>Ga0209542_10017697_pt1 | contig 11638 bp, 12 predicted proteins | sample RifCSPhighO2_01_FD_184028 | JGI IMG/M metagenome (GOLD analysis project Ga0209542, IMG submission 184028) | Soil microbial communities from Rifle, Colorado - Rifle CSP2_plank highO2_0.1 (SPAdes) (version 2) | ecosystem: Environmental > Terrestrial > Deep subsurface > Rock core/Sediment ...
GCTATACTGTCAAGTACGGAAAGGAAATTTTCGGCAAGCACGGATTCAAGCCGCAGAACGTTGCAAAAGAATTACCAGCAGTCAACCTGCGTTACTTGGATGAAAATGCAGAAAGATTGCTGAATGAAAAACTGGCAGCGAAGGATGGAGATGCGACAAGAATCGATGTGACGAAGCTTGGATTCGGCAAGGTGCTTGGAGGAGGACAGCTACAGAATAAATTAATTGTTGAAGCACAAAGTTTTTCAGAGGAAGCGAAAAAGAAAATAGAGGAAGCGGGCGGGCAGGCATTGATTGCTGAGAAAAAGAAAGCAGCTGTTAAGGAAAAAGTTGGAGAGAAAGCTGGAGAGAAGGTTGAAGAGAAAGTTGCGGAAAGGAAAAAAGAAGTGAAAGTCAAGAAGAAAGTAGTGAAGAAGGAAGCGAAAAAGAAAAAGTGAAGAAAGAAGTGAAACAAGAAGTGAAGAGAAATGGCAGACGAAGAGCAGGCAAAACCGGCGAGCGAAGAGGGAAAGGAAGAGAAAGAAGAAGAGAAAGATAAGTTGCTGAAGACCCTTGCCAAATTCATACCTGCGATAGAGAAGCCGACGTACAAGCAAAGCTTCAACACGCGACTGTCGTGGACTGGCATTGCACTGATTCTTTACTTGGTTCTTTCATACATCACAATTTTCGGAGTGTCGGCAGCAAGTTACGAGCGCTTTCGCTTTTTTGAGATTGTATTGGGAAGCCGTTTTGGTAGCTTGATGACTCTCGGAATCGGTCCGATTGTCACGGCAGGAATTCTTCTGCAGCTGCTAGTAGGAAGCAAGATAATCAGCTGGGACATGTCGAAGTCGGAGACGAGAAGCAAGTTCCAGACTTGGAGCAAACTTCTTGCGATAATTCTTTCTTTTGTTGAAGCTGCTGCATATGTTTTGGCAGGAGCGATTCCTGTCACTGGCGGACTACCGATTCTCGTCGCTGTCATTCTTCAGCTGGCTGCGGGCGGAATAATTGTTATTTTGCTTGACGATCTTGTAAGCAAGTGGGGATTTGGAAGCGGAATTTCCTTATTCATTGCAGCTGGTGTTGGCAGTCAGATACTTGTTCGTGTGATTTCTCCTCTAGCTGTGACGTGCGTGCCTGGTAACTTTGCAAGCTGCTTGCCTAGCGTAGGAAATCCTCCTGCTGGTTTGCTTTGGGGTTTCATTGGAAGTGCTCTTGGCGGAAGCATATATGATGCATTGCTAGCGTTGATGCCGATAATAGCAACAGTTGTTGTTTTTGCGGTTGTAGTTTACATACAAGGAATAAGAATTGACATACCGCTTGCATTTTCAGCAATGCGCGGTTTCGGAAGGACTTGGTCGCTAAAGCTTCTCTACACAAGCAACATTCCTGTTATTCTCACGGCGGCACTCATAGCAAACATGCAGCTCGTCGGTCAAATCGGGCTTCCGCCTGCAGGCACTGATGCTCTCCGATGCGGACTGCTCGGCTGCTTCGACAGCCAAGGCCAAGTAGTCAGCGGAATAATCTTTTATCTAAGCGCTCCTCGTAACCTGCTAGGCGACATAGTCACAGGCCAGCTCGTTCCTCAGGAACTCGCACGCGCGATCACTTACCTCATTTTCCTCAGCGTGCTTGCAATGATCTTCTCAATCTTCTGGGTCAGCACTTCCGGGATGGACTCGACTTCGGTGGCAAAGCAAATCAGCAACATCGGCATGCACATTCCAGGCTACCGCAGCGACCAGCAAAGCATCAAGCAGGTTTTGGATAAATACATTCCCGCACTGGCAGTCGTAGGAGGTTTGATAATTGGAGTTCTCGCTGCTCTCGCAGACTTCACCGGAGCAATCGGTACGGGAACGGGAATCCTTTTAACTGTTATGATCATTTATAACTATTACGAAGAGCTCAGCAGGCAAGATCTGGAAGGAGCACACCCACTGGTAAGAAAGTTTTTGGGTGAATAGAAAAGGGAAAATAGAAAAAGTAAATTAAAAAAGAAAAAATAAAAAAATGGGTTTGATAAAAATGGCGTTTGAAGAAATATTCGCGACAATCAACTTCGCATTCGATACGGCTTTCTCTCCCATACTGATTTTCTCGCCTATGTTCTCGCTGCTGATAGTCTCAGGTGTCATCACAATACTCGTTTTGGTTATACAGAGAATTTTCATCAACAAAAATATGGTAAAGCAAATCAAGCAAAACATGGAAGAGATTCGCGAGAAGCTGACAACAGCGCAGAAAGCAGGGAACAACGAAGAAGCCAAGAAATTCCTAGGGGAGTTAATGAAAACAAACTCGGATTACATGAAGCATTCCTTCAAAGCATTGATTGTCTCGCTGGTCGTCATAAGCCTGTTCCTTCCGTGGCTGAAATACCGCTTTGAGGGCGTGCCTGTCGCATCCCTTCCTTTCTCTCTTCCGTTCATCGGCGCATCGCTTGACTGGCTGCTGTGGTACATACTTGTCTCTGTTGCCGTCGGATGGTTCACAAGAAAGTTATTTATGATTGATTATGTTTAGTTTTTTTGGAGGAGCAATAGAAAAAGCAAGAGCAAAAGTTTGAGATGAAAAAGCATGGCGAAAAGAAACGAGCGTTACGGAATGAAGAAGAAAGCTTTGAAGCGAGTTGCGAAGAGATCAATCGGCGGCTCTAAAACTTTCGCTTACAGGAAGGAACGGACTTCTGCTGCGGTTTGCAACAATTGCGGCCGGGAGCTTCATGGAATGCCGAGATTTACAAGCACGAAATACGTCCGGCTGGCAAAAAGCGAGAAGAGGCCGAACAGAAAGTTTGGCGGCTATTATTGCGCTAATTGCACGAGGGAAATTTTCAGAAATACTGCGAGGAACGTTTGAAGAGGAGTAAAATAGAAAGGTGAGATAAATGGTGTCGCTTGAAGTAGGACGGGTGTGCATGAAAATCACAGGACGCGAAGCTGGGAAGTATTGCGTTGTCGTGAAGAAGGAGAATAGCGCGTTTGTTGTTGTGACTGGGCCGAGGATTCTCACCGGCATAAAGCGCAGGCGCTCGAACATCGCGCATCTCGAGCCGACGCAGTACATAATAGAAATTCCTGAGAACGCGGCGGATGAGGTAGTCCTTGACGGTTTCGAAAAGGCGCTGCTATTTACGAAGCTTGGGTTGAAAAAACCATCGGCCGCTCAGGTGAAGAGCGAAAAAGCAAAAGTGCAAGCTCCGAAAGAAACGCCGAAAGAAGAAAAGAAAGAGAAAGTTGAAGATAAGAAGGAAACGAAGGAAGCAAAAGAGAAAAAGGCCAAGAAGAAATAAATGATTAGTTGATTATTTATCTAATTATGTGGTTGAAGAGAGCTGAAGAAGAGACGAGCGGGGAGTTTGGCAAGCGTCCTGAAGAAAGAACGATTGAAGAATTGATTCCTTTTTCTGCAGTAATTGTCGACAAGCACAGCGGTCCGACGTCTCATCAAATCACTGCGTGGGTAAAGGAAATTTTCGGCGTCAACAAGGCAGGCCATACAGGAACGCTCGACCCGGCAGTGACAGGCGTTCTTCCCATCGCTCTAGGCAACTCCGTCAAGACAATGCCGCTTCTTGTCGGGCTTGAGAAGGAATACGTCGGCGTGATGCATCTCCACAACGAAGTTGATGAAAAGGTTTTACGCGACGCGGCGGCGAAATTCATCGGAAGGATAAAGCAGCTCGTGCCAAAGCGCGCGGCGGTCGCGAGAAAGGTGCGTGAAAGGGAAATTTTTTATTTTGACATCGTCGAGCAGGAAGGAAAGGAAGTCTTGTTCCGAGCAGGAGTCGAGGCAGGAACATACATACGAAAGCTTGTTCACGATTTAGGTCAAACATTAGGAACAGGCGCGCATATGACGGAACTGAGGAGAACGAAAGTCGGAAGTTTTGAAGAAACGAGGAGTTTTCCTCTTGTCGGGATAAAGGATGCGTACGAATTTTGGAAGGAAGGAGACGAAAGACGGCTGAGAGAAATTTTAATGCCTGTGGAAACTGCTGTCGGCCATGCGAAGAAGATTTTTGTCAAAGACTCTGCAATCGACGCGATATGCAATGGCGCTCCTGTCTATCCTGTCGGCGTGACGCGCGTGCAGGAAGACCTGGTCGCTGGAGAAAATGTCGTCATCCTTTCACTGAAGAGTGAGCTTGTTGCCATTGGGATTGCGAAAATGGATGCCGAGAAGATTGCCAGAGCCAAGAGAGGGGTTGCCGTTCGGACTGACCGCGTGATAATGCAGAGGGGAGTTTACCCGAAAATTTCCAGCTGGTGAAATTTATGGCGGATGTCATAATCTGTTTGGGGGATGTTTTCACCGAAAATAAGGCGGTGGAAATGATGAGACTGAGGGCGAAGAAGGCTGCCGGACTCTACAGGCGCGGCAGGGCGAGAAAGATTATTTTTACCGGCGGCTTCAAGACGAGGAAAGATTTGTCAGAGGCGAGATTCATGGCAGGCGTTGCGATGAGGCTGAAAGTTCCAAGCAGGTTGATTATTCTGGAAGAGAAGGCAAATCGAACGACCGGGAATGCGTTCTACTCAAATATTTTGATGAACAAACTCCGCTTTCGTTCGGCAATAATCGTGACGTCTCCGCATCTTATGAAGAGGGTAAAGTATCTTTTCAAAAAAATCATGCCGGACAAGAAATTGGAATTCATATCCTGCGAGGACAGGCTGGGATTTTTGGATTACGCGTACTACTATTTGGAGGATTTGTGGACGCTGATAAAAATCCTTGCATACGGCATTGACTACAAAAGAATGTAGAATGGATTTTGGGTTTTCGCCCTAAATTTTCGGCAGTTTATTAATAAGTTAACTCCAGTCTAATTACAATTATGAGAGTAGATTTTGCAATATTGTTTTCGGTTGTTGCAGTGGCTCTGATTGGGGTGGCCGCCCTCAACTTTCTGCAAATATTTCCTATCGCCGAGCAAAACAACATAAAACAATTTTCTTCCTTCGACGAGCTAAAAACTTTTCTCAATAGTAACGTCGAATCTTACGGGTTTCAGACTCTAGGCGCCCGCGCCGAGGGCGCTGCGACCGGTGCTCCGACAACTGCTCCTTCCACAGCTCCGAAGAGTGCCGACAGCGGAACTGGCGGAAGCGACGATTATTCAACTACAAACATACAAGTTGCGGGGGTCGATGAGGCGGACATTGTCAAGAACGATGGGAAATATATTTACACACTAAGCGGAAACAAAATCGTAATCCTTGACGCTTTTCCTGCAGACCAGGCAAAAATAATTTCGACTATTGAACTTAACGGGACTCCGACAGAAATTTTTGTTAATGAAGATAAACTAGTTGTTTTTGGCAACGATTACTCGTACTACATACTCCCGCTCAGAGCCGGAACTGGAATAGCCGCAGCAGAAAGTATGATTTGCCCTTATCCTGACTGTGGATTTCCGTACCGTCCTCCCAAAGCTTACGTTTACGTTTACGACATTGCCGACCGAACAAATCCTGTGCTGAAAAGAAATGTCACGGTTGATGGCAATTACTTCACTTCGAGGATGATCGGAGATTACGTTTACGCTGTCATCAGCTCATCAATCGGCGACGTGAACAATGTGACGCTGCCGAAGATAAATGAAAACGGCGTTGAAAGGACGGTTCCAGCATCAGAAATATTTTATTTCGACACTCCTGACTACGCCTACCAATACACGATACTGCTTTCGATTAACACCCAGAACGATGCGGCGGCTCTTGGTGAAAAAACAATTTTGATGGGTTCGACACAAAATATCTTCGCGTCGCTTAACAACATCTACATAACTTACCAGAAATATTACAGCTACAACGAATACGTCTCAAGAACTTTGGACGAGGCAATCATTCCTTACATGCCGGCTGAAGTCGTGACAGAAATAAACAAAATAAAAAGCGGCGACGCTCCTTCTTACGAGAAGTTCGACAAGATTGGAAAAATCTTGAACGACCACTTCCAGACGCTGAGCGACGACCAGCGGGAGCAACTGCAGAGAACAATCGAGCAGAAGTCGCAGGAAATACAGGTCGAGCTGATGAAGGAAAGCGACAGCACGATAATTCACAGGATTGAAATCAGCGAAGGCAGCATCGACTACAAGACAAACGGGAAAGTCCCTGGCCGCGTGCTGAACCAGTTTTCGATGGATGAGAATAACGGATATTTCAGAATCGCTACAACCACGACAAACTTCAATCGAATCGGCTTCGGTGGTGGAATTGTTTCGACGCGCACTGTTGGAGTGGGAGTATCAGAAGCCGGAGCCGGAGTTGCAAGCGGCGGAGAAACAACTGTAGAAAAATCACAAGTTAAAATTTTGCAGGACGTCGCAGCGCAGGAAATTCCTGAAATCGCTCCGAAAGAGCCTGACACATACAATAATGTTTACGTGCTTGACTTGAACTTGAACGTTGTAGGAAAATTGGAAAAGATTGCGCCTGACGAGCAGATTTATTCGGCAAGATTTTTGGGAGACCGAGCTTATCTCGTCACGTTCAGAAGGGTCGATCCACTTTTTGTTATTGATATGTCGAATCCGTCACAACCAAAGGTGCTTGGCGAATTGAAAATCCCTGGCTTCTCAGATTACCTGCATCCGTACGACGAGACGCACATCATCGGAATAGGAAAGGAAGTTTCCGAGGGAGAGTTTCCGCTGATGCAAGGAGTGAAGCTTGGGCTGTTCGATGTCAGCGATCCTGAAAATCCGAAAGAGATTGCCAAGTACGAGATTGGCGACCGCGGCACAGACTCGGAGGCGCTGCGCGACCACAGGGCTTTCCTGTTTAGCCAGGAGAAGAACCTGCTAGTCATACCGATAATGCTTTTCGAGAAAACTGGGGTGGAACCTTTCGATTATGGAAAGTTCACATGGCAGGGCGCTTACGTTTTCGACGTCACGCTTGAGAACGGATTTGCGCTGAAGGGAAGGGTCACTCACGCCCAGACAGGCACGAGTGAGGATTATTACTACTTCTTCGGTCCGTATTCAGTCAAGCGCTCGCTCTACATCGACAGCGTGCTGTACACTGTCTCTGACGGACTTGTGAAAATGAATTCCCTCGAAGACTTGAACGAAGTCAATTTAATAAAACTTCCACACGCCTACGAGCAGCCTGTTCCTTTAATCAAGTAAAACTATAAATTCTCCTTTTCTAAATGAAAAATATGCAGAATCTAAATGAAAAATATGCAGAACAAAAATATCCAGAACCGGCAGTAGGAGCGTTAATCTTCAACAAAGAAGGAAAAATTATCTTAATGAAATCGCATAAATGGCGTGGGAAGTACATGATGCCTGGAGGACATGTTGAACTGGGTGAAACATTCGAGCAAGCTTTGAAAAGAGAAGTAAAGGAGGAAACTGGCCTTAACATTTATGACATAGAGTTTGTCTTAATGCAAGAATTCATTTTTGGCAAGGAATTTTGGAAGAAAAGACATTTCATTTTCATCGACTTTGCATGCAAAACAAATTCCACTAAAGTCCGGCTTAATTCTGAAGGGCAAGAATACAAATGGGTCACACCAAAGAAAGCATTGAAAATGCCGATTGACACTTATACAGGAAAAACTATTATTGCTTACCTGAAGAAAAGATAGTTTCCTTATTAATAATTAAAACCAAAATGTAAATAAAGTGAAAATAAAGATGGTAGCAAAAAATATTATTGCTGTTCTGATCGTCATTTTCATGATAGTTATTATTGCAAATGAGGTGAGATTTTTTATTTGGCCATCTTTTGGAATTCCTGAACAGCCAAGCGGACCAAATTGTGGAGAAGATAGATACAAATTCGATTTCAACATTAGATCAAGGCAAGATTTTTTAGCTGCAATAGATGAGTTGAAGAAAATTGAAAGAAGAGGAGAAGAAGTTGTACCTGGCTATACTGTTGCTATGTGGGCAAAGTCAGCGAATTTTACTTTGAATGATGTTAATGAGAGAAATTCTGGCTCTTTGCTTTTTAATCAGAAGTTATATAGTGTGCGAATTCCCGGCTGCCAAAGCTTGATTTTTGAAATGAGTGAAAATGGTTATACTGCTGTAAGAGGTTGTTGTGGTATCTAATCTGCTTCTAGAAGGAAGAAAAAAGCTTAAAAAGAATAAAAAATAAGTGAGACAGAGATAGACAAGACAATAAAAGGTGTCAGTAAAGTGAAGATCAATGAAATCAAGCGCGGTATGAGCAACATCACCATTGAGGCAAAGATAGTGGAAATATCCCCTCCTCGCCAGGTGCAGACAAAGTTTGGAGTGCGGTCAGTCGCGGACGCCACATTGGAGGACGAGAGCGGCCAGATCAGCCTGACTTTGTGGGAAGGAAACATCAACAGCGTGCGCGTTGGCGACAAGGTGAGCATTTCCGGCGCTTATACTACAGAATTCCGCGACAAGCTTCAGCTCAACATACCCAAAGTTGGCAAGCTCGAAGTCGTAAAGGCTTAACTTACCACTTAAAGTGGTTCTAAAAACTTAATATATCAAGGGTTAATATTTTCATTCTATGAATACAATAGAATTTGAAATTAATTTACAAAACTGTAAACACGTCTTTTTACCTAGACAAATTACATCCGATTTACTTTATTTTGTCGGTGTCTTAGTTGGCGATGGTAGTCTACCGAAAAGGTTTGATAAACGAGGGTACAGAAAATATGCAATCGTTATTGAAAAGGCGAATGAAAAATATGTCAAAAATGTTCTGAAACCTCTTGCTGAAAAGCTATTCAAAAGAGCTTGGTCATTATACGAAATTAAAAGGAAAAATCGCCAAACAAAATATTCGCTTTGTCTGAATTCAAGACCACTTTATGAATATTTTTCTAAAGTTTTCGAAATTCCTGAAGGAAAAAAGGCAAACAAGGTTAGAATGCCCACAATTATTAGAAAATTGCCTCCGAAAGACAGAATGCCGTTTATAGCTGGTATAATAGATACAGATTGGGGAAGCAGCGGTGGAGAAAGATTTGGCACTCATTTGGCAAGTAAACAACTTTTAATAGATGTTCTTGACGCTTTAGAAGTTTTTCTTGGAAAAAAATACGAAATTAGGGAATACTTGCAAAAAGGCAAATTTAAATCATATCAAACAGTTATTTCTAAATCGGAAAAACACCATCTTTTTAAGCTATTTCAGACTTATTACCCTTTGAGAAATGAAAAAAGACTGGCAAATTTCATTAACAAAGACATCAAGGTCTGATAAAAGATGAAGATAACCCACCATTGCCCGGGTCGCCTAACTCGGTGGGGCACCAGATAGGCACAAAAGCCTAGGTGAACCTTGAGTCTATCATCGGGAAAGCAAGCTGGCGAGCGAAAGCTCATCTGGGTTCAAATCCCAGCCCGGGCGCCAATTTTTTTAATTTTTCTAAAAATTTTTTGCTTGCCCTGATGTCAGCTTGCTAATAAAGCTTGTTCTTCACTTCGCGATGGCACTGCAGTTCGAGTTAATCTTTTTAACCCCCTGAAGACGAATTAATCATTAGGTGAAACCAAAATGATGGGTGATTCAGCTACATGGGCAGTTGCAGTTGCTTTCATAGTTTACGGATTATTGGCACAATATGCAAACTATGGGGCATTGAACTGGGTTATAGCAGGAGTTCTTGCTCTAATCGTACCCTGGCTGTTAATGGGCATGAAAAAGTAAGTAAAGAGAGTTTGAGAAGTTTTTAGCCTTTTTTCTTTACTTTTTCCCAACTCACGTCTGGAACGTCTGGATATTTCTGTAGGTTGTTTTATTTAGTCAAGTTTTTACTTGTTTTTACTCTGCCTTGGCCTGCTGCAGCCTGCAAAGCATTTTTTATCGGAAAATCAAGTTATTAATTGATAGTTGATGCAAGACTTGATCGTTATAGGACTGGGACCTGCCGGAATTGCCGCTGCTCTTTACGCCGCGAGGCAGAATCTCGACTGCCTGGCCATTTCCAAGGACATCGGCGGCATGGCGAACCTCATTCCTGACATTGAAAATTATCTCGGCTACCACTACATGTCCGGCTACGACTTAGTCAGCAAGTTCAAGCAGCACTTGAAGGACTACAGGGTTAAGATGAAACTTGAGGAAGAGGTCCTGAAAATTGAAAAAAGCAAGGGCGGCTTCGTTGTCGTGACGAACAAAGGAAAGTACGAGACGAGAACAATAATTGTCACGAGCGGCAGGAAATTCAAGCATCTGAAAGTTCCTGGCGAGGCAGAATTCATCAACAAGGGAGTTTCGCACTGCGCGGTTTGCGACGGCCCGCTGTTCAAGGGCAAGACGGTCGCTGTCATCGGCGGCGGACGGGCGGGGCTTCTGTCGACGCTTTACATCATGAAGATGATGAAGAAAATCTATGTGATAGAAGTCGGTCCTGAGCTTGGAAAGTTTCATGTGTGGCGAGATGCGGTGAAGAAGGCGAAGAATGTTGAGATAATGACAAACACCAAGACGCTGGAAATTGTCGGCGACCAGGTCGTGACGGCAGTGAAAGTCGAGACAAACGGCAAGCAGAAAACCATTCCCGTCGAAGCAGTGTTCATCGAGATCGGCTACGACAACAACATCGAATTTTTGAGGCACGCCGAGGTCAGGCTTACCGACAGAGGGGAAATAATTATCGACAAGCTGAACAGGACGAACGTGCCAGGCATCTTCGCGGCCGGGGACTGCACTGACATTTTGATGAAACAGGTCGTCGTGGCGGTCGGCGAAGGCGCGAAGGCCGCCCTCTCTGCGCTGGAATATCTGGAAGAACATTACAGGTAGAAAACGTGTAGAAAAAATCTCTGATGAATCTCTTATAAATCTCTTTTTGTCCTTCATTAGAACTGTATGTTGGATTATTCCGATGTAATGGACCTGACTGCAGAGGAACTGAGAGAAAAACTGTTGAACATTCCTATAGAAAAGATCGATCCTGAGCAGAGAGTAGTTGTTGAGGATGCACTATACTCACTCTCTGACGTGCCGGACAGAAGGCTGGCAGCGCTGGGAATTGATTTGCAGAGAACGCAAGAGGAAAAGGCAGTCGAAGCAAAAAGGCTTTACCTGCATTTCAAGCCATTCCAGGAAGCTGTCGGGTACGGAAGCCTTACAAAGTGGCACATCTACAAAGCTCTGACATTTTTTGCAGAAGTCACCGGTTACGACGACACCAGCATGCTTGATGATTTTCATTCTCAGGTCAACAGCGAAATCGACCACCTCGATGACGTGAAAAGGCATTTCCGATACGTGGTGACGAGGAGGATGGAGAGGGAGAGGATGAAGGAAGTTGTAAAGAGGGAAAGACATGATTACGCAATCGGCAGGGGCGAAAGAATAAACTGGAATTCCGCTTACAGGAAATATTTGAGCCAAGAAGAAAATGAGGTGAGAAAGCTTTTCAGTCTTGAGCCGAAGCACGCCCTTCCTTTCGTCATCATGGCGACGGACAGAACTGGATTATATTTGGAAAGAACTCCGATAGAAGACGCGAAAAGGTTTGATGTTCCTCTCGACGATTTGGTGAGATGCGCGGTAGCTCTGTACCTCGAGGCTGATCGGCTTGTCAGGACGGGTGTCGAAAAGGAGGAGGCTGATTTTATTGACGTGAGGGCGGGAAACGTGCTGACGAGGGAGTTTCTTGAATGGAGAAATGAGTTGAACAA
>Ga0209542_10017698_pt1 | contig 11637 bp, 8 predicted proteins | sample RifCSPhighO2_01_FD_184028 | JGI IMG/M metagenome (GOLD analysis project Ga0209542, IMG submission 184028) | Soil microbial communities from Rifle, Colorado - Rifle CSP2_plank highO2_0.1 (SPAdes) (version 2) | ecosystem: Environmental > Terrestrial > Deep subsurface > Rock core/Sediment ...
TCTTATTCTTTGAGCTTCCCCGCCGGCTAGGGTTTCTGCCCCCCTAGATAAAGTCAAATAGTCGAGTCCAACATCCATTAGAAACTTAAGTCTCTGTTTAATTTCTTTGAGAATTAGTTTTGCAATTCTTATGTCTCGCTCCCCTAGTTTTTTAGAAATTTCATCGATAAAGTTAAGCTCATCACCAATTGCCATATCACACAAATCAACTATAGATTTTCCCTCAATTGTCACAAGTAAGGCTTCTTTTTTCAGTCTTGTTCCGAGGCACTCTGGACACGTTTCATATTTCATGAATTTCTCCACTTGTGATTTAAGAAACACTGATTCCGTACTTTGATATCTCTCTCGGAGCTCATTTAGAATTCCTATAAAGGGCTCTGTAATTGTTGTTTTTCTCCCCCAACGATTTTCCCCCTCGACTGAGTATTCTTTCTCTCCTGTTCCTTCGAGAAGTAAATTTTTCTTATCATGAGGAATAAGTGACAGTCTTTCGCTCAAAGAAATACCGTTTTCTTTACAAAATGTTTTAAAAGTCCTAGAAAACCATGTGTCATGAGATAAAAGATTTGAAAAAGGCAATATTCCGCCTTCAGAGATAGATAAATTTTGATTTAAAATCATGCCTCTATCTACATCAAGTATCGTTCCCAAACCATTACAGTTCGGGCATGCTCCATGGGGAGTATTAAAAGAGAAAATTCTTGGCTCCACCTCTGGAATTGAGATATGACAAAACGGACAGGCGAATTTTGTAGAAAAAAGAATGTCCGACATTTTTTTAGGTTTTTCCGGAATACTAAATCCGCCGTCCTGGATTTTAGAGATGATTATTTCCCCATCTCCCAGACTTAAGCCTTGCTCAACATCTGTAGAAATTCGCATTCGGTCTGTTTCTTTGCTTAAAACCACAGAATCAATTACGACTTCGACCGTGTGTTTGTTTGTCTTAATTAGAACAAATTGCTCAGAGATGTCGTAGATCGCGCCATCTATTCTTACTTTTTTATATCCTCTTTTCTTTAGATCAATAAACAATTCTTGATATTCTCCTTTTCTATCTTTGACAAGAGGAGCTAAGATAAGTGCTTTTATATTTTTTGTACCCGAACTTAGAGGAATATTTAAAATATTCTGAGTAACTTCATCTGGCGAAATTCTAGTTATTTCTCTTCCGCAGTTCGGACAATGAGGATGACCAATCCTCGCAAAAAGAAGTCTAAGGTAATCGTATATCTCTGTAACTGTTCCTACAGTAGAGCGGGGATTTCTTGAGGTGGACTTTTGATCTATTGAGATAGCTGGGGACAAGCCCTCTATCAAGTCTACGTCGGGCTTCTTCATAACTCCCAAAAATTGCCTAGCATAAGAAGACAAACTTTCTACATATCTTCTTTGCCCTTCGGCATAAATAGTGTCAAAAGCAAGTGAGGACTTACCGCTTCCCGAAATTCCTGTAAAAACGACAAATTTATTTTTAGGTATCGATAGATCGATATTTTTGAGGTTATGCTCTCTTGCGCCCTTAATAACAATCTTATCCATTTTTTCGACCTATTATTATAGAGGAAAAATCAAAGTCGGGCAATCATTCAAAGAGAAATTGATCTTAATTATCAATAGTACCGCCAAGGGGATTCGAAGTCACAAGTCCTTGCTCCACAAGTCTCGCGACCCCGTCTCCTTCGTCCGACAGGTTCGAATGCTGTCAATAAAAAGAGAAAATCCTCAATTCTAGATTAAGAATTTTCTCTTTCGTACCGCCAAGGGGATTCGAACCCCTGATTCCATGGCTGAAAACCATGTGTCCTGGGCCACTAGACGATGGCGGCGTATGCCTTTATAGGCACCTAATTATAATAAAAAGTCAAGCACTAAGGCAACTAGCCTAGTTTTTTTCTAAGACCCTGAACTAAATCTTTTGCTGTATCCTGTCCTCCAAGACCAAATGCTATTCCTCCAGCTATAGCTACCATTGCAACGATACCGGTAAAGAGAATCCTTACCAGATCGGCGGCTACTCCAAGCTGGTTCAAAACAGCAAGAATTACGAAAATGTTTACTGCCCATTGAGTTACAGTTGCTATAGCATTTGCGCTGTCTCTGGTGATTCCTTTGGCTGATGCCAAAATTACATCATGAGCAAGCCTAGCCACAACAAAACCCACAAGAGCTATTATTGCTGCAACAAAAACGTTAGGTAGATAGAGCAAAAGCTCGTTGAGTAAGCTTCCTATCCTTGGCAATCCCCAAACATCAGCTGTGGGAATTAAAAAGATAATAATTACTGACCAACGGGCAATTTCAGCCAGAATATTTCCCCAAGCATAACCCTGTTTCATTTCCGGAACTCCATATCTTTTAAGAAACGCGTCAATTTTTAAAGAATTAAAGATGCTAACAATTATTTGTTTTACTATTGACGCTATGACTATACCTATTAAAAGAATGATTAGGCCGGCAATTAGTTTTGGGACAAATTCTACAATGGATTGAATGTTTGTGTTGATTGAGTCTACGAGTATACTTCTTACGTTCTGCATTTATTTCACCTCCTCTCTTTTATGATTAGATCGAATATAAGGCCCAAACAGTGTTATTGTCAAGTATTAGCCTTGCTGATATAATTGATTGTCATGGGCCGTTAGCTCAGTGGTAGAGCAGGAGCCTTTTAAGCTCTTGGTCGTGGGTTCGAATCCCTCACGGCTCACCTCATTTTAATTTTGCCCTCTTTTGATCTCTTTTTTCCTAGTTGACAAAACATAGCTCACAGTATAAAATGTTTTTTACCTTCGATACGAAAGTATCAACAGGCAGGAAGCTTTCGCAAGAAAGCCGCCCCGAAAAGACCCTAGCAATAGGGTTTTTTTGATGGAAAAAATATTGGTATATTTTGTCCTATTTTGTCTATATTGACAGAAGAGTCTGTGAATTGTATAAATAACAAGCTATTTATAAAACGAAAGTTTTATAGATTGCACCAGAATTCTAGCAATAGACTTCTGGACGAAGAAAGCCCCAGCAATGGGGTTTTTTTCATGGCAAAATGTTAAAATATTTATTCTGATGAAAAGGATTTTAACTCTTGTCTTAACGCTTAGTTTATTACTAGCTTCTTTTCAATCTGCTTTTGCAATAGAATCCCCAGTCTTAAAACAGAATAATAGAATAGGTATACACATTCTATTCCCTTCGGAAATCAATAATGCAGCAAAGCTTATAAACTCAAATGGAGGAGATTGGGGATATGTTGTTATACCAATTCAGTCCGGAGACAAGGATATAGAAAAATGGCAAGGATTTTTTGACGAAGCAATATCAAATCACGTAATACCTATTCTTCGACTATCCACTGAAGGAGAATACTTTAATACTTCTCGTTGGCGAAAACCTACAGATAGCGACCTTGTTGACTTTGCAAACTTTTTAAACTCTCTAGAGTGGCCTGTTAAAAATAGATACATAATCGTTTACAATGAGGTAAATCGAGGAGACGAATGGGGAGGGACTCCCAATCCCGGTGAGTATGCTCAAATACTAAATTCTGCAGTAGACATATTTAAATCAAGAAATAAAGACTTTTTTATTATTTCAGCAGGGCTTGACAACGCTGCGCCAAGCCTCGGAAATTATTTAAACCAGTACGATTTCTTAAGAGAAGTCGAGAGTTTTAGTCCCGGGATATTTAATAAAATCGATGGCATGTCCAGTCATTCATACCCTAATCCCGGATTTGCACAAGAACCCGATAGGGAGAGCCTGATGGGAACAGGGAGCTATCTACACGAGTCATTACTAATTAACGAGTACAGAGATTCTAAAATTCCAATTTTTATTACAGAAACCGGATGGAAAATAGGAGCGGTTACTGAAGATCAGGCATCAGAATTCCTTGGGAGAGCTTACCGCGAAATTTGGACAGATCCTAATATCGTAACCGTTTCCCCTTTTCTTCTTAATGCAGGAGATCATAATTTTCAAGGATTTTCCCTAATAGATAGTCATGGAAATAAAAGGAAAACTTATAATGTAATTGAGAAATTATCGAAAGCCAAAGGACAACCTAGTATAAACAATAAAAGAGTCTTATCGGTTACAATTCAAAAAGCTATACCAATAAAAGAATTTTCAAAATTTATAAAAAAAAGTTTTCCCATAAGAATGGCTGAATCTATTTTTGAATTCTTTTTAAGGCTTTAATCCTTATGGTATAATTGTCACTACGAAAAATGGTAACTGACAATCTTGTCTTCGAGAGTTTATCCCTCGGCAGTTTAAAGACAGAAGAAGTAATACAAATCATAAAAAAGTTTCTTGAGGATGACCCAGATGCTGAGTATAGCCTAGTGATTGGCACAGACTCACAAGAAAAGGCATCACTTAGTAACGGTTCGAAGAAAATCAATTTAGTTACAGCAATTCTTGTTCATAGAAAAGGATTTGGCGGTCGGTATTTCTGGAACAGGACTTATAAAAATAATATTTATTCGCTTCGAGAAAAAATATATGCCGAAACTATGACTTCTTTAAATTTTGCCTCAATTTTTGTACCACAGCTTAAAAGAGGCCTAAACGGTCATTCACCTAAATACCATCTTGAGATTCACATTGATGTCGGAGAGCATGGAGACACAAGAGACATGATTAAAGAAGTTGTCGGAATGGTTAATGGAAATGGTTATGTTGCCAAAACAAAGCCTGAAGCATATGGTGCCTCTTACGTAGCTGATAAGTACACATAAAGTCGATGGAATGGAAAGAAGCAAAAGACGTCAAAAAGGACCTTCTAGAAATTACGTCAAGGCTTAATTTCTCCCACGTAAACATTAACCGCATTTTCTGTTATCGATCATTCGGATCTAAATCAAGAGCCCATGCCAGAATTTGGGCTATTCCAAAGATTTTTCAGGATGCATTAAACATAGAACCTGCTTACGTAATTGAGGTTCTCTCAGAACACTACGATAAATATGATGAAGATTTTAAGAAAAGGGTGTTAATACACGAACTCTTACATATTCCAAAAAATTTCTCTGGAGCGCTTTTATCGCATAAGAGAAAGGGAAGGCATCTTGACAGGCTAGCAAATGAGTTATTTATAAAATACAAAACTTATTGAGATGATTACATTAATTCACGGAGCAGATTATTTATCGTCGAGAAAATTCTTTACAGATCTTAAAGAAAAATCTCCTGATCATTTTTTTGTAGATAATGAAAGCTTAATTATCGAGGAGCTGCTTCAAGTTTTGTCTGGCACTTCCCTATTCCAGAAGAAAAATTTAATCTTTCTAGAGAATTTATATTCCAAAAAATATAAACAGCTAGAAGATGTAGAAAAAATATTAACTAAACATGACAAACAATCTGAAACTTATATCTGGGAGCCGAAAGAAATTTCGAAAATTGTTACTAAGGCGATTAAGTTTAGAGATCAGAATTTCAAACTACCAAATAATATTTTCCAATTTCTTGATTCTCTAAAGCCTAATTCAGCGGGTAATATTTCTTTGGCAGCAAAAGTCCTAGAGAATACTTCAGAAGAAATAGTTTTTTTTATGATAACAAGACAGTTTAGAATACTAAACTCTATTTTTGATTCTAAGAAAAATATTGACGAGGTAAAAAAACTTGCTTCCTGGCAAAGAAATAAATTAGAAAGACAAGCAAAGCTTTTTGGAAAAGAAAAACTAAAAGAAATTTATAATAAAATCTTTGAAATTGAAAAGGGGGTAAAAACAGGTGAACTTTCCTATCACTTACGTAGCGCCATTGACTTTTTAATGGTTGAAATATAAGCTAGTTTACATGGTAATCGACCCTTCAATATTTAAATCCTACGACATCCGCGGAATCTATCCAGAACAAATAAATGAGAAGAACATAAGACTAATCGCAAGGGCTATATATAGCTTTTTCAAGCTGAAAATAGAAAAAGAAAAATTCAACATCTTTCTAGCCTATGACATGCGGCTTTCAGGACCTCAGCTTTTTGATGCAGTAAAAAATGAGCTTCTCCAAATGGGTGCAGATATAATTGACGGCGGTCAATTATCTACTCCATCTTTTTACTTTGCGGTTTTTAATTATAAATATGACTGCGGAATTCAAGTTACAGCTTCACATAATCCTAAGAATTGGAATGGGATGAAATTTGTTCTCTACTCCCCCAGAGGTTTAATAAAAATAGGAAAACCAACAGGAATGGACGATGTACAGAAAGCTCTATCTGAAGAAGCAAGCGAAATGATAAAAACAAGAGGGAATGTTACTAAAAGGGACGGAATTTTAGAGGATGAGGTTAATAAAGCGCTAGATTTGCTAGACAATCCAAATATTAAAAGGCTAAAAATAGTAGCTGATCCTGGAAATGCAATGGGTGCTCAATATGTTGAAGCGCTTTTCGAAAAAATTCCCGGGGAATTAATTAAAATGAATTTTGAGCTTGACGGTAGTTTTCCAATTCATGAACCAAATCCCCTTAAGTTTGAAACGCTCTCCGATCTTCAGAGAAAAGTTGTAGAAGAAAAGGCAGACTTGGGAATTGCCACTGATGGAGACGGAGATAGATTGTTTTTTATTGATGAGAAGGGCAAAGTTGTTCCATCTACAAGTATTACTTCAATTGTAGCTAGAGAGCTACTTAAAAGATATCCTGGAGAACTTATATATTTTGATATCAGAGACATTTTAGGGCCTCAGAAAATTGTTGAAGAATTCGACGGCAGATCAGAGATTGTTCGCGTGGGACATGCCTATATTACAGAGGCTATGAATAAAACAGGGGGTATTTTTGCCGGAGAATCTTCAGGACATATGTTTTTTAGGGCAAACGGAAATGCTGAGTGGAATTTACCAGTAATTCTAATTATTTTAAAAGTTATTAGTGAAGAAAATAGAACTTTATCTGACCTAGTTGAAGAATTACGTAGAAGTTATGAGATGCCCGAGTACAACTTCGAAGTTTCAAATGCTAGTGAAATTCTTAACGCCTTAAAAGAAAAATATAAAGAAGGTAAATTCTGGGATATTGATGGCGTTTCAATCTCTTATATAGGCTGGAGATTTAATGTAAGAACTTCAAATACAGAACCATTATTAAGATTAAATGTCGAAGGGTATAGTAAAATAGAGGTTGAAGAAAAATTTTCCGAGATAAAAGACTTTATTAAGAGCGTTGCAAGATGATTAATTTAAACGATCCTAACTCTTTTAAGCATCTTGATCCGAAGAATGTTTTAGGTTCTGTAGAAATGTTTGCGGATCAATGTGAGCAGATTTGGAACGACGCAAAAGACTTGGACTTTCCCAGTGAATACAGAGATGTTCAGAATATAGTTTTTTCTGGAATGGGAGGCTCCGCTCTGGGGGCGCACTTCGTTCTCTCCGTTTTCAAAAACCAGCTTAATTTGCCTTTTTATTTGAATAGCAGTTATGAACTTCCTAAGTTTGCGTCAGAAAAATCTCTAGCCATCCTCTCTACCTATTCAGGAACCACTGAGGAGACTCTATCTTCCGCAGATGAGGCTTTTGAAAAGGGATGTAAAATAACTGGACTCACAACAGGCGGGAATCTTCTCGGTTTTTTTGAAGAAAAAGATTTACCCTTTCTAAGAATTGTTCCTAAGTTTAATCCATCAAATCAACCAAGGCTCGGAACCGGTTATTCTATTATGGGAGCAATTGCCATCTTGTCTAGTCTTGGATTTTTGAAAATTGAAGATTCGCAAGTCAAAAATTCAATAAGCTTCATACGTGCAAACCAAGAAAGCATTAAAGCAAAAGCGGTTGAGATTTCTCAAAAAATAAAAAACAAATCCCCTCTTATAATAGTTCCTGATTTTTTAAACGGAGTTGCCCATATTATTAGAAACCAACTGAATGAAAACTCAAAAACTTTTGCTTCTTATTCCTGTATTCCGGAACTTAATCATCACTTAATGGAGGGTTTAAAAAATCCTGCTAATAATAATCTCGTAGGATTGTTTTTAGAATCTGATTTGTCTAGCAATAAAACGAAACAGCGTACCAAGCTAACTAAGGAAATTGTAAATAAGAACTCTATTCCCCATTATTCTTTTGAGGCGGAGGGAAGTGATATTTTGACCCAGGCTCTTTATTTAGTCAGTTTTGGAGGATTTCTTACATTTTATCTAGCAATGCTTTATGAAATCGATCCGAGTCTTATTCCCTGGGTTGATTATTTTAAAGAAGAGCTATCTAAATCCTCCTAGTACTTGCCAAGTTCATAAAATCTTTTCATAATTAGGATAATGTCCGCTGCTCGTTATGTCGTTTGGTTTTCTGAAGTAGGAAAAGAAGATATTCCTCTAGTGGGTGGAAAAGCTGCAAACCTTGGGGAAATGTATGGAGCAGACTTCCCAGTTCCCAATGGTTTTGTTATTACCTCGCGAGCCTATTACTTTTTCATAAAAGAAAACAATTTAAATAAAAAAATAGAACACTTATTAAACACAGCTAATTTTGAAAGACCCGAAACTCTTGTAGGTCTTTCTGCAGACATTAAAAAAGCGATCATTGAAGCTGAAATGTCTAAGGATTTAATTACTGAGATAAGAGACCACTATAAGAAACTTGGAGGCCTCTTCAGCGATGCATTAGTAGCAGTTAGGTCATCGGCTACAGCAGAAGACTTACCGAATGCGTCGTTTGCAGGGCAGCAAGAGACCTTCCTAAACGTATCTGGTGATTCTGTTCTGCTTCATAAAGTAAAGCAGTGCTGGGCTTCACTTTTTGATGCAAGAGCTATTTTTTATAGGCATGAAAATAAATTTGATCATCTTAAAATAGGAATAGCTGTTCCAGTTCAAAAAATGATTCAGTCCGATAATTCAGGTGTTATGTTTACTGTTGATCCCCTAACGAATGACAAGTCGAAAATTATTATTGAAGCGATTTATGGCCTTGGGGAGATGATTGTGCAGGGTCAAGTAACCCCCGATCATTATGAAGTAGACAAAAACTCCTTAAGTATTGAGGCAAAAAAAATGTCCGAACAAAGCACCGCTCTTGTTAAAAAAGGCAAACTTAATAAAGAGGTTAATATTCAAGCTTCCAAAAGAAGTAAACAAAAAATAAGCGATTCGCAAATAAAAGAACTGGCTTCAATAGGTAAAAAACTGGAAAAGCACTATTTCTTTCCACAGGATATTGAATGGGCGATAGAAAAAAATAAAGTTTATATTGTCCAAACTAGACCAGTAACTACTTTCTCACAGAAAAAAACAGCGAGAGGGGAAAAGGAGGAGATAAAACTAGAAGTAATTCTTAAAGGTGAGGCAGCAAGCCCGGGTATAGTTAGCGGAAACGTAGTAATTTTAAAATCTGCAAAAGAGATAAATAAAGTAATTTCGGGAGATATATTAGTTGCTCCACAGACAAATCCGGATTTTGTGCCTGCTATGAAAAAAGCTGTGGCTATTGTAACTGATGAAGGCGGGCGAACCTCTCATGCTGCGATTGTATCAAGGGAATTAGGTATTCCTGCTGTTGTTGGAACAGAGAATGCGACAAAAATTCTAAAAAACAGAATGGTTATAACTGTGGATGGTGCTAAAGGAGTGGTTTATAAAGGCGGAGCATATCGCTTAGCCTCTACTGTTAATCAAGTAGTTGAGGAACATATAAAAACTGCGACAAAAGTTTATGTTAATTTGGCTGAGCCTGAACTTGCTAAAAAAGTGGCTCTAGAAAACGTGGATGGAGTAGGGCTTCTCAGAGCTGAGTTTATGATGGCAGGAATTGGAATACATCCTAAAAAAATGATAAGAGAAGGTAGAAAAAAAGAATTCATAGAAAAACTTTCCGAACAGCTTACTACTTTCTGTGAAACCTTTAATCCTCGTCCAGTCATTTATAGAGCAACGGACTTTAAAACTAACGAGTACAGAAATTTAATAGGGGGAAGAGAGTTTGAACCAGAAGAGCCTAATCCAATGTTAGGGTATAGAGGTGCTTTTCGCTATATTAACGATCCAGAAGTTTTTGAATTAGAGCTTGAAGCAATTAAAGTCGTTCGTAACAAAAAGGGGTTAAAAAATCTATGGCTGATGATCCCGTTTGTAAGAACAACCCAGGAACTAGCTGAAGTAAAGAAAATAATTTCCGCATCAGAACTCCACAGGTCCCCTTCTTTCAAGCTTTGGATGATGGCGGAAATTCCAGCAAATGTAATACTGCTTGATGAGTTTCTTGATGTCGGAGTAGACGGCGTTTCTATAGGAACAAATGACCTTACCATGCTACTTTTAGGAACAGATCGAGACAATAGTGAGGTTGCCAAGGAATTTGATGAAAGAAATGAAGCTGTTTTATGGGCCCTTGAGAAAATAATAAAAACCTGCCATAAGCACAATGTTACAGTTTCAATTTGCGGACAATCCGTTTCTACATATTCTGAAATTTTAGAGAAAGTGGTCAAATGGGGAATTACTAGTGTTTCTGTATCCCCCGATGTTGTAAATGATGTTAGAAAAACAATTCAAAAAATCGAAGAGGAAATTATAAAATAGATGGCTAAAATAAAAAGAATTTTTGCAAGAGAAATTATCAACTCAAAAGCTATACCAACAGTAGAGGCAACTGTTCTTCTTGAGGATGGATCGATAGGCGTCGGTTCTTCCCCAACAGGAACTTCCGTTGGTAAATACGAATCCGTTGAGCTTCGAGATCAAGACCCAAACCGACATCTTGGACTAGGAGTTTTAAATGCAATATCAAACATTCAAAAAGTTATTTCCCCAGCGCTTGAAGGTATGGAAGCCGAGGATTTAAGAAATATTGATAAAACTCTAATAACGCTTGACGGTACAAAGAATAAAGCTCGTTTAGGCACAAACTCAATCCTACCTGTTTCAATTGCATCAGCTAAGGCTCAAGCCAAAAGCGTAAATAATCCCTTATATGTATTTTTGAAAAGTTTTGTTCCATCGAACCTGACTTTTAAAATTCCCAGCCCTTGCTTCAATATCTTAAATGGAGGACTTCATGCCGGGAACAACTTAGACTTTCAGGAATTTATGATAATTCCAGCAACTAATAAAAACTACGAGGACTCCCTTATTCTTGCTGCAACTGTCTATCAATCTTTAAGAAAAAAGTTGGAAGAAAAGGGCGCATCAACACTTATTGGAGATGAAGGAGGTTTTGGACCAACCTTCCCAAACAATAGAGAAGCATTAGACATGCTTAAGGAATCGGTAGAGTCAAGTAAGTTCAGACTCAACTATGACGTATTTCTTGGTTTAGATGCAGCTGCTAGTAATTTTTCCCGTAATGGAAAATATAAAATCAAAGATAATCAGCAAGAATTAAATTTTGAAGCATTATTTAACTATTTTGATAAACTATCAGAGGAATACCGTCTTTTGTATCTTGAGGACCCTTTTTCAGAAGATGATTGGGAGGGATGGTCTAAGTCTTCAGAATTTAAAACTTTTTCAAGCACCATTGTTGTCGGAGATGACCTTACAGTGACTAATCCAATAAGACTTCAGATGGCTTTAGACAAAAAAGCTATATCGGGAATTATAATAAAACCTAATCAAATCGGAACTATAATTGAAGCGATAGGCGTTTCTGAAATGGCAAGACAAGCTGGTATTAAGATTGTTGTTT
>Ga0209542_10017700_pt1 | contig 11637 bp, 10 predicted proteins | sample RifCSPhighO2_01_FD_184028 | JGI IMG/M metagenome (GOLD analysis project Ga0209542, IMG submission 184028) | Soil microbial communities from Rifle, Colorado - Rifle CSP2_plank highO2_0.1 (SPAdes) (version 2) | ecosystem: Environmental > Terrestrial > Deep subsurface > Rock core/Sediment ...
CGAGGTTCTTCATCCGATATCTCACATTGTCAGCGCTGATGCCGACTTCTTTTGCGATCTCGATGAGCTGTTCTCTCGCCCTATTATTGAGGATGCGCAAAAGTTTGATGTTTGTCTCATCGAGTTTGGCTGGCTCATCTCCTTTGGTGTATATTATTTCTTCTGATTCTTTGTTCAGCAGGTAAGATTTCGTATAGATATGGCCTTTCTCCAACAGGATGACATCCTTGTCCAGAATATACTCCCCCCACTTTCCGAGTAATTCTTCATAGCGGTCGCTGAAGTCAGCGATGTTCTTGACATTGAGCGAGATCACCAAGTCATATTTTCCTCTCAGCGAGGCGAGCCAGAGGATTCCTTTCTGCTTGTTCAATTCCTCTATCATCTCTTTCTCTTTCTGTTCTGTGATGTTGTGGAGGCGCAGGTAGATCTTGAAGTGCACATAGCCTAAGAGCAAGAGGTTTGTCTTGGCATAGAAGTACTCAATGACTCCTAAATCCATGAGGCGCTTGATACGATTGCCCGTGACCTGCTCAGAGAGTCCGACTCTCTTCGCGATCTGCTTGTTGGACTGCCTGCTATTAAGGTCTAATTCATAGAGAATGCGGCGGTCTTTCAGGTCGATTTTCACTGCCATAAGCTGATAGAAGCGCAGTTCATATATAAATGTTACGGTTCTATAAAAAAACATCATGGAAGGTTTTATATGGCTGTAGTGCATAAATCATGAAATAACTACCACAAAGTAATAAACTATAGATGAAAGTGGTGGTGATGACAATAAAGAAACGATGAAGGTGAAGAAGATGGTAAGAACACAAGCCGATAGAAATCTAAATCATATTGTAGACGAGATATATGATCTTAACACGCAGACAGTACACTCTGTCTTTGATACTCCACCGAGTACAGAGAATGAACAGAATCGGCACATTAAGAGAATCAGTCAAGGGGTCTCTGCCTTATCATCCGAACAATTTGAAGAGATGTTTGCATATGCGATACAAAGGTTAGAAGATACACAAAAAGAAGAGTTTGACTGGAGTTTTCATGCTTTTATTAGGATATTAGATGCAAGCACTCACAAAGATGAAAGAATCACTCCGCCAATACCAAAAAGTACGATACGAGAATGTTATGCTCATGACGCAAAATATCTTATGCCTGAAATACTCCTAGGATTGCTTAGATATGTGACTGTTCCTCCAACACCTGAAAGTGTCCAAGATAAATTGAGAGTGACATTATTACATTCATGGTGCCCTTATAAATATCAAAAAATACAGGGGAACGGCTTTATTGATTATTTAGACCAGTCGTTGGAGAAGTATGCTGAACATGGCCTAAAACCAACGACTGAGACAATACAGGGAGCAATTGATACGTTGACTCTTGATATCATAAATCCAAGCATAGTTATTAAATCTGATTCTAATATTTGTGGATACACTATGCAATGGTCTGCGTTACAGAAAAAATACGATATGAACCCGTCAATACCCCCTGAACAGATACAATCAGAGTATAATAAGGCTCTTCTTAGAGAAGGTTGCCGTGTAATCGAAGAACGTTTACAATATATGAAAGAGAGGCTTGGTGTTGAACCACACATTAATTCTGAGCTGTTACAACGTTTGGAAGCTGATGCACTGAAAACCGAGGAATTCAGCTATCTCCGCGATCTGAAAAAATTTGTTGGAGATGGATATATGGTCCCTCTTGAAAAGGTACAAAGACAAGTCCTTGAAGAAATCAGATGTGGAAATCCTATGCTCATAAGAACGGCGTTTCACGTTCTTGATTATAAGATTCCTGAAGAAGACTTAATTGCAGCATTTCAGAAATTTGTGACTAAGATGTATACAAAGCACCAAAAAAGTCAAAATGCCTGAACAGAAAATGAGCTGTCGAACCATCACTGTCCAACCCATGCTGATAATTCCTCCCGAGGAATGATTGCAGAAATGGACTGGTCAGAACTGAGGTTGTGATCCATGCAGGAAAAATGAATTAGTTCTCCCCCGCATGCACTAACCTGATCAGTATCCCTTCAGGCCGCTGCTCAAAGATGCCATAATCTCCTGGCTGGATATTGTTATCCTCGATGAACTTCGGAGGGATGCGCATGATAATTGAGTCTCCAAGGATTCCGAACTTGCGCACTGCCTGCCTCTTTCCTGTAAGGATATCATGCTTGATGAGCGCGCTGGAAGTGAAGTATTCTTCCCCGCACTTTGGGCATTTCATGCACTCCAGACTGTGGCCTTCTTTCACGCATGCAGCACTCTGCACTGCTGTACCGCATTTGTAGCATTTTTTCATGAACTTTTTCTTCGCACTCATTTTTTGTATTCTTTGTCTCATAAACTCTCTCGAAATCTATTCTTTTTTTAAATCTTCCTATTTCTCTAATTCTTTTGAAAGATCTACTATTTATCCTAAGATTTCACCTCAACCCACTCACTTTTGCCCCATTTTCAGGATCTCTTTCTTGCATCTTGCCGTCATCTGTTTATATTACGCCGAATGTATTATCACGACAACTCTCTTGAGTGATGCTGACGATGATGTAACACATTACCATATTAAACTCTTGAGAGATATCGACACAATAAGCAGTTTATCCCTTTAGTAATAGAGTATCATTCTATATTATTGCCGTAATCCGTGCAATATAGAACCAGACAAAATACACTAAACAAGCAGAAAGTCAGAGAAGCGCTAGAGAAACCATAAAAACAACAAAAAAAGAAACAAAAACCTTTAATCAACTCTTAAAGATTATTGCCGCCATCAAAATCTGAGATCTTAGCGTCAACAAGAGGTATTGGCTCTGCAGGTTCTTCAGAATCTATGCTCGCACCTTCAGAATTCTGCTTCTGCGCCTCGCTGATCTTCTCATTTTTTATAGTGCGCTGCAGCTCTCTGATGAACCTCTGCGTCGTCTCTAGATTGCTGCGGATGCTCACGACGGCTTTCTCGAACGCTGACTCAAGAGTCGTCCCATTCAATTTATACCCGATCACAACTCTTCCGTCGGTGATATAGCTTGTCTTCGCCACAATCGCGAGATCTGTCCATCGCGAGAGGTAGTCATACATCGTCTGCCTGCTGATTGAGGCATACGCTCCCATCTCTTCTACTGTCATGACAGCCTTCTCAAGCCGCTTCTGTCTGTACGCTATCTTTGAGCGCTCATAGAGCTCTAGAAGTACACGGTGCATCTTGTCTGTCGCCCCTTTCTTGCGAGGCAATAATCCTGTCCTGCACAATATAGTGTTGGCCAGCTCTTCAGGACCTGGATTAAGCCCTGGCTCTACGTTCATCAAGACTATTTTTTTGTCTCTGACTGCGTTCACCTCTCTTTCGAGATTTTATTGTTGGGTTTATCTCTCTAAGAATTCGTTTTTGCGTTCCTGTTTTTAAGCTTTTGGGAAAATGCCGGCAACTGTCGAGAAAGCTCTCTTAGATTTTCATCGTTGCTTAAAAGTTTCTGCGCAGGATTAAGCGAGAAATAACGAATATCTGCCATTAACCTATGATTATCGCTAAAAAGTTTCTGTCAAAACTATTCTAAGGCCTAAAAGATCAACGATTTCAGCGCAGCTATACATTTACCTCCTGATTTTTCGCGCTGTTTTAAGAGAAAATCGCAGTTTGCCATTTATTCTGCATCATGCCGAATGAACTGAATCCTAAAAAACGCGCTCTTCTGGCATCATGCCGAAACAAGAAGCTGATTGTTCAATCATGTTTTAAATTCGGAGATTATACCGGCATGATAGCGAAACCTAGTTTGAGGGGTCTTTGCAGAAGAACCACGAGTCCACAACTAAAGAATTCATTCCATGCACAAATAGGGGGGTTTGAGGACTTGTTCTGGGATGATGGCGACAGGTGGGGAGTAGGATACGAAACAGTAACATTTATATGGATTCATTAATCCTGACAATTCATGATCAAAATGACAACAAAACTCATCATTGACAGCAAAAAAAGGGACTTCAACGGGAAACTACCTCAATCAAAAGGAGAAATCGATTCAGAAAATAGTGATATGTCTACTTGGTTAACTATAGGTGGCGAATGGAAAAACTTTAGTAACAACTCCGTCTTACAAGATAATTCTAAATGTGATGCTTGTAGAATATATACCAATGTAAAATCAGATAGTTATATTCTAAGATTTAAAGTTAAACTTATTGAGGGAGGTGCCATATATAGATATCTTCCAAATGCGATTTCTAAGAAGGGAGGAGAAGCAAAGATTATATTTAATCGTGCTGATGAAAGCGAAGATTATAGAATTGACTTTCTTAATAAAACAACTGAGAAAACCTGTCGACTTTGGTTACATGGTAATGAATCACTTTATCCAGTTAACTTGTCAATTAATAAATGGTTAGATGTGGTATTTGAACTAAGAACTTTAAGATTTGATGGTAAAAAGAAGGTTTTAATCTCATTATGGGTCAATGATTTTCTTATATTTGAAGACAAAAACATTAATGATGACTTTAACGGTTGTGTTGGATTAGGTACCTATAGAGCAAAAGTTGAATTCAAAGATATTAATTTTGAGTCACTCCCAATCTTAAAAGATTTAAAAGAGCTATTTAAATTTCTTAGAGATGATAGATTACAAGAATTGGATTCTAAAGTTAAAAAGATTAAAGAAAAGTGTTGCGCAAGTCCTAAACAAGCAGATTGCAGTGCTTGTATGAACAAGAAGAAAGGCCTATGTTGGATGAGGATATTAGCTAAGGTTTTAAACGTGCCACCCGGTTTTCACGGCTCACTTGAGGTTGCTGATACCATTATTTACACTTTAAACAAAGGAATATACTTTGTAATAAAAGCTAAAGATATCAAAAAGCAATTAGGAGAAGGAGATGTCCTTTATAGGCAATGCACAAAACTATTTAATCAAGATTATGCTTTGATTTTTTATCTAAATCCTAATTATACTGACCCTAATATAATAGAGAATATAAAGAAAATTGAACAGTCATCAATTCACAAACCAAAGTTTGTTGTAATTCCTAATAATTATCTAAATCAAATCTATTCTAAATATATGGAGAAATATGATAGAAAAAGAAGTCTTTCCAAACCATCTATAAAATAAACTCAAACAAAGTCTGCTGATTACGCGTTCCTTTCTTGTTAACTGAATTATCCTTCTTATCCTTTTTCTTTCTACCATTGTCATTACCATTCTTCCTCACAGATTGTGCTTTAGTTACTCGTTCATTCACCAACTCTTTAAGCGCATCACAAAGTTCTTTTCTTTCTTTTTGTGAGATATCAAGAACGTCAAAAAAGATGTCATCAAGCCTCTGATGGTCTTTTGCTTTAAGCTCTTCAGATACTGGAAGCGCCACCCTTCTTGCCACTCTTAGAAATGCTTTTTCGGCACGTTGCTGTTGTTCTTTAGTCAATAAGCGCACGTCAAAGACAGGCATGCGCTTCCAATCAGGGCCATAAATGGTAAGGACTCCTTCACCCATGTTAAGCCGGCCATATAATTCTTTAGTGAGCGCAAAAAGGCTTGAATTGAGGTATGCCGCAAGAAGTACTGGTGAGACATCCTCTTTAACGATAAGTCCAAAAAAAGTATTCTCAATAAATACTCTTCCTTTGTTATATACGGCAAAGTGACGCTCATTATAGAATTGAGTTAATATAATATCAGGCGGCTCCTGTGGATCAATCTGCCACCAGTGCTTCCTGCCAGTTACGCTCTTTCTCTGGGAAAATTCCATCTCCTCCCCCATTTTTACATAGGAAAGAGCATGCGTGCCTCTCAATCCGACCTTGTCCAGCTTTGTAAAGAAGACAACATTAGGGACATCATGCGCTTTTAGTATCAACTTTGAGAGATCTTTTGTACTGTGCACGATTGCCCTGAGAAACTGAGGTTCAATGCCAAACTTATTCGCCCTTCTTCGTTCCATTACAAAATAATCTGTTACTCCAGTCTTTATGCCATATTTAATATTTGCAATTTCAGGAAGAAGCACGAGTTTGTCAGTCTTCTCAAACAACTTAAAGAATGCTGTAGGCGCTCGAAGATATTTACCCCACTTTGCCCCTTGCCATTCAGCAATGTTCTTCTCGTTATGAATAATACCTTCGTCAAAAAGAGCATGTTGGTTAACCACACGTATCCTAAATACTTCATTCTCACAAGAATCGCTTACTTCATTTATTTCTTTAACTAATTTCTTGATATCACACTCATCCAGTCGTTTCTTTAGAAGTACAAATTTAACAGAATTATTATCACGTTTTTTAAGATCATCTTCTCTTTGCGCGATGATGATATTGGTATTTACTGCAGCATCTTCAAACCATCGCTCAGCCTGAGACTCAATGATAGCAGTGACTCTAAAATTCTCTAACAACATTCTCTGAATCTCTTTTCCATAATCAGTTTCCATCCATGAATTCGAGACAATGAATCCCAATCTTCCTTTTGGCTTCAAGAACTTCGGAGCATGTAAAAGAAAGTATGCATGAATGCCTGCACGTTTTCCAATAGAGTATTTCCCTTCCCAGTCATCACGTAATGCGGATTCAAGTTTTTGCTTATATATCTCAGAGTACTCGCCAAGTTCTTCCTGTCGAGTATATGGGGGATTTGCCACGATGGCATCAAACTTTGGCATGCTGATTCTTTGACTACGATTTCGAATATCCTTGCCAGCAAACGGTAAAAGAACAGCGTGTGTAGGCCGTAAATTAAAAAAGTCGTTCACGAGAACATTCACTTTGTTTGAGAGCTGTGACAAGTCACGAATAGTGAGATTAATGACACTCAGATGAGCTGCGAATTGATTGATATCCGTGCCATAAATCTGAGACAATAACTGTTTGTGAGCTTTTTCTTTATCTAATCTTTTGAGATGATAATACGCTCTTACAAGGAATGTGCCAGATCCACAAGCAGGATCAAAGATATTGTCATCTGCAGATTGTATGCAGAATTCTTCAATAATGTCAACAACATCTGCGCGCGTGTAATACTGGCCAAGATAGTGTCTTTCTTCAGGAGGGATGAGCGACTCAAACACTCTTCCTAAGATGTCATATTCAATCTCTGATAGGTTATATTGCTCTAACTCATGAATAAATTTGTTGAATAATGTCATTGCTTCCTTATTAAGAGGTATAGTATCAAAGAATGTTGACGAAAAGACGGCCTCAAAATCAATCTCGAGTGCCTTATCGAAGTGAGAATGTAATATACGCTTGAATTTATCTTCATCAGAAGAGTCTATCTGCACTAGATGCGGCAATTTTGGGAAATTACCTTCAAGAAGCTTATAAAAGAATATTTTGTTTGATAGAAGATGGGAATATTGCTTCACTATACGCTTATTTGTCTCGTCGTTTAATGAAGCTTCTTGTTCATAAAGCCATTCGATATAATCTTTGTGAAAACCTTTGTTTTTCTTAAGCTTTTCATCCAAAGACCTGATAAGACAAGGCCAAAGAACTTCATGAAATGTTCGAAGGCGAAGAATAAACTTCTCATCAATATTGAGGAAACTTATTTTTCCTTCTTTTACCATGATAAGGTCTGAAAGAATTTGACGCAATGTTACGTCAAGCGGAGTTGTCGCGGTATAATGCAGCAATCGTCTCTCTAATAATGGTGTCCCTTCTTGAAACGTTTTCCATAATACAAAATGAGTAAGATTTGTAGTCACAAAATAAGCGACACCGAGCTTTGTTGCATATCCGCAGGCCTGCTCTACAACATCAATGTGATAAGGATCGTGTATTGGTTGCCCATCTGGCTGCTTAAGTTCAAATACTAGCACAGGATTATCGCTTTTATCATACACAACAATGTCTGCACTACCTCTTCCTACAGAGACTTCTTGCCTTGCATCGGAATATGGAAAGTTCTCTGATTCTATGATATTTTTTATCTTGTGTAATACCTCACCCATCAAAGAACGTTCTCTTGCCATACATAGTCATTATATAAGGTTGTTTAAAAATATTGCTTTTTAAGGTGCTACTAAGTTAATGGTTAAACGTCTCATCCCACGCCATAAAATAAGGGATTTGGGAAGATGTTCTGGGATTATTGCGACAGAACATCAGGGTATAGATATTTGATGACTCCTTAAAACTCCTAAGCCAAGTTTCATAATCCGAGTTACATAAATGCGGTAAAATCCGTCTTAAAACAACCCATGATTAGAACCTGTTATTTGAAACTTAGCTTAATAACCTTTTTATAAGCCACATGCATTGTGGATATTATGAACTGGAACAATATCGATTTCAGCGAGAAATGCCAGATTCTTGGAGATAAAGGAGAACAATTTGTATATGATAAGTTAATACAGAAATATCCTCCAGACAAATTCTTGATATTAGACCTGCACTTTCTTTGTGAGATGGATTGGGTCATTATTGACAAAGAGAAGAAAGAGATTATTGAGATATATAAAGTGAAGACAACAACAAGAGATAAGAAAGAATTTAGTGCAGGAAACATCTTTCAACTTAGGGTATTTGAATTACAGCAAAAGAAAAAGCAGAGAAATATGAGTTTCATCCATTACTCCTTATATGTTCTTAGAGCAGATAATAATTTCTGGAAAGATGGAAATCTTAATGTGATCTCTGAGGAGATATATCCATTAGATAAGATTAAGATTGACACTACACATGGTAAATGGCAGGTATAAAGACACTCTCAAACCTTATCTGAAGTTATGCTCAGGATGTTCAATTAAGAGAGCCATAGTCTCTTTATCCTTGATCTCGCTCAACTTCTTGATAGTGTTGAATATCTGGTCTTTAGCATTCTCTTTACCTTCTTTCTTGTAACTTATCGAAATGCTGTCCTGCCAGACTGTCGAGAATTTCAGTATCTCAACTTCATTGACGCCAAGCTTACCCCCAGCCACTTTTCAAGTCTTTTCTTCAGCTCACAAACAATCACCTGCACAACAAGATGAACAGCAACCTCTAGATAGTCATTCTGTGCAATTACTTGAATAACACAATATTCATATACTAATACCTAATACAATAGTTATTAGTATAAATAGGCCATCATGAACCCCCTCTACGAAGCAAGACTGACAGCGGCGAAGTCTGCCCTAGTCCCTGCCCTCTTCACAGAGACACAGTTCAGTGTTCTGTTGAAAAGAGCGCAAGGCAAGCCTTTAAGCCAGACAGAACGTAACTATCTTTCAACTGCGATAAAATCAAAACTGAAGGCAACACTCTCCATCAATCATCTTAATTTAGATAGATTATACACCCGAGAAAAAAGCAAAAGAGCGCTGCTGAACCAGATAATCACAAGTTATGCGAAGTCAGGCATCACTCTTGTCGGCGCTAAACCTTCCGGAAAGACTCTTCCGGCAAACCAAGTCGTTGAGGAAGTCCTGGACAATTTCACAGAGATTGACGCAAGGATTGCCGATCTGCTGCCAGTCTATATCTCTAAGAACAGGAACAATCTCAGATTCTTTGATCTCTTCTCTTTTGTGATTGAGAAAGGATTGGTGAATATAGCGGGATATGTGTTCAGCATCGTGCAAGAGCTTGCGCCGCATCCTAGATTCAGTGATTTCCTGAAAGCCCTTGAAAGGCACAAAGAGAACGTTCCTTTCCTGAGAGACAGGCGCTATGAGAAGATCACAAACCTTATCACTCAGGACGATATAAGCAAGAGATGGAATATTTATACATTGAACACGCTAGAGCATTACAAAGACTATTTTGAGTTGTATGGCGACCGTGGCTAGAAAGAAGACATAACTACCTAAAAAAAGCTCACAGTGTAATTGTGCACAAAATTTATATATAACTCTCCCCCTAAATAGGATATGGACAAAAGAAGGGGCACTATATCACTTCATGTTCTTTTAGAAAGTGTGATATGCTCAAAGGAGCTTTCAAATGAGTAAAGAAATCTTTTTAAAGGCATATTCAAATTTACCAGAACCAGAAAGAGAACAAATAATAGCAATAGTAGACAATAAGACATACTCATGGACTGTTGCATATAAAGAGATTACAAACAATACTGAACTTGGAAAAAGAATATTGAAGAAGATTGAAGACATGGGGATATTATGAGTTCAAAACAATTTAATCTGGAAGAAGAACAGAAAAGATTAGTCTTAGAGCGATTTAAGACACTAAGACCGGAATCTAAGATATTGCTTGGTAGCTACGGAGAGATTACTGTAAATGAATTAATAAAACATATAGAGAATAAAAATGATCCTTTTGGAAAAAAGATAATACAAGTTCAGATAAAGATGCTTAAAATTTTAGCGAGCGGTGTACAATAGATGGTTAAAAGATTCTTGATAACAAGGCCTAACCATGATGTAAATACTTCGTATTTACATGATTTCTCTAGAGGGATAGTTAAGACTATTAAAGAAACAAAGAGTATGCATATCACAGATCTTGAAGGGCTTAAAGCCACCAGGTATAATCTGGAGAATTGCCTTACCAAAGAGAATCCTGGATTAGTATTCTTAAATGGTCATGGAGACAAAAAGAGTGTTGGAGGTTATAAGACTGAAGTGATACTTGATGAGAAAAATGTCCATTTAACAAAGAATATGATTGTTTATGCATTATCTTGTGATTCTTTAGAAGATTTAGGCGAGATTTCCATTCAAAAAGGTACAAAAGCGTATGTGGGTTATAAAGCAAAGTTTATGATTATGCACGATCCAACACGAGAAAATACTCCTGATAAGGATAAAAATGCCCTTCCTTTCAAGAAAGCGTGTTTTGCTTTAATCAATTCATTGGTCTCTGGTCTTACAGTAAGTAGGGCTATTGAATTGACAAAGAAAGAATACCTTCATTCAATAAGAACTTATGGCACAAGCGAAGATGACCCTTATGGAGACACACCTTTAATACGATTTGCCCTTACTTGGGACCTGGAATTCTTAGATATGTGTGGAGACCCAGAAGCTTGTTTTAATTGAGCTGTATAATCCGAAAGATTATATATCATGCAAGAACCGTTCAATTACAGCTCTGCTTCACGATCACTGGCAATTTCTTGTTCGTGCAGGCGGTCATCTTGCCGTCGCTAGAATAGACAGGGGTGATCTCGATCTTTCTGACCTCGCCGTACTGCGCTTCCACGCTGTCAAGATTGATGATATAGCTGCGGGTTTCTTTAGACGCGACAACCTCTGAAGAATGCTCTTCTGAAAGCAACAGCTTATCATAGATGTAATAGAATACCATAGAGACATTGCTGAGCTGGTTCTTGACAGAGATGTTGAGGAATCCGTTGAATCTAGTGCAGTCTCTCAATCCTATCAGCACCTGCTCAGGGCACATCGCTTTGGTTATGTTGCCTTCGCCTTCAACAACAATTCCGGGAGCGGGCTCCTGCTCAGTGAGTTCATAATCTCCTGAAGGAAGCTGAGGCACTTTATCTATCGCTTCTTCAGGAATCAAGATTGGCTGCTCAATATCGGCAGGTTTCTCATCAACAGCGACTTCAGGGACAGAAGGCTGTTCGGGAAGACCGTCAGAGACCTCATCAGGAAGCTCGTCAACAACTTCTGAAGGAGAAGTCTGAGCGCAACCTGCCGAGAGGATCACCGCGATGAACAATAT
>Ga0209542_10017702_pt1 | contig 11636 bp, 18 predicted proteins | sample RifCSPhighO2_01_FD_184028 | JGI IMG/M metagenome (GOLD analysis project Ga0209542, IMG submission 184028) | Soil microbial communities from Rifle, Colorado - Rifle CSP2_plank highO2_0.1 (SPAdes) (version 2) | ecosystem: Environmental > Terrestrial > Deep subsurface > Rock core/Sediment ...
CCTTCAAGACAAATCTATTGTACGAGAGTATTGTATCGCCCCACCTTTCACTGTCAATAATTTTGGGGACAAAAAACTACTTATGATATAATAGCCACGCAGTGTCAATTTAATCTCCTTAATTTTTCGACGGCAAAAATCCAGGAAGGGACCTTGAAGGGAAACTGGTCCTGTTAGGGACAAGAATTCAAGGTCCTTTCCTGGATTTTAACGCGCCAAAATATTGAAATGCTATTACACTCTTGCAAATCGCATATTAGTAATATCTTTTATATTGTCAATACATTGCACAAGTTCAGAAAAATTTGACAAAATTATCACCCAAGCGCAAACTCAATTTCAGAAACAGCAAGAAACCTACAAAAAAGAGCTATGATGACAAATCTGTTGGTTCTGTTATTCGTGATTCTGATAGCGTTACTGTACTGGGTGCTTATCAGCCGCGCCAATTGGAAAAAAAGGGCGATCTGCAACGAAGGAGTGTTTCTGGTCCTTTATTATTATCCGCTAATTGGAAACAAGGATAGCCTCCAATCAGTAAGAATCAAAACGTTTCCAGGCGAGCTCGACGAAGCCAAGATACGCGCTCATAAGTTTTTGGACAATGGTGGTTACAAGCAAATCAACACCGCTTCTCAGATAGAACTGTTTTATCTAGAAAAAGAAATGGCAAAAATGTTTTTCTTCCGTTGGGGCATCATTTCCGAAACGGTGTCACCTCTAAGTGATTAGGACCCAAACACCAGCGCCCCGATGTCTATCGGGGCTTTTTATTACCTAAAAATTTTTTGAATTATTTCCTGATTGTAGCTATTACCGTATCCTGCCCGGTCGCGTCTTGATCATCCGTTACCGTCAAGGTCACAGTGTAAGTTCCGCTCTTAGAAAAACGATGATTCACTTTAACCCCGCTGGCCGTTCCACCATCACCAAAATTCCAATTGTAAGAAACAATGGAGCCATCAAGATCGCTTGAGCTACTACCATCAAAATTAATCCAACGATTGGCTCGCCCTGATTTATCAATGCCAGCATTAGCAATCGGCGATTGATTCATCGGTGCCGCTAAGGGATCATATAAAACAGCTTGATAAGCATTCACCAAACCCCAACCGAATTTATTGTCCCAATCGCCTGTTCCCAAATCTGTCGCTGTGCTTTCAATGGCTTTGCGCACCGCGCCGGTAGTCGTCGCTTTGCCTTCAGACAGGACCAAAGCAGCGGTGGCGGCCACATGAGGTGTTGCCATAGAAGTGCCTTGATAAAAATAATAGCCGAAATCTGTCGGGGTTGCGCCAAATGTCTGTTGTAAAATTCCATCTACGTAACCATCGCCGTTTTGATCAACTCGAGTATCGCCACCAGGCGCCACCACATCAAGTCCGGGACCGTAATTTGAATAATAAGATTTAGTTTTATCATAACGAGTAGCGCCTACGGCAATTACGTATTGATTGTAAGCCGCCGGATAAGAAAGCTGGCTCCGGCCGTCATTGCCCGCCGCCGCCACAATCACTACACCCCTACTGCTCGCATAAGCCAGTGCTTCTTCAAGATAAGTCGCTCCGGAAGAACCGCCAAGAGAGAGATTGATCACTTGTGCTCCGTGATCAGCCGCCCATCTAATACCATCAGCCACATCGCTGTAAAAACCACTGCCATTTTGATCCAAGACCTTTATCGGCATCAAAGAAACACCGTAAGCAACACCCGCCACACCAATCGCATTACCCGTACTTTCGGCAATCGTGCCGGAAACATGAGTGCCGTGGCCCTCGTCGTCGTTTGGGTGCTCGTCGTTATTTACAAAATCATAACCGGCGACAAACTTCGTGTCGGAAAAATCCGGCGCTTGAGCGTAACCGCCGTAATTTTCGTAAGCGATACCGGTATCCACTACCGCCACCGTTATGTCCGTGCCAGTAGCAACAGTCCAAGCTTCTTCAGCGTCAATACCCGAAATTTTTTGAAAATTCCACTGATAAACATAAAAAGGATCGTTGGGAAAATCGAAAGCGGTAGCCACAAAATCCGGTTCAGCATATTCTACGTCCTCTGAACTGGTAAGACGAGTAATGGCGTCATCAACATTCTCACTTTTTAATTTTAACACTTGAAAGTTTTTATCACCTTTGTATTTAACGATGACTCTATCGGCTCGGAAATCCCTTTGTCTTTTTTCAACAACTGATTGGAAACGCGCCACGGATTGCGACAATCGATTTTGCAGTCTTTCAATAAAATTCTGGCTTTTTTCCGCAACATTAACTTTAACCGAAACATCGTTTGCCGCGCTTGCCGGCAAAGCCACCAAAATGATAGTCGCGATTCCTAAAGCCCATGGATTTAATTTCATACCCATAATGATATCGCCTTGAATTTATCTTGTCAACCAAACTTTTTGATGAAACAAACGGAGAAGTGCGCCAACGGATGCCAAGCTGACAATCGCTAATAAAATCAAACCGACTAACGGCACAAACCAAAGCAGAACATAAACTAAAATGCCAATCAAAACCGCCCGCCAATCAGCAGTCAGATCGCCGCCTTTAGACAAAACTTTCAAAATCAACGAACCGAGGAATATTACCGACATAAAGCAAGCGAGCAAGGCCAGTAGCGCCGTCGCCGCCAAAAGAAATAAACCTAGTAAAGCGCCGAACAAAGTGATTATCAGAATCAACGCGATGAGGGGAATTACAACGGCGGCGGCGGCGCCAATCAAAAAACTTTTACCGAAGTGATTAAATATTTCAACGGTAAAACTATTGGTGAATTTTTTAAATAAACCGGCCAGCAACAAGGCCGCCAAGAAAACACCGGCGAATTTTATCAGGAAAGCGGCACTCGCCAAACCGACAATTAACGCCGGCATTGATTGCCAATAAAATGGCGCCTTGATAGTCGCACTAATTTTTTGTTTACCTTTAACCACCGCACCCGAAGTGACAAAAATCTCGGCATCGGAATTGTAATGTAAATCGCCCGTTATGACAGCGTTGGCACCTAAAGTAATAACTTCGCCTTCGAAATAGACAGGACCATTTACTAAACCATCAATAGTTAACCGACGGCCTTTAAAAGTGATGCCTTTGGCAATCATACCGTCCACGAAAGCTTCGCCTGCGGCAATAATTGCTTCACCGCCGATTTTGGCTTTTGGTAAAACTGCCACAAAACTACCGGCGATAGCAAGATCACCGCCAATGTCACCGCCAATCGTTGTTTTGCCGGAAACTGATCGCACATCACCCATAACTTTTCCGTAAATACCAGTTTCGCCGGTTAATAAAATAACGTCACCCAAAATTTCGCCGGCAAGAAAAACCGAACCGGCGACGGCCGTTAAGTCCTCATTCATTTTTCCGCCTATTGCCGCTTCGCCAGCAACAATATAAGTATTTTCCTTAATTATTTTACCTTCGGGTAAAATGTATTTTTCCGCCATAACACCGTAAGCGGCAACCGCGATCAACGGCAAAAGGGCGATAAAGATTATTGAGGTAAGTTTTTTCATCCTTTTAAAAATTAAACACTCCGTCGGCTTAAATTTATTTCCTGCTCCAAATTGCGCAAGGCCATTTCATCTCTGGATCGCTCCATCGTTAATCGTTTCAGTTCATCGTCTAATTTTATAAATTCCAATTTTTTGTCCGCCAATTCACTCTCTTGCCTTTCAATTTCCGATTTTATCAGCGCGTGTTCCCGTTCAACGGTAATAAGCCGGCGCTTGGTCTCGTCAATGGCGCGGCGCAAATCCCTGATAACATTGGGCACATTTTTTTCCACAGTTTGTTGTTTTATTACTATACTACTTTATTTCCATTCTTAATTTTTCCGTAGAGCCAGCCAATTATTATTCCAATAATGGACCAACATAACAAACCACCGATTACTAAAAGTCCTCTATTACCCAGGGACTCATAAGAAATTTTACTCAGGAAATAAGTGAAAGGGGTCTGTACCATATTTAGTGCAAGAATATCTGCACCCGGAGAAGAACCAGCTATTGCAATAAACACTAATAATATGTCAACAAGCACAGCAATTATTCCTCCCATTAACCAATATCTTTTTTGTTTCATAAATTTTACTAAATCTTAATTTCTAATTTTCCACCTAGTGTGGTAGAAAGTTTTTTTAAAAATGAAAGTGTTGGATTGTAATTCCCAGACTCAAGACGTGAAATGGCAGATTGTTTTGTGCCAAGCTTTCTCGCCAAATCTTTTTGAGACATATTGCTTTCAATCCTTTTTTTTAGAATAGCCCTAATAATAGCGTATTCCGGTTCTAGATCATCATATGCTTTTTTAAACTTTGGATTTTTAAGCCATTCTTTTTTCACATCAGAAAAAGATACTGGCTCGTATTTTCCGATTTCTTTATCTGAAATATTATATTTCGATTTTTTGTGTTTTTTCATACACCAACAGTATTACATATAAGTGATATCTACGCAAGTTGTTTTTGTCTTTTTCTTGATAATTCTAAATCTCTTTTTGATATTCTAGCTTGTTTTTTAAGGACGATATGTAAAACAACAGCTTTTTGTTTTGAAAAAGCATAAAAAATTCGCACACCCGTTCCCAAACATCTCAGTTCAAATAATCCTTTGCCCAAACTTTTACTGTGTGGAAGACTTATTTCATTGCCTGACATTGTGAGTATATCTAAGGCTTTTATTATATCAGACGCAAAAGGTTCTTCAAAAGAATTAACTTCTGCTAGAATTTTCTTATTAAAAAACAAAATATCCATAAATCATTTTTTACATAATCGCTGTCAAATAAATCAACCGAAAACGCTTTCCGTCCACTTTTCCCAAAACGGCTGGAAAAGATAAACAAAAATCACCAACGGTAAATAGAAAACCGAGAAAAAAACGAAAATTATGAAATTAAAAGCCCTAACCATTTTAAATAGATAACATCGGCAATCTTAAAATAATTTTAGAAAGAAAACAAGCGGGCGACCGAAACGATGGCAAGAATGCCGATAAAATTCATAATATAGGAAAGTGGCAAAAGCGTGCGAGTTCTTATTTTCGCTAAACCCAAAAGGGCCAAACCTAATTCGTCGGGAAGGGGCGAAGCGATAATGGCGCCGCCAAGCAAAACCAAAAGCCATTTCAAAGGGCCATGATGAAATAAGCGGACAAATTTTTTCCTAATTTTTGCCCGAAAAATACTGCTGGCGTCCTTAGCTAAATCATCACGAACAAAACGAAAGATTAGAAAATCCACCAAAGACGCACCGAGGGCGCCGACTAAAGCCACCCAGATTGGAGGGAAGTCCCGAGCCAGAACCGCCAACGCTACCATAGCTGGTGCGGTAGTAAAAATGGAAGTGAAAAACAAGCCGGCGACAAAACTGGCAATAATTTTGAAACCGCCGGCCAATGCCAGAAATTTTTCCACCGCGCCGATTCGCGCCAACCAAACCGCCACCGCGACACTAATCGCGATTATCACTAGATCCCTCAGTAAATGTTTCAGATATTGTTTTTTCATAATTAAAAAATCAATTGTTTCCTATACTTTTTTATAAAATAAGGGAACTGGGAATGAAGCGGTTTGGGTAAATTTTCTAAACGAAACCACTCAACCTTTTCAAATTTATGTGGTTCACCATTTCTGACTTTTATTCGATCAATTAGAACTTTAAAATCAAGTGCAATCCAATGGGTTTTTATGCCATCATATTTACGATGGACATCGCGGAAACCAAGAAATTCACTCTTAATAATGTTAGTGCAATACTCTTCTTTAATTTCTTTGGCCAATGTATCTTGAACCGCATCGCCAAATTCCAATCCTCCGCCTCCTGGATCCCATCGGCCATGTTCATCGCGGCAAGTGTTTTTGCGTTTGCTCAAAACAAAATTCCCTTGTCCGTCATGACAAAAATACACTACCGTCACCCCTACATAATCTTCGCCTTTTTTCATATCATTTTTTTTAAATCGCCATTTAGAAAAACCGGTAACATACCCAAAATTTCTTCCTTGTAATAAATATTATCTGATATGGGATTAAAAATGTAAATCTGTTTGCCGTAATGAAATGTGACCAGCTGGCGCGGCAAAACCATAAGGCGGTTTGCCACGTTCAATCAACAGCAATTTGTCATCTTGCGCCACAATCATTCCAACACTGGCATGGTCACAGGTTTTTGAAATAATTTTATTAATTATAGCTTTTAATCGCTTCTAATTTCCCATTTAAACAAACCGGGTCCATCGCTTCCCAACATGTAGATTTTCATATTTGACATTTAAATCCTACCTTAAAAGAAATAAAAGCCAAAATGCCGAGCTGGATAGTGGGTGTTAAACCGGTATTAATAATCGGAATAATCGGCATAGCGGCGGCATAAGCCCAGCGGCCGGTTTGCAAGGCAAAAAGTTCAAGGCTGATAGCAAACAAGGTAGCCAATATAGGCGCTAGCCAAAGCCGTTGACGAAAGAACGAAATAAAAATAAATGGCAATGCCAGAATAGTGGTAAAAATCGCATCAAACAAAGCCGCGCGGACAAGTATTAAATTCGTAATTTCTTGTCCTTGGTAATTCAGATAAAGCACCAAGTGCCAATGCTCCCAAACAAAATTAAGCGCGAAAGCGACGACAAAAATTATCGAAAGTTTGCGCATTATTATCATAAATAGGGCACCTATTAGGGGAGACATAAGGGATGTGCGCCCTTTCTTACGACTCCACAGGTCGTTGTGCTACTATTACACCAATGTCTCCATCATTTTATGTTCTTCAAATTTATCACAATGTATCAAAAAATGACAATTTCTACATAACCACATTAGATTAAGTAATTTGTTATTTTTCCGATTCCGATCTATATGGTGGACCACCAACACTCTTAAATCTTTGTTTTTACATCGGTTGCAAATTTGCTTAAATTTTTTATATTTGATCATCAATTCCCTGTAAGCGCTTTCTCCATTAATCCAATTTGAATGCTTTTCTCCGGAGAAATAAGCGTTACGCCATTTTGTTTGACAGGATTTGCTACAAAAAAATTTTCTGCTTTTAGAATTTTTCATCTGCCTACCATTTCTATATATTTTCTTTTTGCATTGATTACAAGAAAATACTTTGCCATTTCTCATAGATAAATAGTGACAATTTGCGGAACAAAACCTACCCCATCCCATCTTTATAAAAAACGGTTTAGTACTAAAAAGTTTACTGCAATTTTCACACTTTTTTATCATGTATCTTTTTAAAAAAACAATCTTCTTCTTGCTTATAGTTATGAACTAAAAAATGACAATTGTGACATAGCCATACAAGATTTTTCAAATCATTATTTTTTCTGTTTTTATCAATGTGATGAACCGCGAGTATTTTTAAGTTTCCTTCCCCACACAAAACACATTCTCTGTTCGAACCGTTTTTTATTAATTTATCCCTGTATGAGAAAAATCCTCCTTTCCAATTCGGATGACCATTGTATTTTTTATAAATCCATTTAAAAAGACAACTTTTGGAACAAAAATGGTTGCCACTTTTTGATTTTTTTAATTGTCCTAAGGGTTTGTAAATTTCTATCCCGCAAAATGTACATAGAATATTTTTGCCGGTTTTTCGGCCAAGCACTCGACATTTATTTGAGCAATAATTACCTCCACCGATCATCACTTGGGACTTTTTCCTTAAAAATTTTATCCCACAAATTTTACACATTCTTTCTTGCATAACTCAATAATACCACCGCAGTAGCAGTAGTAAAAACTATGTCTTGTGGATAATTCTATTTATACTTCGGTGACTGTTCTTTGATACCCTCTTTAAAATTGGCGAAACGAGCGAGGGCGTAGCAAAGTGAAGAAAGCCGATTGAGATAAGCCAAAGTGTGTTTATTAACGAAAACTTCTTTTGCTTCTATCGCTCTAACTACTTCCCGTTCGGCGCGGCGGGCGAAAGTTCGCGTTATGTCAAACAGCGCCCCTGACTCAGTACCGCCGGAAATGAAAAAGGTTTTGATGGGCGGCATCACCCGCTCCGCCGCGTCGATATAATTTTCCAGTTCTGTTATTTTTCCGGCTTTAATGACCTTGTCGGCGCCGGCGACTTCCGCCTGGATAATAAAAAGATTTTCTTGAACTTCATGAATGATTTCTTTCGAGGTTCGACCTTGGATCTTAAAAAAGGTCGAACCTTTTTGTCCGGATTTTGTTTTCACCCAACCTAAAAAAGAATTGAGTTCATCTAAGGCACCGAGTGCTTCCGTTTGACAAGAAGCTTTGGAAATCCGCTCACCCTTTTTTTGTCTTAGTGTCTTGGTTGTTCCACTATCCCCTTTTTTGGTATAAAGCATCTATTTATTTTCCCTTAAATTTTGAAAAAACTCCATTAAACCTGGAGTCATCGTCGCCGTAGCCGGAAAAAGTAAAATAAAAACTCCCAACAAAAATCTCAAAATTTTCTTGGCCATAAAGTTTAAAAATGCGCGGGACAGGACTTGCACCTGCACAGCCTTGCGGCCGATAGCCCCTCAAGCTATTGCGTCTTCTAGTTTCGCCACCCGCGCAATCACTGAAGTCTATTATGCCTGAACTGGAGCTTCCGGTGAAGCTATTGGAGTTTCTGGAATTATTTCTTCCTTTTCCATCCTAATTTGTTTCATCTGTCGACGAACTTCTTTGGCGGCCTTTTCACGAATGTGATAAAGCTTGGCCCGACGAACTTTTGCCCGAAGCAACACTTCAATCTTTTCCACTAATGGAGAGTTGATTGGAAAAATCCGTTCCACTCCGATACCATCAATCATTCGGCGTACCGTAAAAGTGGCTCCTGGCTCTTTGCCATGCTTTCTTGCTAAAACCAAACCTTCAAAAGCCTGGGAACGAACTTTTTCTTTCACTTTGTCCTTTTCCACAGTCCGATCAATAACTTTTTGCCAAACGCGCACCGTGTCGCCGGCCTTGAAATCGGGACGTTTCAGCGCGTTAATTAATTTAATTTCTTTAATTATCATAGTGGCGCCAATTTAACACAGCTTGCCTATTTCCGCAAACTAAAAGTTTTTCAAAGCAACTTGAAAATCTTCCGGCAAAGGAGCGGAAACGGAGATTTTTTTACCGACTTGATTTACAAACTCTATAGAGGAGGCGTGAAGAGCCAATCGATCAAAACCCAGCGCCAACGAGCGTTTTGGAGCATAAAGAGTGTCGCCCACTACCGGATAACCAATAGCTTTCAAGTGAACTCGGATTTGGTGAGTTCGGCCAGTCCTTGGCCTAATCTCTAAAAAAGAAAACCCTTTATTCTTTTTCTTAACCACAAAATGAGTAGTAGCGTCTCGGATTTTTCCTTTCTTGCCACGCTCCGCGCTACGTTGGCGAAAATCGTTTTTACTCCGACCGATCGGTTTGTCAATAATCCCCCGATCATCTTTCATTTCACCCCAAACAAAAGTATTGTAAACTTTTAAAATTTTCCGATTCTGAAATTGTTTTTTGAGCCAAAAAAAAGTCGGTTGATTTTTGGCAACTATCAAAACACCCGAGGTGCCTGTGTCCAAACGGTGAACAATGCCCGACCAGGTCTCGCCGACATTTTTTATCCTTGGGAATTTTTCAAAAAGCCAATCGGTCAAAAACGGCCCCTTGGATTTTCCGTCCGGATGCACCATTAAACCAGCTGGCTTATTCACCACTAGCAGATCTTCATCCTCATACAAAATTTCTATTTTCATAATGCGCGCACTAGGATTCGAACCCAGGACCTACCGCGTGTAAAGCGGTCGCTCTAACCAACTGAGCTATGCGCGCACCCGAATGCCCTCGGAGGGAATCGAACCCCCATCAAGACCTTAGAAGAGTCCTGCTTTATCCATTAAGCTACGAGGGCACTACTAACAAATTACAACAAAATTGACTTTTTATCTAGACGGGTCGGCATAGTGCGGTAAAATATTTTTGATATTATTAAAGTCTTGTTCTCGCTCGGCAAAATATCTTACCACCTCGTCAAGCTTGGCATGATTGAACAAAACAGCGGTTGACGTTGCTTCCACTGAACGCTCCACAACTGTTTCATTTTTTTGGTAATTGGAAAATTGATAAAAAGCTAGTGCGACAAAAATCACCGACAGCGTAATGAAAAATCCAATCATTATTAACCAATCAATAATATTATTTTTTCCTAAATGATAATCACCATTTTCTAACCATCGCCGGTTTTTAAAAATTTTTTCCAAAAAATTCATAAGCAAAAATTATTTTTTAAGCTGAAACGCTTTAATTAAAATCATCGCTTCCCAACCAACTTGCTCTGGTTTGGTAATAGCAACATCGGCCAAAATCAATCGATAAGGCGCGGCTTCTAAAAGTGCCAAAAAGTTCATCAACGGTGACCAATCACCAGATGCTTCGCCACGCAAAACAATTTGATTCTTAAAATCATCTTTTACCTGATCGATTCCCAACGACACAATCTCAAAATTAACACCGGCAACATTCGCCAATGACTCCAAATATTCCACGAAATCAACGGTTTGATCAGCCCCAACAAAATAGGAGTCAATTTGTAAACGTTTAACTTCAGTTTCAGTAATTAATTTTGCCAAACCACCGGCAGTTTTATTTCTTTCCAGTTGTAATTCAATGTCGCCACGTAAATGAGCAGATTCATCATTAGCCGTGCTAATTAAACGCCAAAACAAAACATAAGCCGCTAAAGCAACGATTAAGGCGCTGATCAGAACAAATAGAAAAATTTTTGGACGGCTATTTTTCATTTTGAATTAAAGTTAAGGAAAATTTTATGTTTCGATCTTTGGCAAAATTAGACACCGGCACATTAATGCTGGAAAAAGACGGTTCAGTTTGAAGAGCTTTAACAAAAGAGGCAATCGCTTCCCGGTTGACAGCCAGACCGGTCAAAGCAAGAGCCACCGACCAACCTTGAGCCGATTCTTGAGGATGATAAGACACACCGTAAATCTTTACTCCCGCTGGTTTTTTGTTGACAATTTTTATCACTGCCGCGGTCAAAGGCAAAGCCGATTGAGGCGACAAAAAATCAACTTTTTTACCTGCTGATTCCAAAATCTTATAAACCTCTTCGTCACCGACCAGATCACTCGGATTTTTAAGTGAAAGCAAATTCGTCTTTAACTCCGCCCTCTTGATTTTTATCAAAATGTAGGTAGGAAAAAAAGCAAAACTGCCGATTAGTAAACTAATCAAAACCGTGCCAACCAAGCCAGCCGAAAAACGATAGAAATATTCCTGTTGGTTTTCTTTTTTTTCTTTTTGCGGTAAAAGATTCATAAAAAATATTTAATAGGTGGAATAACGCAGAGCCAAACCAACAGCGGCGGCATAACCCAAAGAATCGTTGAACTCAATTGGTGGTACGTAATCGTCAAAAGAAAAAGTATTAGTCCAAACATTTCCAAAAATGGTCGGAGTTTGGTTGTGTGTAGATAAATATGAAACAATATCGTCATCAAAACCTTCTCCACAGACAATAATTTGTTTTATTTTTTTCTTTGGTTTACCAGCATTTTGTTTTAGTGTATGCCAATATATATAAAGTTTTTTGATTTCTTGTGATAAAGAGTCTGAACTTTTTGAAGATCCACCTTTAATAGAAACAGTAGATGTAAAATG
>Ga0209542_10017704_pt1 | contig 11635 bp, 10 predicted proteins | sample RifCSPhighO2_01_FD_184028 | JGI IMG/M metagenome (GOLD analysis project Ga0209542, IMG submission 184028) | Soil microbial communities from Rifle, Colorado - Rifle CSP2_plank highO2_0.1 (SPAdes) (version 2) | ecosystem: Environmental > Terrestrial > Deep subsurface > Rock core/Sediment ...
AAGGGTTATTTTTAGGAAAATACTCTTGACAATGATTAGCAGACGTACTATACTTTTGCTAATTCCGACTAAATCGGGACTTATTATGGAACAACTAACACCACGACAAATGCAAATATTAAAGTCAATCATCACTGAATATACCCTTACGGGTGAACCAGTTGGATCTGAGATTTTGGATAAAAAATATAATCTCGGTGTCTCTCCTGCTACCGTACGAAATGAAATGATAGCCCTCGCGAAAAAAGGATACCTTCGTAAAGAACATTTCTCATCAGGAAGAATACCGACTGACAGTGCGTTTCGTTTTTATATCACTCATATCATGAAGGAAAAAGAACTTTCTACCGCAGAAGAAGTATCCTATAAAAATGATGTTTGGGATTTTAGAAACGAGATTCATCAACTTCTTCAACATGTTACGCAGATACTCGCCAAAAAAACCAATTTACTTGCTATGGCAACCACGAATGAAGGAGATGTGTATTATTTTGGAGTTAATAATCTTCTAACCCAAAAAGAATTTTATAATACTGAGTTTTCACGTTTTTTCTTTGAACGATTGGATGAATTTTCATTTTGGAAAAATATTTCAGAATGTTTTCAACAGACAGAAGATGATATACTTTTTATATTAGGTGATGAATATGAGAAAAATGAATTACTTGAACCGAGCGCATCAGTTTTCGGGGAATTTGGGGGAGAAAAAATAAGTGGAGTACTTGGCGTTGCAGGCCCAAAACGCATGCGGTATGATATGGTAGTACCCAGTATAAAATATTGTAGTCAACTGATTGAGCAAATTATTCGCGAACGAGGACTATAGAAAATTAAAAATAAAATATAAAATATACAAAAATGAATAAAATAACACAAGATAAAAATGAAGAACAGAAAAAAGAAAAGAAAATAGAGAGAGATGATACAATACAGAATAAAGAAGAAGTAAAAAAACCAAACCAAGAAGAAATAAACAAACGAGAGTTGAAAGAAGAAATACATAAATGGAAACAGAATTACCTACGTACATTAGCAGATTATGACAATTTAGAACGAAGAACCTACCAACAGAATAAAGAGTCGCAAACAAAAACAACAAAAACTATTCTGTTAAAATTTCTTGACGTGCTTGATGACATAGAACAGGGAAATATATTTATCAAAGATAAGGGACTACAATTAGTCAAGGACAAATTTATAAAAATTCTTTCAGAAGAAGGGATACGAGAACTTGAAGTCGTGGGAAAACCATTTGATCCATACACTTCAGAATGCGTTGAAGTAGTTGCAGGAAACAAAGATAATGTTATTATTGAAGTATTACGAAAAGGATACACACTTCACGATGAAATCATACGACCTGCACGCGTGAAAGTGGAGAAAAAAACAGAATAAATTTATCAGTTTTTATTATACATTTATATACTTAATATACTATGGCAAAAACAGTCGGCATTGATCTTGGAACAACTAATTCATGTGTAGCAGTCATGGAAGGAGGAAAAGCAAAAGTCATTCATTCAAAAGAAGGACGGAATGTCATTCCTTCAGTGGTAGATCCTATCAAACGAATAGTTGGGGATGTTGCAAAAAGACAATTAATCATTAATCCTAAGAGTATTATTTTTTCTATCAAACGATTAATGGGTAGAAAATATTCTGATCCATCAGTGCAAAATGATAAACAATGGCTTCCATACACCATAAAGGAAGGCAGAGATGGTATGGCAGTCGTTGAAGTAGCAGGCAAAACATACACTCCACAAGAAATATCAGCAATAATATTGCAGAAAATAAAAAGTGACGCGGAGGCATATCTTGGAGATACGGTAGATAAAGCAGTGATTACGGTGCCTGCATATTTTGATGATGCACAACGCCAAGCCACCAAACAAGCAGGAGAGATAGCTGGACTTGAAGTAATACGAATCATCAACGAACCAACCGCTTCATCACTTGCCTATGGTCTGGATAAAAAACAAACACATCATATCGCTGTATATGATTTTGGGGGAGGAACATTTGATATCACCGTACTTGAATTAGGTGATGGAGTATTTCAAGTAAAAGCAACGAATGGAGATACACATCTTGGTGGAGATGATTTTGACAGAACAGTGATGGATCATCTCGCTGATGAATTCAAAAAGGAAAACGGCATTGACCTTCGCAAAGATAGTCAAGCGTTGCAAAGATTGCGCGATGCCGCAGAAAAAGCAAAGATTGAGCTTTCTTCATCAATGGAATCTGAGATTAATCTTCCATTTATCACTGTTAAAGATGATCAACCACTTCATTTTGTGGTAAAACTGACTCGGGCAAAATTTGAATCTTTAGTTGAGTCTTTGATTGAAAGATCATTTACATCAGTCAAAGATTGTCTTAAGGATGCAAAAGTCACTGCGTCAGATATCAATGAGGTTATTCTTGTTGGAGGAATGACGAGAATGCCACAAATGATTGCAAAAGTAGAAAAATATTTTAGCAAAGAAGTTAACCGTTCAGTAAATCCCGATGAGGCAGTTGCTGTAGGAGCCGCAATTCAAGCAGGGATTATCACTGGAGATATTCGCGATGTAGTACTGCTTGATGTAACTCCACTAACGTTGGGGATTGAGACATTGGGAAGTGTTGCTACTCCTTTGATACAACGGAATACAACCGTCCCTACATCAAAATCAGAAGTTTTCTCAACTGCGGCAGATAATCAAACACAAGTGGAAATACATATCGTACAGGGTGAACGACCTCTTGCAAAAGATAATAAATCACTGGGACGATTTATTCTTGACGGCATTCCTTCTGCCCCACGAGGCATTCCGCAGATTGAAGTATCTTTTGATATTGATTCAAATGGAATCCTGACCGTAACCGCAAAAGATAAAGCGACAGGAAAAGCACAAAGCATCAAGATTACCGGATCAACGGGTCTGACAAAGGAAGAAATTGAACGGATCAAAGAAGATGCTGAAAAACATGCAGAAGAAGATCAAAAAGAAAAAATGCGTATTGAAGCGCGTAATAAAGCAGATTCAATGATCTATACCGCAGAAAAATCCTTAAAAGAAGCCGGGGATAAAGCACCAAAAGAAATAAAGGAAGACATAAAGAAAAAAAGCGCGGAGCTGAAAGATATTCTAGATAAAGGAAACGCTGAAGAGATTGAAACAAAGATAAAAGATCTTTCTGATGCGTTGCAGAAAATAAGCCAATATATGAATAGTCAGCAAAAACCACCTGAACAACCTCCTCAGAATGGAGAAGCAGAAAAAAAACCATCTTCAGATGGTGGCGAAAAAACAAATGATAAAAAAGTTGAAGAAGGAGAAGTAGTAAACTAAATTTAGGCTTTATATTTGTGATTTTATGCAAGACTATTATTCTATATTGGGTGTTTCCAGAAATGCGGGTGCTGATGAATTGAAATCCGCGTATCGGAAACTTGCTCTGAAGTGGCATCCTGATCGTAATAAAACGCCTGAAGCAACGGAAAAATTTAAGACGATCAATCAGGCATACGAAGTATTATCTGATACTAAGAAAAAAAGTATGTATGACCAAATCGGTCATGAGGCATTTTCACGAGGCGGACATGGCAGAGCATCTGGAGGAGGACAACAATATCAAAGTGGTCCATTTACCTATTCTTATTCGTCATCAGGAGGATCTCCTTTTGAAGGATTTGATCTCGGAGGAACTGATCCTTTTGAGATATTTGAACAGTTTTTTGGATTTGGAGGAAGATCTCAAAGTTCTCGTCAACATCGCCCTGCCTACCAGATTACCATCTCATTTGATGAGGCGGTTCATGGTGTCGCAAAAGAAGTACGTATTGAAGGAAAACAAAAAACTATCAAAATTCCTGCGGGTATTGATAATGGGATGCGTATCAGATTTAGTGATTTTGATTTGCTTGTCACAGTTTTACAGGATAACCGATTTAAACGAGAAGGACAAGATGTATATAGCGAAGTTGTTATCTCTTATGCAACCGCAGTCATTGGTGGGATCATCAGTGTTGCTGGTATTGATGATGCGATCAAAGTCAAAGTCCGCCCAGGGACTACATCAGGGACGGCCATGCGCCTTCGGGGAAAAGGCATGATCTATCCGAATTCACATCAACGAGGAGATCAATATGTGGTCTTTACCATCAAAATTCCCAATAGAATATCATCTCATCAAAAAAAACTTCTGGAAGAATTTGAAGGAGAAATGTAGTCATGAATATTACTACAACAATTACTCACCTTCCCTACTATAGAAAATATCTTTTGATAGAAAATGCTCTGCATGCTTTTTTTGAGAAAAAAAAGTACCTACGACTTCATCTACCTGTATTATCTCCTGTACTTATCCCTGAATCATATATGGAAGTATTTAAGACAGAGTTTCAATTTATTGATAAAAAAAAAGATTTATTTCTTACCCCATCTCCAGAACTTTTTATCAAACGCTTGCTCGCTGAAGGTGTTGGCGATTGTTATACGTTGACAAAAGCATTTCGCAACAGCGAACCATCAAGTAGCTTGCATAACGTTGAATTTACCATGCTGGAATTTTATAAAGTACATGCCGATTATACCTATCTCAAAAAAGAAACAGCAGAACTTTTTTCCTCTATAGCAGAACACATATTAGGAAAAAACAGTATGAAAGTCAGAGGGAAACAAGTTATTTTTAGTGATTCATGGGAAGAAATTTCTGTCGCTGTAGCGTTCAAGCGCTATGCAGATATTGACCGTGATGAATTATTTAACCATAAACTGTTTTTCAAAAAAGCAAAACAAAAAAAATATTCAATTGAAAAAATGTCGTATGAAGATGTTTTCAGTATTATATACACACAAGAAATAGAACCACATCTTGGGATACGCGGAACTCCAACCATCATTTATGATTATCCAAAAGAGATGGCGGCGTTAGCACAACTAAATAGTGATGGAGTAACAGCTCAACGCTTTGAGTTTTATGTATCAGGTATTGAGCTCGGAGATGCGTATACTGAGTTGACTGATTGGAAAGAGCAGAAAAAACGTTTCCTCATTGAAGAGAAAAAAAGAAAAGAAATGGGGAAAATCACCCATCCGACTGATTGGAGTTTTGTTGACGCGCTTAAAAAAGGTTTGCCCCCATGCACAGGTATGGCGATTGGCTTTGATCGCATGGCGATGATTTTTGCGGGATGTGATGATATAGGTCAGATGAAATTGATAAATAGTACATAGTTTTATATACTTTTTTACTATGAGAATCAATGCAGGAAACCTAAAAAAGAGTGAGTTTATCCTAAAGGATGATTCAATATGGCGTGTTGAGAAAGCGGAGTTTTATGCCCCTGGTAAAGGATCAGCTCTTATGCGATCGCGCGTCAAAGAGATCAAAAGCGGAAAAACCATGGATCTGACTTTCAAGTCAAACCAAACTATAGAAACGGTTGATATAAACACTATTGAGATGCAATATCTCTATAAAGATACTCAAAAACTTTATTTTATGAATGAACGTACTTATGAGCAAATTGAACTTCCTTTAGAGAGCGCAGGAAACATAGCCCATTACCTCAAAGAAGGAGATAAATTATTTATACTTCTTTATAATGGAGAAGCAATCAGTCTTCGTGCTCCTCAATCGGTGAGATTAAAGGTAATCAAAGCTGACGAGGCGATAAAAGGAAATACCGTGTCTAATGCAAAAAAACCAGTAGTAGTAGAAAATAGGGTAACGGTATTAGTGCCTCTTTTTATCAAAGTTGGTGATGTGGTTATTATCAATCCAGAGACAGGAGAATATATTGGAAGAGAAGGAAAATAATATTAAAGTCAAACCATTACATAAACGTTTGTATATCTAAAAAGATTTCTTAAAATAAAGTTTCAGGAGTGACTCTCTCATAAATTTTTTTGATCACTCCTTGAGGATTGATAAGATAGGTATTTCTCAAAATTCCTTCATATTGTTTTCCCATAGATTGCTTCATTCCCCATGCGCCGTATGCAGAGATAACTATTTTTTTTGTATCGGCAAGCAGAGGATAGGTGAGCTGATATTTTTCTGCAAATTTGTCATGCGACGCGATTGAATCAGCAGAAACTCCTATAACTGCGATATTTTTTTGGGCAAGTATATGCAAATTATCTCGGAAAAAACATGCTTCTTGAGTACATCCGGGCGTATCATCTTTTGGGTAAAAATAGAGCACAACCCATTTTCCCTGATAGTCTGAAAGCGTGTGTATTTTTCCATATTGATCAGAAAGTGAAAAAGGAGGCGCTTTTTTATTGAACAGTTTTCTCGTATCTTCCATTATGATTGAGTATACTGTAAAAATATAATTAATGTATAAGTTAATCCGCAAAAATTTATCTTTCAGCTTGTTTTCAGAATAAATAATTATACTACTTTAATAGGATATGAATAAACTTTTAACTATTGTCTTTTTTTTTATTATTGCGATTCTTTTTGTTATCTTTTATAAAATATATTTTAAGGATATTTCCCCTTTTGGTGAGGTCAATCAAACTATTCAATCAGAAGAGAAAAGTGATCTGACGCATAAGCTCAATCCTCTCTCTATAGAATATATGCGTACACAAGAATATCCGGGAAGTAACATTGTTATTGAACAAACGCTGACTCAAGGATCAAATTATGATAGATACATCGCTTCGTATAAATCTGATAAACTGAAAATATATGCGTTGATTACAATACCTCAGGGAAAAAAACCTGATGATGGCTGGCCTGTCGTCATATTCAATCATGGATATATTCAACCACAGCAATATAAAACAACAGAGAAATATATCACCTATACTGATGTTTTTTCACGAAATGGATATATAGTGTTCAAATCTGATTATAGAGGTCATGGAAATTCTGAAGGAACGCCCGAGAGCGCATATTATTCACCTGCTTATACTATTGATGTGCTTAATGCGGTTTCTTCTATAAAAAAATATAAAGATTCTGATCCTGAAAAAATAGGCATGTGGGGACATTCTATGGGAGGCATGATCACGTTACGATCAATGGTAGTAACAGACGATATTAAAGCAGGTGTGATCTGGGCAGGTGTAACGGCTTCATATGAAGATCTTGCTAATAAATGGCATCGGACGGATCGTTCAAAAAGAACATTCATTCCCACTCAACAAGAACAAGTGGGACATAAGCAGGGAAGACAAGAACTTATTGATACCTATGGTAATTTTGATACAAATACTCAATTTTGGGGATCAATATCACCTTTATCGTTTGTCAAGGATATTTCAGGTCCGATTCAGTTACATCATGGAACTTCGGATGAGCAGGTACCTATTCTTTTTAGCCAGAAACTCGATCAAGCTCTTAAAAAAGTTGAGAAAATAACGAAATTTTTCGCTTACGAAGGTGATAACCATAATCTTTCTAATAATCTGCGAGTTGCTCTTCAGAGATCTGTTGATTTTTTTGATCGGTATGTGAAAAATTAGCATGACAAAGGATGAATTGGATATAAAAACTATTTGTTGTATAATGTAAAAATTCCGGTGTAGCTCAACGGTAGAGCAAGAAGCTGTTAACTTCGAGGTTGGAGGTTCGAATCCTCCCGCCGGAGCTGAGTTGCTAATTTTAGAACCTGGCGGCCTTCAAGACAATTTGAATTCATTTTTTTTCTAAGATTTTCAGCAAAAATTTAGTAGTGTCCCAAGATCGCCTCTCAAAAGACGCTGATTGAGCGTTAAATACAGTAGTTAAAGATAGAAACAGGCGAAAGTCTCAATCCAACCGTGGACACATTAGAAAAAATAGAAAAAGCCCTCGTCGTACCGGTGGAAAAATTGTTTAAATAAAGCTCTGAACCAAAATAATCATCAACAAATCGTAAATTTTATCTGGAGCATCGCCAATCTTTTACGCGATGATTTTAGACGCGCGAAATATCCGGATGTTATTTTGCCTCTCACTGTCCTGCGCCGCTTGGACACAGCGCTTGAAGATACCAAAGCCGATGTCTTGGTGAAGTATGAAAAATACAAACATAAGCTGGAAGATATGGACGGTATTTTGAAAAGAGCGAGCGGATACAATTTTTATAATACTTCACAATACGATTTTAAGAAACTTTTAGACGATCCGAAAAATATCGGCAAAAATTTGCGCCTGTATATCAACGCCTACAACCCGCTCATGCGCGAAATAATTGATAAATTCAAATTCAACACACAAATTGATGCGCTGGAAGAAGCCAATCTCACATACCAAGTCATCGAGAAATTCAGCGAGGTTGAAATGCACCCCGACAGTGTGAGCAATCTGGCGATGGGTTATGTTTTTGAAGAATTGATTCGCAAATTTAACGAAGCGTCAAACGAAAATCCGGGAGAACACTTTACCCCGCGCGAAATCATCCGCCTTATGGTCAATCTACTGTTTTCTCCTGGCTTGGAAATTCTTAAAAAACAGCGCATTATCAAAACTATTTACGATCCGGCCTGCGGAAGCGGCGGCATGCTTACAGAAGCCAAAGAATGGATTTTGGAAAGCGTGAACGAAACCGCTCAAGTAGAAATGTTTGGTCAAGAAGTTAATCCGGAAACTTTTGCCGTTGCCAAATCTGACCTTCTGATTAAGGGCGAAAATGCCGACAATATAAAATACGGTTCCACATTATCGCATGACCAACTTTTTGGAGAAAAGTTTGATTATATGCTTTCCAATCCGCCTTACGGCAAGGAATGGAAAAAGGATAAAAAAGAAATTGAAAAAGAAGCAGAGCTTGGTTTTCAAGGCCGATTCGGCGCAGGTCTTCCGCGCATTAGCGACGGACAATTACTTTTTTTACAAATAATGCTTGTCAAGATGAAGCAGTCAAACTACGGAAGCCGTATCGCTATTGTTATGAACGGCTCGCCACTTTTTACCGGCGATGCCGGTAGCGGTGAAAGTGAAATACGCCGTTGGATCATTGAAAATGACTGGCTGGAAACAATCATTGCTCTGCCAAACCAGCTTTTTTACAACACCGGTATTCATACCTATATTTGGGTACTGACCAATCGCAAAAAAGATCACCACAAAGGCAAAGTGAAGCTCGTCAATGCGGTTGATCTCTACAAAAAAATGCGCAAAAGCTTGGGTGACAAACGCAATGTCATTTCCGATGAGCAAATCCAAAAAATCACCGAGCTTACTTTGGACGGCGAAAAGAACAAAATCGTCAAAGTGTTTCCTAATGAATTTTTTGGCTATCGCAAAATTACGATTGAACGCCCGCTCAAACTTAATTTTCAAGCCAGCGCCGATCGTTTGGAAAAATTAAAAGCCGAATCGGCCTTTCAAAATCTTGCCAAAAGCAAAAAACGCGATCCGCTCAAAAAGTTGGAAGATGAAAAAGCCGGTTTTGCGTTGCAAATTTCTATTCAGAAAGCACTCGTCACTATCGGTGGCACACTCTATAAAAATCAAGAAAAATTTATTGAAGTATTAGAGCAAGCTTTCAAAAAAGCATATCTCAAACTGGACGCGCCCGTCAAAAAAGCGATTCTCAAAGGCCTTTCCGAACGCGATGAGACGGCTGATGTTATAACTGACAAAAAAGGCAATCCTGAGCCGGATGTAGATTTGCGCGACTATGAAAATGTTCCGCTTGGCGAAGATATAAATGAGTATTTCAAGCGAGAAGTCCTGCCCCATGTGCCAGACGCATGGATCAGTGAAGACAAAAAATATTGCGACCATAAAGACGGCAAGATCGGCAAGATCGGCAAAATCGGCTACGAGATAAGCTTCACAAGATATTTTTATGAATATAAACCCTTGCGCCCGCTTGATGAAATTGGCGGTGATATCAAGAAGCTGGAAGATGAGATCGCCAAAATGCTAACAGATATTTAATTATGACTACGGCGACAAAATACAAAACATATTCCCAATATAAACCCTCAGGCATTGACTGGTTGGGAGATGTTCCGGAAGAGTGGGAAGTGAAGCGTTTTGTTTTTTTATTTGCATTTAATAGGGATTAAGTATTACAAAAGAAAACTTGCAAGACGACGGAATTCCTTGTGTCAATTATGGAGAAATTCATTCAAAATATGGTTTTGAAGTTGATCCTTTAAAAAATGATTTAAAATGCGTTTCAAATACATATTTAGAAAATAATCGGGGGTCAATATTAAATTTTGGAGACTTTGTTTTCGCTGATACTTCTGAAGACATTGAGGGGGCTGGTAATTTTACATATTTGAATAGTCATGAAGTAACATTTGCGGGATATCATACCATAATCACTAGGCAGATCGTTAAAATTAACGTTAGATATCTTGCTTATCTATTTGATTCCGTAGCCTACAGAACACAAATTAGAAGTAGTGTTGCTGGTATAAAAGTTTATAGTATTACGAAGGATATATTAAAAAACAGTTATGTTTTGTTACCTTCCTCAATCGAGCAAAAATCTATTGCTGTTTTTCTTGACCGCGAGACAGCGAAGATTGATGAGATGATGAAAAAAGTTGAAATGCAAATTGAAAAACTGCAAGAATACCGACAGGCGCTTATCACCAGCACCGTGATGGGTAAAATTAAAGTATAAGCTCTCAAAGTCACGCTTAGTTGATATTCGACTTGCAAATATCAACTAAATAGTATAATATGTTGATATTACTATGAACAACATCAACAAAACACAAATAGGTCGTTATGTGGCGCAAAAAGCGGGCTATAAATCCTTTACGCCTTTTGGTTTCCCTCCCAAAGACGGTATTCCTATAAGCTCGCACCTGCACAAAAAACACGAAGAGGCGATTAGATTAGTCGGAAAACTTGACGGCATTACCAGACTTTTGCCGGACAAAGATTTTTTTCTATTGATGTTTATTAAAAAAGACGCCGCTTATTCCAGCCAGATAGAAGGCACAAAAGCCACTTTGCAGGACGCGGTCGCAGCTCCGGTAACAGAAGAAAAATCACGCTTGCATCCTGATGTTGATGCTATCGTCCATTATGTCGAGGCAGTAAACTACGGCATTGAAAGAACAAAATCACTTCCGATTTCTCTTCGATTGATACGAGAAATACACGAAAAACTAATGACCAGCGCTCGTGCCTCACAACATGCGTATCCGGGAGAATTTCGCCGCTCTCAAAACTGGATCGGCGGCAAAACTCCATCGGATGCGTCTTTTGTTCCTCCTGCTCCGGATGATATGAACAAATCGCTCGACGATCTGGAAAAGTTCATCCATGAAAAAGATGAATACCCATCCCTTATAAAAGCAGGGCTTTTGCACGCACAGTTTGAAACTATTCACCCCTTTACCGACGGCAATGGTCGTACCGGACGAATGTTAGTGGCGATGTTTATTCATCATGCCGGTCTTTTGGAATTGCCGGTATTGTATCTTTCAAATTATTTCAAAAAATACCAAAAACTTTACTATCAGAAACTACAGGAATATCACGATGAAAATGCAAATATTGATAGCTGGCTTGAATTTTTTCTTGAGGGTGTGGCAGAAATCGCCGATTCATCTATTGAGACTTGCACGAGAATCACTGCTTTGCGTGATCGGGATTTCGCCAAAATGCAAAAACTTGGCAAAAAATCAGCAGAATCAACATTGGAAATAGTTCGCAAACTCTTTAGCCA
>Ga0209542_10017707_pt1 | contig 11633 bp, 10 predicted proteins | sample RifCSPhighO2_01_FD_184028 | JGI IMG/M metagenome (GOLD analysis project Ga0209542, IMG submission 184028) | Soil microbial communities from Rifle, Colorado - Rifle CSP2_plank highO2_0.1 (SPAdes) (version 2) | ecosystem: Environmental > Terrestrial > Deep subsurface > Rock core/Sediment ...
CCGCCGAAACCACTTCCTCTTCACGCCGCTCCTGCACGAGGTGGCGACGGGGTCGCTGACGCCCTCCTCCGTTGCCGAGCCGCTACGCGAGATTTTTGCTGGTGATCGCATTGAGGTGGTTCGTGGCGAGGCAGAGAAGATTCACTTAGACAGTCGCGTTGTAACCATCGGTGGCCGAGATTTTCCATACGACTATCTAGTTCTCGCTTCTGGCGCGCAGAACACCGACTGCGGCGTGCCGGGCGCAGCCGAGCACGCGCTGCCGCTCAAGCGACTCGCCGACGCGCTGAAGATTCGCCGCACCGTCATCGGGGCGTTCGAGCGGCTCGCCTCCGCGCTCGCCGAGCGTCCGCGGCTGCCGCGCCTGGCGGTGGTCGGCGGCGGGGCTACGGGCGTCGAGCTCGCCGCCGAGCTCGCCGAGTTCGCCGACGCCATCGGCGGGCGCTACTACCCGCACGTTCGGGCGGTCGGCCCGACGGTCACGCTCGTCGACGGCGGAACGACGCTGCTCCCGTCGTTTCCGCGCTCCGTTTCGCGCGCCGCCGAGAGGTCGCTCGCGGAGGCCGGTGTCGCGGTCTGCCACGGCTGCAAAATCGCTTCCGTGACGGCGGCGGGCATCGAGCGGGCGGCCGGCGGGACGGTTCTCGCCGACGCCGTCTTCTGGTGCGCCGGCGTCGCGCCGGCGCTGCCGCCGTTCGAGGGCGTGCTCGAGGTGTCGGACGGGCGCGTCGCCGTCGACGCCGCGCTGCGCGCGACGACACGCCCCGAGGTCTTCGCGCTCGGCGATGTCGCGGCCGTCCTCGGCGAGGACGGCAGGCCGCTGCCGATGCTCGCGCAGGTGGCGATTCAGCAGGCGAAGTCCGTTGCCCGGAACGTGCTCGCCGCTGCCCGCGGCAAAGCGGCCGCGCCGTTCCGCTACCGCTCGAAGGGCAGCCTCGTCTCGCTCGGCCGTCACAAGGCGGCGGGAGTGGTACTCGGCATTCCGATTTCAGGGCCCCTCGCGTGGTTCATTTGGCGCAACACCTACCTCTTCAAGTTCGCCTCCTGGAAGAAGCGGCTGCGCATCGGCTTCGAGTGGTTCATCGGACTATTTTTTGCGCGGGAAACGACGGAGGCTTAGGCGAATGAAGAATGAAGAATGAAGAATGAAGAATTAAGAATGAAGAATTAAGAATTAAGAATGCAGAATGAAGAATTAAGAATGAAGAATAAAGAATTGTCGAATTAGGCCGTCTTAAAATTCTTCACTCCGCATCCTTCGTTTTTAATTTGCTCTCTTCCCTTGCGTGCTCACGATGATTTTTACAAGAATACGAGTTAATTCATCGAGTTCCCCGCGAAGTGGGTGTGTGAGTTTCTTATTAATATTTGGAATAACTGCCTCAGTTAATTTCAACCAGTAGTCGCTCTCTCGAGCCGACTTCAACGCATATCTAAGAAAATTTACAAAATCTCGCTTGGAGGAGCCTCCTTGTGCTTCAACATAGTTTGCTCCCACGCTGGTGCCGCATCGGATTAACTGTTGGGCGATAACTCGCGATGCATAATCCTTTGGAAAACCACGTGCGTGGTTAACCAGCGAGCAGACCCACAAAAATATACGTTCCTGTAGTCCAGTGTCTGGCATCGCCAAACGTTATCAGGGAGGCAATAAAGGCAGGCTAAAGAAATTCTACATTTCTTCCTAAAATTCTGCATTCTGCATTCTTAATTCTTCATTCTTAATTCTTCATTCTTAATTCTTCATTCTTCATTCTGCATCCTGCATTCTTCGTTCGTCTGTCTGGTGTACTATTGGGGTATGAAAAACCACTGGCCCCTAATCCTCGGCGTTGGCGTCCCGGCACTGTTTTTACTCGCCGTCCTCGGCGTGGCGTTTTTGCCGCGGCTCGGTGCGGGCCCGTCGCACGACATCCTGCTCACCGGCGGCAACGGCTACTACCCGTCTGGCGACTACGTAGACAAGATTGAGAACGGCAGGCTCGCCCGGCGCCCGAACGAGGAGGCGCTCCTCGAGTGGCGCTACGATGGCGGCACGAGCTACCAGGTGCGCCGCGAGCCCGACCCGGCGCGCGCGCCGAAGCTCTACCGCTACGGCATCGCCGACGGATCGCTGAAGGAGCTCTCGCTCGAGGAGGCCACCAGGCTCTCGCTCGACGCGGGGCCAACGTCGGACGACGGTTTTTCGGTCGGGCAAACTGGCTACAGCGACAGCGGCATTTTCGAGCTCTTCGGTTCTCGCGGCAGCCGCGCCGGGCAGCTGCCGGTTTACCGAGACGGAAAGGTGGTCGACGAGCTCGTGCTGCCGACCAGCTCCGGCTACTACTACGGAGGCCTGGCCTTCCTCGCCTGGATTAAGTAAGACGTATGGATAAAAATCAAGTCCTCGCGTTCATTAAGCAGAAGCTCGCCGACGGCACGGTCACGTCGGCCGACGTTGCGTCGCTGGCGCCAGCCGCCGCGGCCGCGTCGCCCCTGGGTAGCCAGGCTCCTGCCGGCGACCGTCACTCGCTCGTCGCCAAGGTCCTCTACGCGCTCGGCGCGCTCATCGTCATCATCGGCGCCGGCATTCTGGTTGCCGATAACTGGAATACGCTCGGCTCGGGTGGCCGCATCTTGGTCTCCCTGGGCCTCTCGCTGATTGCCTACGTTTTCGGACTCGTCTCTGCGGCGCGGGGGAACCGCGCCGTCGCCTCGGTCGCCTACGTGGTCTCTGTCGCTACGGCGCCGTTCGGCGTCGCCGTGGCGTTCGACGAGCTCGCCCTCGACGCGACGCTGCCCGCGCAGGCCGTCGCCGCGCTCATTGCCGCCGCGTTCTTCGGCTTCGCCGCCGTGCGCTCGAAGCTGCCGGTGCCCGTGCTTGGATTTGCGGGTGCGGCAACGTGGGCGTACTACGCACTCATCCTCGATGTATCCGATCGTTTCGGTGATCCGGAATCGGTGCTGCGCGCAGCAACGATAATTGCCGGCTTCGCGTACGCCGCGGTGGCGTGGCGACCGGCTATGGCGGTGCCCCAGCCCGGAGAGGTGAAGCAGGCGGGCGCCCTGCGCGGACTCTTCGGCTTTATCGCCGTCGGCAGCGTTCTCTCCGTGGCGTTCTCGTTCGAGCCTGACTGGCGCACTGTCGCCGCGCTCGCGGTTGCGGGCGCGATGTGGTTTGGCGTCGCCGGCCGACTCCGCGCGGCGCTGCTCCTCGCCACCGTGGCTATCTTCTGGACCGTGTTTGCCTACGGTGGCGCCTGGTCTGTGCTGCCGCTCGCGCTCTCGTTCGGCGCCATCTACGCGGCGATCGCGGCGAAGAGCTCGTGGGCGCTCTTTCTCGCGGCGGCGACGGTCGTCGCCGCGGTGACGCGCGTCGGCGGCGAGCTCTTCGCGGACTACCTCGGCTGGGCGGTCTCGCTCATTGCCTTCGGATTCATACTGATTGGCGCCGGGTACGCGGCGGTGAGACTGAATCGCCGATTCATTGTTGGGTCGGCTCCGCAGGTTTAAGTTCAAGGCAAATGCCCCGCCAGCGTCTCGCTGGCGGGGCATTTCTTTTGCTGCTAGGGTCGTGGCAAGTAGCGAACCATTCACACTCAATAAAAATGACCAACCTCCGAATTATTTCCTGCGGCGCCCACGAGGTGCTCGCCAAGGCTATCGCCGACCAGCCCGTCCTGCGGCTCCACGCCGGCGGCCTCGTTGGCCGCACCCTGGACGAGTTTCAGGACCACGAGACGCGGGTGCAGATTGAGGACAACGTCCGCGGCTGCGACGTCTACGTCATTCAGCCGACCTGCCCGCCGGCGAACCACACGCTGATGGAGCTGCTGATCACGGTCGATGCGCTCAGGCGCGCGAGTGCCCACCACATCACCGCGGTGATGCCGTTCTTCGGCTATGCGCGGCAGGATCGCAAAGACCGTCCGCGTGTCCCAATCACCGCCAAGCTGGTCGCCAACCTCCTGGTGGCCGCGGGCGTGCAGCGGGTGCTGACGCTCGATCTCCACGCGGCGCAGATTCAGGGATTCTTCGACATCCCCGCGGACAACCTCGAGGCGATGCCGGTGTTCGTCCCCGAGATTCGGGCGCTCAATCTGCGCGACCTCGTGATCGTCACGCCGGACATTGGCGGCATCAAGCGGGCGAAGAGCTACGCCGCCGCGCTCGGCGCCAAGTTCGCAATCGTGGACAAGGACCGCATCTCCGACGAGAAGGTGCGCGCCACGGCGCTCATCGGCGAGGTCGAGAACTGCGAGGTGTTGATTGTCGACGACATGACGGAAACCGCCGGGACCGTCGTCGAGGCGGCGAAGCTCCTGGAGGAGCAGGGTGCCAAGCGCATCTTCGCCGCCGTCACGCACGGCGTTCTCTCCGGCAAGGGTCGCGATCGAATTGCGAACTCGCCAATCGAGCTGATGCTCGTCACCGACTCGGTGCCGCAGGCCCACGGCAAGAAAGTTCGGGCCGTCTCGGTCGCGCCACTCCTCGCCGAGGCTATCGCCCGGACGCACTTCGGCGAGTCGGTCACCCGGCTATTCCAGGTGCCGGCTCTCGCCAAAGCCTGATTGAAAATCTGCCGCGCCAGCGCTTCGCTGGCGCGGCTTTTCCGTCTCTGCTAGGGTCGTGGAGTATGAGAACGTTTGCAATCTACGGGGCGATGTCCTTCTGGGCTGGCCCGCCGCCGCGCCACGCGGAGCGCGTTGTTTTCCACGGCAGAATCGACGAGGGCGGCGGCAGCCTAGAGGACCGCTACGGCCTCTCGACGCTCCGCGACGTGCGTCTCGGCGAGCAGGTGATCAGCTTCACCAAGTGCTACGAGGGGCGGGAGGAAATCCTCTACACGCTCTACCTTCAGGAAGACGGCACCTGGCTCGGCGACTACGAAGGGGAGAACGTGGAGGGCGGACGGGTGCGCGCCGTGCTGGTGCCCGTCTCGCCGGAATTCTTCCTGGCGGAGCCGCTCGGCAAGGACACCGCCACGCTCGTTGTCGAGACTCTTTTCCCGGAAGCCCAGCTAGCGCCGCCTCGGTTTTCCGACGACGACGACTAGCCCACAATCAGCTCGTCCCCGCGACGAGCTTTTCCTTTTCCCGTTCGCGTGCTACGGTGTCTGCCCCGGCCGCGCCGGTTTTTTGAACTCAAACGAAAAGCGGCGGCTGGGCGAGCGGGTCAGGAAGCGAGCGAGAGTCCGAGACGACGGCCGACGACGTGCCTTTACGGCACGGCGAGGATGTCGGCGAAGGCTCGCAGCCGGTTCCTGGGCCGCGCAGCTGCCGAGTGAAAACAACTCGTTAACCAATCTTGAGCGTCCGATTTTCGTTTGAGTTCAACTATGGAAATAAGGAACATCGCGATCATCGCGCACGTCGACCACGGCAAGACCACGCTCACCGATGCGGTAATGCGCCGCACCGGGATGTTCGGCGCGGGCGAGAGCATGGATGCCAACGCCATTGAGCGTGAGCGCGGCATCACCATCTACGCCAAGAACACCGCTACCTTCTACAAGGGCACCAAGATCAACATCGTCGACACTCCGGGCCACGCCGACTTCGGCTCGGAGGTCGAGCGCGTGCTTCGCTCCATTGACTGCGTGCTCTTGGTCGTCGATGCGCAGGAGGGTCCGATGCCGCAGACCCGTTTCGTGCTGAAGAAGTCGCTCGAGCTCGGCCACAGGCCGATCGTGGTCATCAATAAAATCGACAAGCCCGCAGCCGACCCGCACCACGCAGAGTCCGAGGTGCTCGGGCTCTTCCTCGAGCTCGGCGCCACCGACGAGCAGGCGCACTTCACGAGCGTCTACGCCGTCGGCAAGGACGCCGTTGCTATGCGAAAGGCTGATGATCCACGCGAATCAATCGACCCACTCCTAGATGTGATTCTCGAGAAAGTTCCGGCGGCCACGGGGGATGCGACACTTCCGCTACGTGCCCAGCCGTTCAACCTCGGCTACGACAACTTTATGGGCCGACTCGCCGTAGTTCGTGTCTACGAAGGCACCGTAAAAACAGGCGAGACGCTCACCGTGAAATCCATAGACGGAAAAGTGCGCCAGGGCAAGGTCACCAAGCTTTTCACTTTCAAGGGTGTGGCGCGCGAGGAGGTGGCGCAGATTGAGGCGGGCGACATCGGTCTCGTCGCCGGTTTTCCGGACATCTACATTGGCGACACGCTCTGCGCCACTCCGGAGGCCGAGCCGCTTCCGGCCATTCACGTGGACGAGCCGACCATCACGCTCGACTTCGTCGTGAACTCCTCGCCGTTCGCCGGCCGCTCGGGCAAGCTCGTCAACACCCGCCAAATTCGCGAGCGCCTCGAGAAGGAGCTCGAGATTAACGTCGGCTTGAAGATTGATTTCTCGGGCACCGACCGATTCAAGGTCTTCGGCCGCGGCGAGCTTCACGTCGCCGTGCTGCTCGAAAATATGAGGCGCGAGGGCTACGAGCTCGCCGTCTCGCAGCCGCAGGTAATCATCAAAGAGATTGACGGCAAGACGCACGAGCCGTACGAGGAGATCACAATCGACGTGCCGATGGAGTTTCAGGGCGTCGTCATCGAGAAGCTCGGCAAGCGCAAGGTGATGATGAAAGATATGAAGGTTCACGACGAGACGGTGCGGATGATTTTCGAGGGTCCGACGCGCGGCATCCTCGGCTACCGCGGCGTCTTCGTCATCGACACCAAGGGCGACGGCATTATGTCGAGCCGCGTCGTGGGCTTTCAGCCGCACGCCGGCGAAATTGAGAAGAAGCCGACCGGCTCGATGGTCTCGATGGCGACCGGCAAGGCGCTCGGCTACTCGCTCTGGGGTCTGCAGGATCGTGGCCAGCTCTACATCACTCCCGCCACCGAGGTCTACGAGGGTCAGGTCATCGGCAACACCGCCAAGGGCGACGAGATGCAGGTGAACCCCACCAAGGGCAAGGCGATGTCGAACGTGCGTTCCTCGGGTAACGACGAAGCCCTCGTTCTGTTCCCGGCGCTCGAGATGACCATCGAGCGCGGCCTCGAGACGATGACCGAGGATGAGCTCCTCGAGGTCACGCCTGCCGAGATTCGGCTGCGCAAGCGGTACCTGACCGACGGCGACCGCTCCCGCGCCAAGCGGAGCGATTTGAAGTCCTGATCAGTGGTTAAACCACAGGTTCCCAATAAAATCTGGGTAAGGAGTCGTCCACAGCCTACCCCTGCCTCGGGTGAGAGGTGGGGGAGTAAAATGTTCGATGTTATGACCAAAAGGAAGCTGCCGAGGAAGCATCGCACGCCACCTACGCTTGAGGGTCTTGCTGCATCTATCGACAATTTGTCTTTGCAAATGATGAATGGTTTCAGTTTCTTCGGAGAGCGTGTAGGTTCGTTAGAAGTCAGAATGGATTCACTTGAGGAGCGCGTGAATCTTTTAGACGTCTCACTCACATCCAAAATCGAAGGTCTCCACCGTCGAATGGATGACGTCGTGGAGACTCGCGTCTCGCGCAAAGATCTCGCTGCTACCAACAAGCGGGTTGGCCGTATCGAGGGGCACCTCAAGCTGGCGTAAAGGAAAAGCCGGCGAGCTCGTGGCTCGCCGGCGGTTTGGTTTTCACGCGAGCCGCTGATTGACCGAAACTGCATTCAATGTTAGTCTCGCAGCACCTAACGCCCACTTTTCTGAATCCAACTCCTCAGCCAGGCGGCCATCACGGTCAGCGCCACGGCTCCTCCAGTCACGGCCCGCGCCGCCGCTTCCGCGGCGGACTTGGCGCGCACCCGCCTGGTTCACACGGCGCTCACGATCGCGGCGTTGATCGCGGTTCGAGCAATCCCCACCGCCCCGGCGGCGCTCCGGCGCACCCCGGCTACACCAGCCAGGGCCACGCGGGGCTCGGCAGCGGGCACCGGTACGGTTCGAGCGGCCCTCACCGTGGTGGCTACGGCGGGCACCGTTCGGGCGGCCGCCGCCAGCAGCGCGGTCAGTACATTGACCCGTCGCGTTTCGTGAAGCGGGCCATCGTCACCGAGGAGGCTTCCGTTTTCGTTCCCGAGCACCAGTTCGCCGACTTCGCGCTCGACGCGCGACTCAAGGCGAACCTCGCGCGCAAGGGATACGTCACGCCGACGCCGATTCAGGACAAGGCTATCCCGCACGGGCTTCGCGGCGAAGACGTTGTCGGCATTGCCAACACCGGCACGGGCAAGACGGCGGCGTTCCTGCTGCCGCTCCTGCACCGCCACATTCACTCGGGGCTGCGAACGCTCGTGATGGCGCCGACGCGCGAGCTGGCGGTGCAGATCGACGACGAGCTCCGCACGTTCGCGCACGGGATGGGCGTACACGGCGCCATCGTCGTCGGCGGCGCGGGCATCGGCCCGCAGATCTCGGCGATTCGCCGCAACCCCGCGTTCGTCGTGGGGACCCCGGGTCGTCTCAAGGATTTGATTCAGCAGCGCGTCCTGGATCTCTCGCGCTTCGGCGCGCTCGTCCTCGACGAGGCCGACCGAATGCTCGATATGGGTTTCATGCCCGACGTCCGCTTCATCGTCGGCAAGATGCCGACGGCCGAGCGCCAGACGCTGCTCTTCTCGGCGACGATGCCGCCAGAGATTGAGCGGCTCATCGGCGACTTCCTCCGCTCGCCGGTGAAGATTTCCGTCAAGACGGGCGAGACGGCGCAGAACGTCGACCAGGACGTCATCTGCGTGCCGCGCGGCGCCGACAAGCCCCAGGTTCTCGCTGAGATTCTGCGGCGCCCCGGCTTCAGCAAGGTTCTCGTCTTCAGTCGCACCAAGTGGGGCACGCAGAAGCTCGCCCAGGCGCTAGCGAAGATGGGGATTCGCGCCGACGCCATTCACGGCAACAAGAGCCACGCCCAGCGGCTCCGCGCGCTCGCCGGCTTCAAGGAGGGTAAGGTGCAGGCGCTCTGCGCCACCGACGTCGCCGCCCGCGGCCTCGACGTGTCCAATATTTCTCACGTCATCAACTACGACCAGCCGGGTACCTACGAGGATTACGTCCACAGGATTGGCCGTACCGGTCGGGCCGGAAAGATGGGCGTCGCCATAACTTTCGTAGAAGGCTAGGTAGTTTTGTAAACGGGAAGCTCCGATTGTCGCCTCGGTGGTGCCTCGAGCGCAGGTTAGAACTTTTCCTTTTTACCTTTACCTTTTTGCTTCACTTATGTAGGGTGCACCAAAACGGCTCATTGTGAGCCAAATATCAAAATAAATATGGAAAAAATCAACGTATACGTACTGGGGCCGAATGGGAGCTACTCCCACCAGGCTGCCAAGGTGATTGCCGAGCGCGACGGCCTTCACTTCGATCAAATCATCTTCACCGAGAGCAACTACAAGTCGCTCCGGTGCCTGGAGGCTGCAGCTAGCCAGGGCGATTTCGCCGTCGTGCCCGTGGAGAACACGAGTGCTGGCTTGGTTGAAGATACTCGTCGCTTCTATCTGGAGATGCTCGCCGAATGTCGGCGTAATGGGGGAGTTGTGGGACCACTAGTGACCGTCATTGGTGAGGTGATTCTACCAATTCGGCACTGCCTCGCCGGTTTACGGGTTGATCCGTTTGGTCGGAAAATCAAACGAGTCTTCTCTCACCCGCAGGCTCTGGCCCAATGTCAGCGGTTGATTGCGGAGCTTGGCGTTGAGACGGTGTCTTGCACAAGCACCGCGGCAGCAGCCGAGGCGATTGCACATCCAGATGATGTTGCAATTTGTTCGCCGTTTGCGGCCAGCTTAAACGACCTCGAGATTATCAACGGGGATGTGCAGGACCACGCTGGCAACGAGACTCGCTTTCACCTCCTTGGCAAGCAGTCCCGCCAGTCTATGTCGACGAACTTTCGCACCGCGCTCATGCTATCGCTCCGCGACCAGCCACGCTCGCTGCTCAATGTCCTTTGGTCAATCGGTGCGAACGAGGTGAATATCTCCTCGCTCCACTCGATTCCGATGGGCGAACGGGGCGTCTACTCGTTCTATCTTGAGCTCGACTGTAACATCGAGTCGATGGTCGGAATGGAAATCATCGCTCGCCTTGATACGGTGGTTGATGAGATGGTCGTGCTCGGAACCTACCCCCGCGAACGAGGAGGTGTCGCGTGAGCCGCGTGCTCGTGGTTGGCGCTAGCGGCGTCTACGGCTCCTGGCTCGTCCGGCTCTGCCGCGAGAAGCTCGGCGACACCGTCATTGAGGCAGACGTGCAAGACGAGGCGCGGCTCGAGAAGCTCGCCCGCCGAGCGGAGGCGGCAATCGTCGCCGTCCCGATTGGCGCGGCACCCGGCGTGGCGAGCCGCGTGGCAATCGGACTCGGCGAGGAGGGAATAGTGGTGGACGTCTCCGGCTTCAAGACGCCGGTCTTTATGGCTCTCACCGGCCGTCCGGCGTCCTTCGCCCTCCTCCACCCGATGTGCGTGCCGCCGGAGGCGCTGACCCTCGGCGACGAGACGCTCATCGTTGCCTACGAGCGGGTGGCGACAGACTGCCCGCAGCAGGCGTGGTACGCGCGGTTCCGCGCGGCCCTCGGCGGCCGCGCGGTCCTCTCGTCCATCTCGGAGCACGACAGCGTCGTGGCGACAATCCTGCAGGCGGAGCTGCACGCGGCGCTCCTCGGCTTCGCCGAGACGCTGGTCGCCGCGCAGGTTCCCATCGAGCGGGCGCTCGAGATGTCCACGAAGCTCTCTCGCCCGGTGCTCGAGGCGGTGAGGCGGCACTTCAGCCGCGGCCAGGTGGGTATATTCACCGCTACCCAGGTTGCCGTTGCTAACGAGTGGGGGCTCCGGGACTACGTTCCCAAGCTCGCCAAGGGGATCGAAGACGTAGCCGCTGCCGCGAAGTCAGATCCGGACGGTCTGCGCGCCCGGTGGCTCGCCGCCCAGGAGGCGCTGGGCTTCGGTCCGAGGGAGGGAGAGAAGAAATAAGTCAGCGGCCCGGCGCAAGCAATACTTGCGCCGGGCTTTTCCGTCTCGCTGCTACAATCACCGCGTGAACCGCGCCCAGTTCGAGGCCGTCGTCCGCGATGAGTTCCCGCGCGCCGTGCCGGAGAAGTTCCGCTCGCTCGTAAAGAACGTGGCATTTCTTGTTGAAGAGGAACCAGACGAGGAGACACGCAAACTTGAAGGTCTCGAAGGTGAAGACACGCTGCTCGGCCTCTACCGCGGCGTGCCGCTCGCCGAGCGCGGCTCCGACTACGGAATCGGCGAGCTGGCGCTGCCCGATACGGTGACGCTCTACCGGCTGCCGATCCTCGACGAGGCGGAGGACCTCGGCGGGGGAGAGGATGCCGTTCGCCGCGTCGTCCGCGAGACCATCTGGCACGAGGTGGCGCACCACTTCGGCCTCGACGAGCGCGAGGTCGAGGCCCGCGAGGACGAGCTCGGGCACGGACGGTAGCCCAACTTTTTCCTTATCGTAGGCACTGTCTTCGTTTGCTACCGTCCCGCCCCGGGGGTCTGCTTTTTGGAGAGGAAAAGCCCGCGACGTTCGTCGCGGGCTCGCGGACTAGCGCAGGTCCTTGGGCGGTGCTACCGCATCGGTGACTACCAGGCGCCAGGGCGGGGTGCCCGGCTCGAGCATGAAGCAGTGGCAGTTCTGCACGTGCCCGCCGTGGTACCAGGCGGTAGCCTCCTCGACGGTCAGGTTCTGCGTGTGCAGAACTGCCA
>Ga0209542_10017709_pt1 | contig 11632 bp, 17 predicted proteins | sample RifCSPhighO2_01_FD_184028 | JGI IMG/M metagenome (GOLD analysis project Ga0209542, IMG submission 184028) | Soil microbial communities from Rifle, Colorado - Rifle CSP2_plank highO2_0.1 (SPAdes) (version 2) | ecosystem: Environmental > Terrestrial > Deep subsurface > Rock core/Sediment ...
GCACTTGCAAAGACAAAAAAGATTACATCGTTCGTTTTTGATCGCTCCGGGTATAGATACCATGGCGCCGTCAAGGCACTTGCGGAAGCTATTCGAGAAGGAGGGATCATCATATGATGGACAGACGGCGTGGAGAGAGAGCTCCGAGCGAATTTGACGAGAAAGTCGTCCAGGTCAATCGCGTGTCAAAGAAGACCAAGGGCGGCAACAAGATTGGATTCTCGGTACTCGTGGTGATCGGAGATAAAAAGGGACGAGTGGGGGTCGGCCTGGGCGGAGCTCCGGATGTGTCTTCGGCGGTTAGAAAAGCCGTTGTGTATGCACGCAAACACTTGATTACCGTTCCAATGCATAAAACCACCATTCCGCACATGGTGTTTGTAAAATTGGGAGCTGCCAAAGTCATGCTCAAGCCCGCTCCTCCCGGAACTGGCGTTATCGCAGGAGGCCCTGTTCGGGCTGTCGTAGAAGCTACCGGCATTCGTGATATTGTGTCCAAAATATTGGGTACGAGTAACAAAGCATCCAACGTGTATGCTACGATGGAAGCGTTGAAGAAATTGAAGGCACGTTCCTAAATTACAAAATAAATGAATATAGTTACATTCTCTAAAACCGTTACACGAGGGAAAAAGCGCCTCGGTCGTGGCCATGGTTCCGGTCGGGGAAAGACTGCCGGCCGGGGGACGAAGGGCCAAAACGCCAGGGGCTCTGTGCCGCCGCATTTTGAAGGAGGGCAGCTCTCTGTCATGAAACGTTTGCCGTATTTACGCGGCAAGCTCAGGAATAAATCGAGGAAAGAAAAACCGGTTATCCTCGAGGTGAGCATGCTCGAGAAGCTCAAAGGTGTAACATCTCCGGTGTCGCTTGAGGTGCTTAAAAAACATAACCTGGTAGATCAAACGACTCATGCGGTAAAAATTCTCGGGGGTGGCAGCTTGAGTGCCAAACTTACCGTGTCCATCCCGTGTTCGAAAGCTGCGAAGAGCATAATAGAAAAAGCCGGTGGCACCGTTATCTTATAAGCTCATGAACGCCTTACTCACTGCTCTGTCTAACAGCTGGAAATCGAAAGAAATACGGCGTAAGATCCTCCTGACCGCAGTGCTCTTCGTCATTTTTCGGATTTTTGCTCATATCCCAATACCAGGAATAGATCGGGGAAAGTTAGCACTTCTTTTTTCGCAAAATCAATTTTTAGGGTTACTTGATATATTTTCCGGAGGGACCCTCGTCAATTTTTCTGTATTGGCGCTGGGCCTCAATCCCTACATCAACGCATCGATCATACTCCAGCTCCTTACGATTGTTTTCCCCAAGCTCGAAGAGCTTCAGAAAGAGGGTGAGTACGGGCGCGAAAAGATCAATCAATATACGCGGTTTTTGACCGTACCCCTTGCGGCCATGCAGTCGATCGGGATGTATGTCCTTTTACGCAATCAGGGCATTGTGGGTGTCATGGACCCGCTTTCCCTTATTTCAGTCGTCGTTACCATGACAGCTGGAACGTTGCTTGTCATGTGGCTTGGGGAACTTATCACAGAGTATGGGGTGGGGAACGGCATCTCGCTTCTAATTTTTGCCGGCATCGTTGGGAGATTACCAGTCGTCTTGTTTCAGACGGCGAGTGCATTCCAACCGGAGCAGTTGACGAACGTTGTTCTTTTTGGATTTGTGGCGCTCGTTGTCATCGCCGGTACCGTATTTATGAACGAGGCGGTCAGACGCATTCCGGTCCACTATGCACGTCGTATACGCGGCAATAAAATGTACGGGGGAAACACGTCCTATCTTCCCTTGCGGGTAAATCAGGCAGGGGTGATCCCGATCATATTCGCCGTTTCGCTTGTTCTGTTGCCATCACTCCTTGGTGGTTTCTTACAACAACTTCCTGCTCCCGCTCTTTCCGGTTTAGGGAGATTTTTTACGACCGTGTTTAACCCCAACAGCCTCTCCTATAATCTTATTTACTTTTTCCTCGTTATCGGGTTTACCTATTTTTATACAGCAATCACCTTTAATCCAACGAAAATTGCCGGTGAAATCCAAAAATACGGCGGATTTATCCCGGGTATCCGTCCGGGGAGTCCGACTGCGAGTTATTTGAATTACATTTTGACGCGCATCACGCTTGCCGGTGCGATGTTTTTGGGAATACTTGCGGTTTTTCCATCCTTGGCGCGAGGGATATCCGGTGTTTCGACACTTCTTATCGGAGGCACAGGAGTTTTGATCGTCGTATCTGTGGTCTTAGAGACGGTCAAAGCACTTGAGGCGCAACTCGTCATGAGAAATTACGAAGAGTTTTTATGAAACTTATCCTTATCGGGATTCAGGGGTCAGGTAAATCAACGCAGGGCAACATCCTGAGTGAGAAATTTCGTATACCCTATTTATCCAGCGGGCACATTTTCCGCGACATGGCCATGGAAAAGACACCGTGGGGAAGATACGTGAAAGAAACCCTTAACGCCGGATACTTGATTCCGGATGAAAAAACGATCCCGATAATTGAAGAGTATCTTGGGAAGCCCGAATACAAAAACGGGTACATTTTGGATGGATTCCCAAGGACCCCAAAACAAGCAGAAGAGTTTACCAACGGGGTGGATAAAGTTATTTATCTAAAGGTCAGTGACAAAGAAGCGCTCTGGCGGTTAAGCGGGAGAATTGAAGAGGGGGTGCGGGAAGATAACACTCTTTCAGCAATCCGTAAGCGTATTCAACTATTCCACGACGTTACCATGCCGGTCTTAGATTATTACCGGAGTCAGGGGAGACTCCTAGAAGTTGATGGAGAGAAGACCATAGAAGAAGTAACCACACAAATACTTACGGGCTTGAACATTTCCTAGTTGTGAAGACACTCATTGCTATCGTTGGACTTCCTGGATCGGGGAAAACCGAAGCTGCAGATTATTTCCGTAAACACGGATTTACTGTCTTGCGGTTCGGGGATCAGACGGATATCGGGGTGAAGGAACTAGGACTGCCTTTGACAGAAGAAAATGAACGACGGTATAGAGAACAGATCCGCAAAGAGTTTGGTATGGCGGCGATGGCAATAAAGATAGAACCAAGAATTCTGAAAGCTATAGATACTTCAGATATGATAGCCCTGGACGGCATGCGTTCGTGGGAAGAATATGTGTATCTCAAGGAAAAATTTCCGCAGCTTTTGGTGTTATCCATTTTCGCTTCGCCGAAGGCTCGCTACAATCGGTTAGCGAATCGCCGCATACGGCCACTGACCGAGTCAGAATCGAAAGAACGGGACAAAGCAGAGATAGAAAATCTTCATTCCGGTGGCCCTATCGCACTAGCCGATTATGTGATCAAAAATGAAGGAACGAAACCAGATCTGGAACGTGCGTTGTCTTCATTTCTTCAAACACTCTCATGAATAACGAAAAAATTGCCGCGATGCGAGAAGGGGGGGAGATCCTTTCGAACATTTTAGAGGAATTACTCGTTTTTTCTAAACCGGGCATTTCACTTCTTGAGATAGAATCACGTGCGCAAGCTCGTATAGAGAAAGCTGGCATGAAGCCATCGTTTCCGACAGTGGGCGACTACCAATGGGCGACGTGTCTGTGCGTCAACGAAGTCATCGTCCATGGTATACCCACAGCATATGTCCTCAAGGATGGAGACCTATTGACGATTGATATCGGGCTTATTCATCGGGGGTATCATGTGGATACGGCGTGGACGAAAGTCGTCGGTTTTCAGCCATCAGCCATCAGCCATCAGACTGAAAAATTTTTACATACGGGAAAAGAAGCCCTGATGAAAGCAATTATGCAGGCGCGAGTCGGTAATAGAGTCGGTCATATTTCGAAATCCATTCAAGATGCGGTAGAGGGAGCTGGATATGGAATTGTTACATCACTTGTCGGACATGGAGTAGGGACTACCCTCCACGAGCCACCGCAAATTCCCGGCTTTCTCAAAGGATCTATGGAGAAGACACCACTTCTCACCGCCGGTATGACTATTGCCATAGAAGTCATCTATACGATGGGGAATCCTAGAATACTGTATTATGACGACGGGTGGTCTATTGCTACCCGAGACGGCTCACTCTCAGCGGTATTTGAACAGACGATAGCTATCGGCCCAGACGAGCCGATGGTATTGACCCCCGCGCCATTTTCGGGTACAATGAAGAGCACTCTATAAGAACCCTCTCTAACTAAGAGGGAATTCTTTTTTGTTATACCCATCTTACTGTAGGTTTGCATCCGCCAGCTGGCGGAGAAAAAGCTGATTAGATGGGTATATACAGAGAAAACTCGTTTCAATTCAGAGTTTTCGTGGTATATATACATGACACATCAGGGGAATATAGAAATTGACGGTGAAGTGGTAGAATGTCTGCCCAACACACTGTTTCGCGTGAAGCTTGCCAATGGTCATATCGTTTTGTGTCACTTGTCCGGCAAGATGCGGCTTCATTTTATCCGCATCATGCCCGGGGATAAGGTGAAAATTGAAATGACGCCGTACGATCCAACAAAAGGGAGGATTACGTACAGGCTCAAATAATATGAAAGTTCGTTCGTCTGTCGCACCAATGTGTCGCAAATGTAAAGTCGTTCGAAGAAGGGGTCGGGTATTTATCATCTGCGAGAACCCGAAACATAAGCAACGGCAGGGTTAAATAAGGGGATAGGGTATTGGGCATAGGGGGTAGAAAGATTTTCTCTACCCTAATCCCTCATCCCTATACCCTAAAACTATGGCACGTATTTCTGGCGTTGATTTACCAAATGAAAAGCGACTGGATATAGCGCTTACCTATCTCTATGGAGTAGGGAGATCCAATGTGCGCGGCATTCTTGTGAAAGCGGCGCTAGACCCCAGCCGTCGGCTCAAAACATTAACGGATGATGAGGTCAGTAAGCTTACGAAAATCATAGAGAAAGAGACGATGGTAGAAGGAGATTTGAGACGTCATATAGGGGACACCATCAAGCGTTTGACAGAGATCAAGTCATATCGAGGTATGAGACACAGCCGTCGTCTCCCGGCGCGGGGACAAAGGACCCGTACCAACGCACGTACGAAACGCGGGAAACGCATGACCGTTGGAGCGCTCAAGAAGGAAGATCGGGCAAAAACAGAGACAACGCAAGCTACCGAAAGCAAATAACCTATGGCAACCAAAAACACCAAAGTTGTTCCAGTCAAGGGTCGCGTATATGTGACTGCAACTTTTAATAATACGCTTGTTACCATAACCGATGAATCAGGCAACGCACTCTATTGGGGCTCATCCGGTTTAGTGGGATTTAAAGGCGCAAGACGGGCAACTCCGTATGCCGCAACGACCGCGGTCGAGGGGGTAGCCAGGAAAGCCATGGATGCTGGGCTTCGTGAAGTAGAAGTCTACATAAAAGGCCCCGGGTCAGGACGCGATGCGGCGCTTCGGGCACTCAAAGCCGTCGGTTTGGGAATTAGTCTTATCGCTGATGTGACACCGATACCTCATAACGGGGTACGGCCGAAAAAGAAACGAAGAGTGTAATTTTATGATTATTCGTCCGAAGCGAGGATTAATTCCGAGCTGAGGACACAATGGAAAGGGGAGGCAGCGAAGCGTCGGAAGGGGGAAACCCCTTTCGGGTTTCCCCCTCCGAGTAAGTTATGGCACGCTATACCGGACCAAAAAATAGATTAGCTCGTAAAGAAGGCATGAATTTGGGGCTCAAAACCCCCGGCACGAAAGCGCATGCTTCTTTGGAGAGAAGGCTCAATATCCCTCCCGGGCAACATGGGCCGAAGCTTCGACGTAAGCTTTCTGATTATGGAACACAGCTTCGGGAAAAACAGAAGATGAAGCGCATGTATGGCGTCTTGGAGCGGCAGTTTAGGCGGTACTTTGCCATGGCTCGTAAATGGCGCGGTAACACGGGAGACATGCTCCTTCAATTTTTAGAGCGACGGCTCGATAGCACGCTGTATCGACTTGGATTTGCACCGACCCGGACCGCAGCGAGGCAGTACGTTTCCCATGGGCATGTGATGGTGAACGGCAAACGGGTGAATATCCCGTCCTACTCTGTTTCGACTGACGAGGTTATTTCGCTCAAAACCAAAGCGATGAGCATCCCGGCCGTCAAAAAGTTATTGGAAGACAAGACCTATACGACTCCAGAATGGCTCAATCGTCAAGGGGGCGCAGGGAAAGTTGTCCGGTTGCCAGGACCGGAGGACGTCAAAGAAGACATCAATACACAATTAGTTATAGAGCATTATTCACGATAAAGGAGGAAGGGAATAGGGAATAGGGTTTAGGGATTTACGGGGAATTACCCCATACCCTATGCCCCATACCCCATACCCTAATCATATGTTGGATCCAAATTTTTCTATCAAGACAGAAGTCGACAAGCCGGGGTACGGCATGTTTGTTATCGAACCACTGGAGCAGGGGTATGGTCATACATTAGGAAACAGCCTTCGGCGGGTGTTGCTCACCTCGCTTCCGGGAGCCGCGATTACGTCGATAAAAATCGCCGGGGTTGCTCATCAATTTTCTACCCTCTCGGGACTTAAAGAAGACGTCGTTGAACTTATTCTGAATATAAAGAAAGTCAGACTCTCCTCTGCTTCGAGTGAGAGCGCGACTCTTCGGTTATCCAAAAAAGGAGCAGGGAAAGTGACCGCGGGAGATTTCGAGGTGCCGGCCGGTGTCTCTATTGTGAATCCCGATTTGGTGATCGCAACGCTCACTGACAAAAAGGCAGAGCTTGAGCTGGAAGCAACAGTCGAGACAGGATACGGGTATGTGCAAGCAGACGAGCGTCACATAGACGAAGTTGGCCGCATCCCCATAGATTCATTATTTAGCCCGGTGACCCGGGTGAATTACAGAGTCGATGCGACACGCGTAGGGAGGATGACGAATCTCGATAAGTTAGTGATTGAAATCTGGACAGATGCGACCGTGAGCCCGGAGGCAGCTCTCAAAGCGACGGCCAAGGTGCTCGTTTCATACTTTTTGCAGGTGTTTGAGCCAAAGGCAAAAGTTGCCGATGAAGCGGTCGCCGTGACACCATCCGTGACTGACGAGGTTTTAAAGATGCGTATAGAAGAGCTGGATATACCGACGCGTATTGTGAACGCATTGGCTCGCGGAGGGATAGAAACCATTGGTCAGCTTTTGGGAACTCCGAAAGTCGAGCTTACGAAGATAAAAAATCTCGGATCCAAGTCTCTTGCTATTGTAGAGGATACATTGAGAGAAAAAGGAGTTGCATTGACGGTGTAGGGAATAGGGAGTAGGGCTTAGGGAATAGGGTGCTAATACCCTATACCCCATACCCTATACCCCGCTTTTTATGAAGCACAGGGTTTTTGGTCGTAAACTTGGGCGAAACAAGGATGAACGGCGTCGGCTGTTTACTAATCTTGTCCGTGCTATCTTTGAGAAAGGACGGATTCGGACAACGCTTGCCAAAGCAAAAGCCGTGCAGCCGATGGTAGAAAAGCATGTAACCCGGGCGAAAGCCTCAAAGACCGCAGGGGGACGGTTTGCTGCCCGGTCAAGCGGGTATACGCGCATTGTGAAACTGGGCAAACGATCGGGCGACGCTGCAGAGATGGTATTTTTGGAGTTTGTCGATCCGGAACCTGCCAAAATAGAAGTCATAAAACCCAAAGTGGTTTCTCCTAAGAAACCTAAGTCACCTAAGTTACCTAAGTAACCTATGCAAGTCACAACACCCACACAGGCCAGTAAAATTCAACGTCAGTGGCACCTTGTCGATGTAAAAGACAAGATACTTGGCCGAGCGGCTGTAGAGATTGCTTCTAAACTCATCGGTAAATCCAAGCCGTACTTCGTCCGCAATTTAGACTGCGGTGACTACGTCGTGGTTATAAACGCCAAACACGTAAAAGTTACCGGACACAAAGAAAAAGAAAAGGTGTATACTCGGTATTCCGGATATCCGGGCGGGTTAAAAAGCAAAGCGTTGTGGCAGCTCCGGGCAGAGAACCCGATAGAGATTATCCGCCGTGCGGTCATGGGCATGCTCCCGAAGAACAAATTACGAGCACGCATGATAACGAGATTGCATATTGAGCCGGAAGCAGACCATACGTTTCAATCGAAATTTCTAAGTAATGCATGATTCATAGTATAACGAGGTAATATATGGCTGATGATATAACGGTGAAAGATCAAACAGAAAAAACCAAAAATACTGCTGTTTCCTACTACGAAGCGGTTGGACGTCGGAAAAACGCTACGGCCCGCGTGCGGCTGTATGTCGTGAAAGAAGATGCTATTATGATTTCTGGCGTTTCAGTTGGTAAGGGAGATATGATTGTCAACGGTAGACCAGCCGAGAAATATTTTCCGGGCGAGGTGACCAAGAAAATCTATCTCGAACCGTTCCGGACGACCAATACTATCGGAAGATTTGCAACGAGTATTACAGTGACTGGCGGAGGACTCTCAGGTCAATTAGGGGCCGTCCTACAGGGATTAGCAAGAGCGCTTGAAAAGACCGATAAAGAGAAATTCCGTCCGATACTGAAAAAACGCGGGTTTTTGACCCGCGACCCGCGTAAAAAAGAGCGCCGCAAAGCAGGCTTTGCCCACAAAGCAAGGGCGAGGAAGCAATCACCAAAACGGTAGTCCTCATTTCCTTTTAATTCCTTTAAACTCCTCTAAATTCCTCTACGATGTATAGTGGAAGTCGCCTTAGTAAATTTTCATTTGTCGGGGCGACACGATTTGAACGTGCGACCACACGACCCCCAGCCGTGTGCTCTACCAACTGAGCTACGCCCCGTAAGAACTCTTGTATTCTATCATTTATTGTGTAAGAATGGGCGGCGGAGGTTTGTTATGGCACAGGATCAAAAACTTCAGGCGATCAGACTTGCGATGGAGACTATTGAAAAACAGTACGGCAAAGGTTCCATCATGAAGCTAGGCGAAAAGGCACATATACGGGATGCGATTGACGTGATTTCTACTGGTATTCTGCCTCTTGATTTAGCCCTTGGGGTTGGTGGAGTTCCCAGAGGGAGAATTGTAGAAATATATGGGCCGGAAGCATCGGGAAAAACGACCGTGTGTCTTTCCATCATTTCGGAAGCGCAAAGAACAGGAGGGGTAGCAGCATTTATTGACGCAGAACACGCGCTTGACCCCCAGTGGGCAGAAACACTTGGCGTGAAGCTAGATGATCTCCTTATCTCCCAGCCTGATACGGGAGAGCAGGCGCTCGAGATTGCGGAAACGCTTATCCGAAGCGGCGGCATTGACATCATCGTGATTGATTCTGTCGCGGCTTTAGTTCCTCGGGCAGAAATAGAAGGAGAGATGGGAGATAGCATGATGGGCGTTCATGCGCGGCTTATGTCCCAAGCACTTCGTAAATTGACTGCGGTGATTTCCAAATCAAAAACGATTGTGATTTTTACCAATCAATTGCGCCAAAAAATCGGTGTCATGTTCGGAAATCCCGAAACGACCACGGGAGGTATGGCGCTCAAGTTTTATGCAAGTATCCGCATGGATTCGAGGAAAATCGAGACGATTAAAGATGGAGATAAGGTCATAGGGAGCCGCCATCGGGTGCGGGTGGTGAAAAATAAAGTGTCTCCGCCGTTCCGCGTTGCGGAATTTGATGTCATGCATGACGGAGTATCCCGCGAAGGGTGTTTACTAGACGTCGGTGTAGAATTTAATATTGTTTCCAAATCCGGCGCGTTCTTAAAGTTTGGCGCTGTTATGTTGGGGCAAGGCAAAGAAGCGGCAAAACTGTTCTTAAAAGAAAACGGGAAGGTGGTCAAGGAAATAACCGAAAGTATTTGGAAAGCCGTCAAATCCGGTCATGCTGTTCCCAAAGTGGCTGTCGCTTCGGAAGATTAATGAGATAGTTATTTTTTCTTAAACCCTTCGAGTGCGCGCAGTATTTCAAGCGGTACCGCAAAGACGACAGTGTTTGATTGATCGGATGAGATGTCGTTAATCGAGTTAAGCGTCCGTAGGTGGAGCGCTCCGGGGACCCCCGACATGGTTTTTGCGGCGAGTGCTAAGTTTTTGGATGCGATCACTTCTCCTTCGGAATTGATGATCGTTGCCCGTTTTTCCCGTTCGGCTTCTGCCTGTTTTGCCATGGTGCGGACCATCGATTCGGGCAATTTGATATCTTTAAGTTCTACACTTGAAACATCCAATCCCCACTGTCCTGCTGACTTTTCGACAATATCGCGGATTTTGATTGCAAGCTCGTGTCGTTGGGTAAGTAGTTGATCGAGGGTTACTTCACCGATGACGTTTCGCATCGTGGTCTGTGCAAGCTGTGAGACGGCCCAGTAGAAATTTTCTACTTCAAGAATGGTTTTTTGGGCATCGACGATTTTGTAATATATTACCGCGGTGATTTTTGTACTGACGTTATCTTTCGTTATGGCTTCCTGATCCGGTTCCTCTACAACTTTTGTGCGAATATCTACCTTTTGCCAGGTTTGAAAAATTGGAAGTACGATGCGCCATCCGGGTTCTAAAACACCGGTGAATTTACCGAAGGTAAACTGTACGCCGCGTTCGTACTCATTGACTTGTTTAAGCGATGAGAGAACGAGAACGAAAAGAACAATGAATATTGGCACCATTCCGGTAAAAAGTAGTTCCATAGTTTGCTTTTCTGATTATAGTATACTACCCACATGAAGGAAGAACAATCCGAAGTATATGAACGGCTTATGGCTGCTGGAATACGGTTCGTCAGTTTTCGCCCGCGAAGTGAGAAGGAAATTTTGGATTTTTTACACAAGAAACTATCCAAATCACACACAACCGCACCAAAAGTATTGGATCAGGTGATAATCCGGTTGCGCGAATTAGGGTATGTGGACGATGAAAAATTTGCCGCCTGGTGGGTGGATCAGCGGACCGGAAGGAAGCCAAAAGGCAAGAGGGTGATCGAACAGGAGTTAAAACAAAAGGGGATTGAGGCAGATATACGCATAGACGAAAAAACACTCGCCGTGAGAGCGATTCAAAAGAAGCTTCCGGTATGGAAAATCCTGCCCTTGTTGAAGCGAAAAAAGAAGATATCGGAGTATCTCTATCGTCGGGGATTTGACTGGAATGTAATCGGGCGTGTCGTTGACGAAGTGCTGGAGATAGAGTAAAATAACGACAGCGAATGATAAAAATCAGCAAATTATCGTAGGATTATGATTCTTTCCCATATATTTTCTCCTACACACGATACCGCATAAATTGAGCGGATCTTTTTGCTGCAGATTTATCCTCGCAATTAGAAGAAAGGAACCCTATGTTTGATGTATTAAAAACGCTTTCCGCGTTAGTGAAGCCGAAAAGCACGGTCTCAATATTACAAAAAGCACCCCCAGTCCCAGTCGCGAAGCGGCCGGAAAAAATTGTACCCAATAAGGCAAAAAAGACAGGAGAGGTCATTCCGTCAATTGATATGGAGGCGGAGCGCAAACTTGCCCAAGCACAGTCGCGAGAAATTATCATAGAGGCGAAAGACGAGGCTCTCCGGATACGTCGTGAAGCAGAGGCGGAAGTGAGACGGTTGGAAGAAAACGTCCGGAGTCGAGAGGTTGCCTCAGATCGAAAAGACGCGAGTTTAGA
>Ga0209542_10017712_pt1 | contig 11630 bp, 7 predicted proteins | sample RifCSPhighO2_01_FD_184028 | JGI IMG/M metagenome (GOLD analysis project Ga0209542, IMG submission 184028) | Soil microbial communities from Rifle, Colorado - Rifle CSP2_plank highO2_0.1 (SPAdes) (version 2) | ecosystem: Environmental > Terrestrial > Deep subsurface > Rock core/Sediment ...
GCTGTGGAAGTAATTAAAATTAAAGCAACGATTATTATTTGCCAAGACATACTTCAATTATAGACTCTCTGATTGAATGGGGTTAAGATAACTTTTTGAGGCTGACTCAGTGGTCAAAATTTGGCTGAGCGTACCGCTCTGGGCCCCTTCGATCATATAGTCCCGGACGCGATGCCTAGGTTATAGTCCTGGAAAATTGAGCATACAGGTGTAGGCCCATTCTGTCGTTATAGTCCCATGCAATTGAGCAGCTCGGTAGGCCCATTCTGTCGTTATAGTCGTGTCTCACAGCCGAAGCTAAATGGAACAAATGGCACACTATAAAAAGGGCTTGACCCAAAGAGCATGTTGATCTAGTTTGATATTGTTACAAACAAATGTAGTTTTTTGACTAGAATTTAACCATTTTCCCTGGTTTTAGGTATTGCTTAGAGATTTTTTCAATTTCGTTATCTTCTACCCAGTCGAAAGAGAAAAATAATGCTAAATTCACTAAACGCTTGCTATTCTTATCCCATGCGAATGCTACCCATTCTTTACATTTAGTGGTGTACTTTTTCATTAATGCAAATGAGCACGTTTGTTTGTAAAGTTTTTCCATATCTTCTCCTGCATCCATCCCTATAAAACAATATCCTAATGGTTTTTCATCAAGAACAAATGAAAAGCTCCCGAGTGATTTACCAGATTTTACTTTATCCTTCAGGGATACCACAGATTTGACAAAATTTTCTCTTCCTTTGTAGCTAAGATCGAGCAGTCTGATCACACAGTCAGTTTTATATGGTGTATTAAGTTCTGAAATAGCAGATAAATAAGCGTCGAAACCGTCAGGCGATTTTTGATGTGGTTTTACAGCTTTAAGCGAGGTTTGATGCTTCTCAAAAATATATTTGTCAATTTCTGCTGAAAATCCAGAAAAACTTGCACCGTCAATTTTTGCAAATTTGCCATCTTCAAAATAAAGTCCTCTGGATAGATACAGACCCATCAGATCAATTTCATCAGCAAACAAACGGAAAGTTGTCTTCTCAACAATCAGGCGTCGGTGAATATAATGTAAAAATTGCGCTGGTGAATCAATAATCTCTGTTATAGTTCCCAGATTTGAAAGAGAAATGGACCATGGATATTTATCTTTTTCGAATACCTTGAGAATCGAATTAGTATTTGAAAACCTTGTTGCAAAGTTTTGGTAGCTATCTAGAGTTACGCTTATAGGGTAAATATTTGATATCTGTCTACTATCCACAACGATCTGGCCTCCTTTTACCTTAATCTTCACAGGTTTATCAGACTCCAGATAATTTTTTGCTTTTATGGCTTGATCAAAGGCATTTCGAATTCCTTTTGAAATATCTTCCTTTAGTTTTTCAATATCTTTTCCTACTAAGGATTCATAGCGCATTCTTTTGGTTTTATCTTGGAAAACCAAAACATATCTGTCGAAGAGAACTAATACGTCACATAACTCTTTTCCATCAGGATATTCCGGATTTAGAAAAATGCATTCTTTTGGAAATATTCTTCCGAGATACTCCGCAGTTTTTTCTTCGAGTGAGTTCCCGTATATTTTTTCTCCACCAGATTTCCAATACTTATCGTCTCCTATCAAGTCATAGTAAAAAGTATGGTACAGAACTTCGTAAAATAAAGAGGGCAACGGGACATAATATTTCTTCTTATATTCAATAATTGGCTTTTCATAGAGAGTGTTGTAATCCCAAGAAGCAAATTTAGCCTGCTCAAACGAGTTTGGAAACTTTGAGTTTCTATATCCAAACCCCTGGCTTAATCTAGATAAATATGATTTGCAAATATCTTCCGGGTATCCAGAAAACTTTACTAACTGCTTAAGTGTAAAAGAAAGAATACGATCAGACTCGCCAAAGAAATAGTAACAACCGACTTGTGTTAGAAACTTTTTTTTATCGTCAACAGTTTTGCCATTTTTCAATTGATCTTTTAAGTAGCCCTTCGCCTTCTTAAGGCTTAAATCCTTTTCAAGGTTAACTCTTCGATTGTATTCTGAAATAATTAACTCGGAGATATTAAAAGCTTGCTCGATAGTAAAGCCAAGTTTTTTTACAAACCAAGAATCGTGAGCTGAATATATATCTATTGATATGTCTCTAAGTTGATGTTGATAGGATTCTCCTCGGACATAAAAAGAAAACAGCTTAGCACTTTTAAGAATCGACTCTATTTCCTTATCTTCGTCATTCTCAACTAAGCTACCTGAGGTAAGAATATCTGTTGTAATACTCTTTAAGTATTTATCTAGCGCTTTTTCAACAATTTCCAAATCATTTCCATCTACCAAACTCTTTGTATTAATGGGGTACTTTTGAGACAAGTACAAACCAGAAAGAAATTCTATTTTTCTAAGCCATTCTTCCTGTTCTGAATCTTCACCATGAAATTCGTTTTCAGGAACTAATAAATATGTGAGATGAATCTGACTCAGTAACTTAATTGGATCATATTTAGAGATAATCTCATTTAATTCTATAAATGATGTTTCAATTTCCTTAGCATTTTTACGATTTATTTCCCCAAGTTTTTTAGTAAAGGATTTTATTTTTGATGTGTTTTTCATGATTCAATCTTTTTCCCTGAGGGTCAACGTACGTCATTCTTGATTTTTGGCTTGCTGTGCTGCCTTTTTAATCTTTTCCAAACATTTTTTGCCAAGATTAAAATGCACTGCGCCAGCAAATACTATCTCTAAGTAGTCAGTCGTTGGGGGATACAAATCTCGGTTATTTTCAGCTTTGAATGTTTTTGCACCGACAACTTTTCCATCGTTCAAAATAACATTTACCGAATGTGGTTTGTATTTTGAGCCTTCCTTTTCAATGATTTTTTTAAAATCCTCCTCGCTTAAAGCAAAAAGAACACCGCATACCTCATGTGCTGGAGATCTAACTATATTTAAGGCACCTCCACCACGGGAACTAGAGTAGTGGTTAAAAACTAGCCGATAAGCTTTAATAACACCAGTTTCAGCGATAGAAGTGGGATTAATCGGATCATAACCTTTTTTTGTGCACCACTTATCTAAGTCGTCCCAATTCATATTCGAACCATATGCAAAATAATTCATTTTTACTTCTCAAACTTCCTTACGGCTAGTCTGTATTTACAAAAATCACAATCTTCTCCGGGATCAGGTAGTTTGTCGTCTTTAAGACACTCAATCGCATCTAGAATTGTTTGCTCGACCCAAGAGGTGTTTCCTTCATAGGGTATTATTTTTATTTCAAATTCTAGCTTTGCATCAAAAGCTTCTTTATCCGTGTTCCCGTTGCAATAAACGAAATATCCCGTTGAAGAAACCTTGTGGCCGTTTTGTCTAAACAACCACTGGTATATTTCCATTTGGCGCTTATACCCAATTTGCCAGTCTGCATCCAGCGTAACCTCTTCGTCTTTTGATGTTGCTTTGTAATCAACAATGATAAATTCTCCATCAGGCTTGACCCAAACGTCATCAACTCCACCCGTTACAACAACATTTGAGCCATCGATTCTGAATGTAATTCCGGCTCTTAAAGAATCACGCCATTCATCAATTTTTTCGTGAGCAAGAGGGACTGCGTCAATACCATAGTGTTTCATAAGGGGGTGAGTTGTGCCGTTTGCACGGTGTATGTCGAATTCTTTCTTGAGAAGTTTATCGACTGCGGAGTTTAAGGAAAAAGGATAACCGGGTGGTTGACCGACGCCAAGCCTTCTATCAAGATAAAAACAACGTGGACAATTAAGATACAGGTCTATTTTTGATCGGCTTAGACGAAATGACTCGTTTGAATCAGGGTTGAAAAGATTTCTTGTTCTGTTTGGATTGTAGTATTTGGTCATATGGTTAATTAAAATTCCGATTCATTCATCTGCGTTGTTTTTAACAATATCTTCCAGTCTCCAAAATTGCCTACCACCTTTTTCTATCAGCTTATTAATTAAACTGTATGTTTCACTTTTTACGTCTTTATTCCCATAAAGTATCTTGAATGCGTTGTACCACTCCTTATCTGCTTGTATGGGGAAACTATTCTGCTCTTTCTCAATTGCAGAAAGAAAATGCTTTTCTAGTATTTTTAAAGCATCATGGGGAGAATCCGCAGCAAGTTTTTCAATTGACTTTATCAAACCGTAATCCCACTTAAGTTCTCCGTTAGTGGCGCCTAGTGTCTGACTGATTTTGTTTGCTAACCACTTAACTTCAAAGACATTGTTGCCGACTTCTATCCAGGTGCCAAACTCTTTTAATGATGGTGAATCGTTTTTGGTTTTGAGCATTAAGTCCCAAAAGTCTTTTACTCTTTTTATTCTCCAAGTGAAATTTTGATCTTTTAAAACATTGTAATTTTCTCCTGCAACATAGGATCTTCCAAGGAAGCTTATAAATTCAGATAATTGTTTTGTGCTGGCCTCGGCTAAAAACTTCTTAAATAACTTATTACTAAAATCAAATTCTTCGTAATGGACAAACGCTAAAGCAAAATGAATTGCCAGTGATTCATGGGGGTCTTTGAAGAACTTTTGTTTTGGATAAGCTAGAATCAAAGTTATGTTTTTACTGTAAAGCTTTTGGATGAAAGGTTCAAAAAAGAGCTCTTTGTATAAGTTATTGGAAAGGTATCCCTCCCATACAGCAAGTCGTAAATACTTGTCTTTTTTACTGGACTCAAATATTTCACCAAACTTACTCCTAATCCACTCCATATCTCTAAAATGGAAGGAGGGTAGGTAATGACCATACATAAACATAATTGCTCTTGTGTCCTCTTTCTCAAGTAAGTTATCGTAAATTGTCTTAACATCGTCAGCTAGCCGGATATTGTCAAAATTGCTGGCATCTTGGTAAATGAAATGAAGTAAAATCTGAAATGTTCTTCCTCTAACCGAGTTGATCGCTATTGTGAAAGGATCGCTAATGGAATATTCAGCTTCGTTGGGATGTTTAATAGTCGATTTTGCCGTTTTCAGTTTTTCATCTTCGGGAATAGGATCGTTGAAATTAAGCAAATATTCCAGAATTTCCAGCACTCTTTCTCTATATTTTTTGAAGTTCAATAAGGTCTTTTTGTCTTTTTGTTTAATTAACTCCTCAATAAGGTCAGCAATTGTTGAGTGCACTGAATTCCAACTGGATAGCCATCTTCCTTCGGAATCTTTGCCCGTTTTGCTGAAAGGTTCTTTTTCTCCTGACTCCTTTATGGCTAACAACAACTTAAGAAGTTCTTCATAGTTTAAATCGCCAAGCTCACCTCTGCTCTCAGACAAAGCGTCTTTGATCTCTCGTAAGTAAGCATTTGTATAGTGGGGTATTAATTTATCCCGGTCAAAAAATAATGTAGCGTTGTTTAAATAGTCAACTAGCCTATTCTTAATATCACCTTTTAATTGCTCAGCAACTCCATCAGCGTCCCTAGGATTTAAGAAATCATCGTTACTGTATCTCTTTTGAATCTCGCCTGGAGAAAGTTCTCCTTTTAATTTATCTGCGATGTCTTCAATTGTGTAAGAAGCAAAATCGTCTTTACTTATGGGAGATCGGGGTGTGACAGTTCCACCTCTTATTCTTCCTATACTCGGCTCCGGTTGATACTTTGGGTCAATCTTAAAGTCATTTTCCTTGGCCAAAGCGACCTCATCATCAGTCAAGTGTTCAGATATTGTTGAAAGAATGCACGAGGCGTAATGCCTTTTCCATTTTTTGTCATCCTCATCTTTAGCATCACTAAAGATGTCAAAAGCTTTCTTTACATATTCGTGCTTTTTAGTGTTGGTTAAAAATTGGAATCCAGCTTTTAATGCACGTTCATATTCAGCTCCGTACAGTATTTCCAATTTATTCTCTGTTTCAAATAACCTAAAGTATTCCGACTCTAACTTATCTATAAATAATTTAGGATCCAGACTAAGAACAAATAGTTTGAGCCGTCTTGTTATTTGATTTTTGGGCAACTCGGCAAAATATTTTTCGTAGAGAACTTTCTTGTCATTTTTCTTATCAGTAAACATTTTTCTAGTAATCTCAACAATGGTTGCGGCTAGTAATTTATACGCCTCCCTAAAACTATCTCTGGACACAGAATCTAAGCTCAAAGTGAAGAAGTCTTCGTCCATGAGTATATAATTACTTTCATCCTTAATAGCCTCAGAAAATGTATTAATTGCTATTGAAAGTGCTTTTTCCAAGTTTTGATTTGCCATTCCAATTAAATAGTTAAAGACTCTGGTTTCGGATAGGTCATGAATATAAAAAATATCATCAATGCGATAAGTATTTTTTCTTTCTTCAAATTCTTTTTTGCTTCTAATTAAGAGAATTGCTTCAGCAAGAGCCAATATGCTTTCAAAATCTCCTACATTATGAAGAGTTTTAAACATGTCAGCATATTCAAAGCCATATTGTGTGTATTTGCCCATCAACCCAATCCACTTTTCGTCTCTAATTTTTTTAACAAGTTTCTTCAAGCACCTAGCAGGAAGCTTGCTGCAAATTCTTGTAAACTGGTCTACAACTTCAGGATTGAAATTTTCTGTAGTAATTTCAAACGAACAGATAATATTCGTAACAATATCCGGTTTCTTCTCGGTAACACTAACAAGATAGTTGAGCTCTGGCATTCTAAAACCATACGAATTTGTGTCTGATGCCTTATCCTTAATGGTGTCCAAAAAACCATTTTGCCATAACCACCCAAGACATTTTTCGTCTGCTTTGGAAAAAAAGAACTGTCGTGCGTCTGGGTTAACCCCTAAAACTAAATCAATCTCATCTATTGTATTTCTACCTTTTTTGTTCTTGAGTATAGACTCGATTACGGTGTGAATGTAAATTTGTTGTAAACTAAAAGCCCTTTTTAAATTTAATGCAAATTCCTCTAATAATTCCTCGAAATCCTTTTCTGAAAATTTAATATATTGCTTTTGATTAAAGACTTTTAAGTTTGTTCCATGATGTGCTATGTCAGTGAGTTTCTTATAGATTTCATCCAAGAGAGCAAAGGTTTTAATGAAATCTTTGTTGTTTGTATACCCACTTCTATTAATTGCATATTTGCTGAAAAGTTTTATTAAGTTAGTTTTACTAAACTCAGAGCTGAAAAGTGGATATAGTACATCGCGTGCAGAGTTCGCGGCCTGACTCATCCAATCAGGATTAGACCTGCATTCTTGGCGGATGGCATAAAACGCACCCTTTATCAAATCCGACGCCTTTTGTCGTTTATGTTGTGATGGGTAAGTACTATAAAAATCGTCCAACTTCTGACATAGATCAGAGACTTCTGAATTTGGAACTACTGGAGGAAGAAGTAAGTTTCCATAAGACACTAATTCAAGTGGTTCTTTTTTAGTATTTGTACGCGATGTAGTCATTTTAATTTGACTATTATTTGACAGAACATAATACTGTTAAAACAGAGACAAACAAGGCAGTTAGAGCTATAGATAAATTTGCAACAGTGACTCTTGAAGAACTTATTTCATATAGTTTCCGGCTGCAAGTTTCGATTATTTTATTCTCCAAAGTTCCTAAAAGTCTCACTTGATCAGATAAGGCTTCGATTTGTGCTTGCTTTTCATTAATATCAGTAGCTAGCATGCAATTCTGAAACTCAGAGATATCATCATATAAATCATTTAAGCTTAACTTAAGTTGTTTATACTTACCTAGGATTATATTCAGGTTGTCCTTACTGGTATACCACGCCGATTGAGCTGCTTCAGTTTCGTCGTAAATTTCCCGCAACAAAGTAATCAATTGAGATGAGGCAGCATATAATTCATCCGACCAATGAAAGTACCCTACATAACTAGTGAAATCCTGCAACTTCTTTGGAGCATGATGGTATTTCTTTGGTCTAACAAAACCATCGTCGGATTTCTTATTCTCATCAAGAACTTCTTTATGTGCCGCATTAAAGGCTTGGTGTTTAATATAAATACGATTTTTTCTCATATACTATTAGCTCTATTAATCCTGTTCCACGATTTAAAAACAGTTTAAATTATATCACCTTGGTGTATAATTAAGTCTAATTGAATGATCAAAAGTAAAGTCAAACTAATAAAAATACGGGATGCGGCAGAAATGCTTAGTGTTAATCCAGAAACTTTAAGACGTTGGGACAGAAGCGGTAAACTAAAAGCAATTATAATCAGCAAACGCGGGGATAGACGTTACAAAGAAGAAGATATAAAAAAATTTATTGAGACTTAGTTTAAATAACATGTCAAGCTCACAATTTGTTTTAGAAAACTACATTCAATCCATATCGACTAAATTCTCTCACCCAGAAACAAGCGAGATGGGCTACAGGGCTGATTTCGAGGTTTTACTTAAAGGAATTTTTGAAACAATCAACGTACGACGTGTTGACCATGATCCAAAAGCCAGAGAAGGTAATAAACCTGATTTTATTGTACTCAATCAGGATGTGCCTATATTGTATCTGGAGGCAAAGGACATCGGGACTTCCCTAGATAGGATTGAGAATTCTGAACAAATGGCTAGGTACTACGGATACACCAATTTGGTTCTCACAGATTACGTTGAGTTCCGTTTTTACAGGAATGGTTTGCGCTACGAAGATCCAATTAAAGTTGCAAACCATGATACTAAAAACCGTAGTATGGAGCCCATCACAGAAAATTATGAACATTTGACTAAAACTTTAATTGATTTTACCCAAACGCAAAAAGAACCAATAAAATCTGGGAAACACCTTTCAAAAATTATGGGCGGCAAAGCTCAAAGGATTCGAGATAATGCAAAACAATTTCTTTCTTTAGAATCGGGCAAGAATCTTGAGATTGTGCAAGTATATGAAACATTTAAAAAACTACTAGTCCACGATCTCACAAAAGAAGCATTTGCGGATATGTACGCCCAGACTCTTGTATATGGTTTGTTTGTTGCGCGCTACCATGATGAAACTTTAAAGGATTTTTCTCGTCGGGAAGCGAGGGATCTTATTCCAACATCCAATCCTCTACTTAGACACTTCTTCGACCACATAGTAGGGCCTGACTTTGATAAACGACTCGAGTATATTGTCAATGAGCTTTGCGAAGTTTTTTCTCATGCAGATGTTGTCGATCTCATGAGGGAATATTTTAAGAATGGTTCAAAAGATATAGCCCAAAAAGGTCCCGATCCTGTTATTCATTTCTATGAAGATTTTTTGAAGGAGTATGACCCTGACTTGCGCAAAAAGATGGGTGCATATTACACGCCACTTCCGGTTGTGCAATTTATTGTTCGTTCTGTCGATTATGTGCTTAAAAATGGTTTTGCTCTTTCAGATGGCCTAGCCGACACTTCTAAAACAAAAGATGGTATCCACAAAGTTCAAATACTTGACCCAGCCGTGGGAACAGGAACATTTATTAGTGCCGTAATTCGCATCATCTACGAGAAATTACTGAAGAGTGGGCAGAAAGGCCGTTGGCCAACATATGTACACCATGATCTTCTACCACGACTTTTCGGTTTTGAGTTGATGATGGCTCCATACACAATAGCTCATCTTAAACTAAGCATAGCATTCAAGCAGACTGGCTTTTGGAATTTCCATCGGCGCCTAGGCATTTATCTTACGAATTCTTTAGAGGGCGGCCCAATACAAGAGGAAATGATTACAGCTTTCGGTCTTGCAGAAAGTATAGCAGAGGAATCTAAAGAGGCATCGGTGATAAAAAACGAGAAACCAATCATGGTAGTCATAGGCAATCCACCCTACAGCATAAGCTCACAAAACAAGAGTGAGTGGATACAAAACCTTATCAAAGATTACAAAGTAGGTCTTGGTGAAAAGAAAATAAACATCGACGATGATTATATAAAGTTTATCCGTTTTGCAGAGCATTTTATAGAAAAAAACGGGAGCGGTATTGTTGCAATGATTACAAACAATTCATTTATAGATGGGATTACTCATCGTCAGATGAGAAAACATTTACTTAAAACCTTTAATGACATTTATATTCTTGATCTTCATGGAGATGCGAAAGAGAAACCCCCAAATGGTATCAAAGATGAAAATGTTTTCGATATACAACAAGGCGTAGCCATCTCTATTTTTGTAAGAAAAGGCGGTGAAGAAAAAAATAATACGATCGTTCACCATGCCGAATTGTATGGCAAACGAGAAGAAAAATTTGAAAAACTTGATTCGCTAGATATAGAAAAAATTAAATGGAATAAACTGGACTACCAAGAGCCTTACTGCTTTTTTGTACCCAAGGACTTTGGGCTAGAGGAAGAATACTTAGAAGGTATCAAGCTAGATGATTTATTTCCACTTTACAATTCAGGTATTCAGACTAAAAACGACAAGCTCTCAATCCAATTTGAAAAGAAAAAAATTGAGCAGGTAGTTGCAGATTTTGAGCAACTAGATGAAAGTGAGTTAAGGTCGAAATATAGTTTGAAGGATACTTCTGGATGGAAGGTTAAAAACGCAAAGGATGACCTACAAAATAACCCCTATCAATTTACTCAAATACTCTACAGACCATTTGATATTCGCGAAACCGTATATACAAATCACTCAGGAGGTTTCATAGGTCGCCCTCGGGAAAGAGTATCAAAACATTTTGTAGATAAAGTAAATATCGGTTTAATAGCAAATCGACAAATAGTTGGTGACTACTATTCCCATGTTGGAATTACAGATAAAATTATTTGCCATGGTACTTTTTACCTTGGAAATAAAGGTCAGGATTATCTTTTCCCGCTGTATATTTATTCAGATAGCGGTTCAAAGACACAAAACCTTGATAGTAAAATTGTAAAAAAGATCGAAGATGTTGTTGGTAAAGTTACTCCAGAAAACATTTTTGATTACGTTTATGCGGTACTTCACTCACCCAACTATCGAGATAAATTTAAAGAATTTCTGAAAATCGATTTTCCTCGTGTTCCGTATCCAAAAGACAAAAAACAATTTCAGCTGCTCATTAGGTTTGGCGAAGAATTAAGGCAACTCCACCTTTTAGAATCGACTGAAGTAAGTAAACTGGTCACAACCTATCCAGTTTCAGGGTCTGATGATGTAACAAATTTAAATTACAAGGATGGAAAAGTTTTTATCAACAAAGACCAATATTTTGGCCAAGTGCCGGAAGTTGCTTGGAATTTCTATATCGGCGGCTACCAGCCTGCACAAAAATGGCTTAAAGATCGCAAAGGTCGAACCCTCACAAACGAGGAAATCGAACATTATCAAAAAATGATTGTTGCGCTGGTGCAGACTGAGCGAATCATGAAGGAAATTGATAGTGTAATTAGTTCATAAACTCTACGGCCTCACGCCGGAAGAAATAGCAATTGTGGAGTGCGGAATATGAATATGGAAAAAGAAAATAAAGTTGAAGCTTGGATGTTTCGGGTTAGAGGTGAATTTACCTCCTTACTCATCGGACTTATCACAATTTTTGTCATAGCAATCTCTCTGATAATTCTCGGACAATTATTTTTTTCAGCCTTACAAGTGGTTTTACTACTTGGATCATTTCTAACTGTTTACATATTCATTAAACTTGTTCAAGCTCAATACCTTGGAAACTCAATAAGGGTTCACGATGAACAATTTCCAGAAATATTTGAAATA
>Ga0209542_10017713_pt1 | contig 11630 bp, 9 predicted proteins | sample RifCSPhighO2_01_FD_184028 | JGI IMG/M metagenome (GOLD analysis project Ga0209542, IMG submission 184028) | Soil microbial communities from Rifle, Colorado - Rifle CSP2_plank highO2_0.1 (SPAdes) (version 2) | ecosystem: Environmental > Terrestrial > Deep subsurface > Rock core/Sediment ...
AGAATTTTTGAGTCCTCAAGGTTTAATTTTTTGATTGCCTTGACAACCGGATAGTAGCGAAGAGCAGCTTCCGGATGTTGACACCAATAAAATTTGTTAAAAAATTTCCTAATATAATTTTCAGCGGGCAAACTCATAGACGAACCCTACCCCATCAAAATCCTTTGTACGTACATTTGCAAAGCTCTTTTTTGAAAGCTCGGAGAATACAAAACCTTCCGGGTCGGTAATTTGAGAAAGATACTGAAACAGAAATACCTTGTTAGTGTCTTGCGTTAATTGGTTAACCCTTTCGGCGACTTTTCTTTGGTCTGAATTGAATCCTTCCAAAGCGCCGTACGCTTTCAAACGGCCTTTGTTGTAATAAACGAATGGTGAAAATGGATCACCTGCCTCGAATAAAACTATTGAGTTATTGTCAGAGACAGATTGTATGTAAGAAACCGCTCCTTTCCAATTTTCTCTCTGGAATTTAGTATTTGTGAAATAAATTCCTAAAGAAACTAAGTTAATAGTAAGAACCAAAGTCAAAAAAATCCTATTAAATTTCGGCCAGTTGACCAAGTTGATAGAAGCTGCAATCAGCATATAAAAAGCGGGTAAGATAAATATAAATCTGAAATAAGCAAAAACCGGCACAAAAAAACTTATTAAAAATGCAACTATAATTGGCACAAGCAGCCACAACCATAAAAAGAAACGCAGATGATTCATTCTAAAAGGCGATAAAAACAGCAGTAAGGCAAATATTGTTCCTGCCGGAGCAAACAGCAGGACATAAACCAAATTATTATCATTGGAAATTCTTCCAATGACAAACTTAACGTATGTAACTGCCAAATCTTTCAAGGAAGAGGAACCGACAACATTTGACCAAGCGGGTGAAGCTGCAGCTGCAGATAATCCCGTAGTTAATTGTTTTGGGAAAATTAAAAACCAAGGCAAAATCAAAACAAAAATTAATATGAAGGCTGGCAGAAATGCTCTTGCGGTAGACTTTTGAATCTTGTTTTTAAATATTAAAAGAAAAACAACGTAAACGGGCAAAAGAAGGTAAGGTAAGTAATCTGAATAAAGCATCAGGGCAGTGGCAACTACGAACCCAAACCAATATATTAACGTTTCCTTTTTGATAATCGAGACAAAAAAATAGACGGAGAGGCTTGCAAAAAATGCCGCCAGCATATACATGCGGGCTTCCTGGGAATAATAAACATGAAGGGGTGAAGTCGCAACCAAGGTTGCCGAAATCAAAGCAGTCTTGTTATCAAACAATTTCCTTGCGACTAAATAAACAACATAAACGGTTGCCATTCCCAAAATAACAGAAGGCAATCTTACTGCTATTTCTGAAGTTCCAAAAAGTAAAATCCAGCCCCTCAGAAGGATATGATAAAGAGGCGGATGAAAATCTCCAACAGAATAATCAAATATTAAAGAGTGTAAATTTAAGTTTTTAACAAAAGTTACGTTGATCGCTTCATCCAGCCATAGACTTTGATCAAGTTTAAATAATCTGAGTATCAACCCTGCTATCAAAATAAGCGTTATCATTTATCTTTGAATTAACTTTCTATATTTATTCATAAAAACGAAAAACAAAAACAGCCCGAATAAGCTGAAGAGGATTATGCTTGTTTTTTGATTGAGAAATAGAACTAGACTTTTTGTAGCCTCATACGGCATCGGCAACATTAAATTTAAAATTATCAAAAAACTCAGAGCTATAATCTCCAACGGAAATTGAGACACAAAGACTGAGGCAAAAGGCAGAGAATAAATTAAGTACCGGCTGTGTATCCGTGTAGAAAAGAATGCAAAATCAAAAAAAAGCAAAAAGGCCGCAAAAAGTATAATTTTTGGTTTTCGGTTTTTATTTTTTAAAAAAGGCAGAATGATCAATGCGGCAATAATCCAGTAGGCGGTAAGACCCAAAAATCTGTAGGGAATAAGTTCCAGAAATTTGGTTTTATCCAGCGTCAAAAACCCAGAAAATGCCCAGAGATTGTAAGCGTAAATAGAAGTATAAGGGTATTGATGAGGCAAAGAGTAAAGATATCTAGAAGACCATTGTATCCCTTTTGTTATAAACAAAGGAAGGAAGATTAGCGATCCCAGCAGGATTAAAATTATTGAGTAATTTCTAAGTCTTAGAATTTTAATACTCATTAAAGACCAAACTGCTACCAATGGAAGAATAGCTAATGCTTGCAACTTTATGGTCACAGATATTAAATAAATAGTCAGAGCTAAAACCTCTTTTCCAAGAGTTGCAAAAAATACAAAAGCTAATGACGACATAATAATTATTGAGTCTATTTGGCCCCAAATCGAAGTGTTGTAAATAATTGCGGGGTGAAGAAAGAAAAAGGCCGCAGAAATTGTTGCCCCCTTTCTGGATATCAATTTTCTCGTAAATTTATAGATAATTAAGGTCGATATAACTTCCGACGCAAAAACTGGCAACTTCACAATTAATTGTGAAATCCACTCGCTATTTTTAAAAAAATTCAGGATAAATCCAATTGGTTTCAAAACGTAGTAGTAAGTTGGCGGATAAGGCAGGTAGTTACCGGGTAATGTTTCATACAATTTCCCAACTGAATTCTGCGATAAAAAGTTTGCCCATATTACGAACGATTGTGCGTCGTTCGAATCTACAATATTATTTAAAATTACTCTCATAAATAAACCGGTAATTATGATAAGCACTAAACTTTTATTTCCTTGTAGATTCCTAAGCATATTTTTATTTCGCTTTGCTTTCACCGATAAATGTGTTTATTACCGATACAAAAATTCCAAAATCATAAACAATTTTGAAAACTAGAAAATAAACGTTAAAAAATATGACTGATTTAAAAAAGCCAATAATGAAAGACATGGGTAAACTATAAAAACCTAGGGATTTTACCTTTCTTGGTAAGTCCCCGGATATGAACTCATTTTTTCCAATCCACCTTGCGTGCCTCCAAATTTCTAATAAGTTATCTGCGTTTGAATGATAATAAATTGCTCCCGGGGCAACTGTTGATCTTCTCCCAAGTTTTCTCGATAAGCTCCAATCATCCGTATATTGGCCACTTGTCTCAAAACCATCAACCCTTTCAAACTCTTTTTTTAAAATTGCCCTAAAAACCGGCGCTTCGTCTGGATAATTTTTTGCAATCATTCTGTCTGGCGGAAGATTTTTGTTAATGTTCCAGCAATTCGACCAAATATTATTCCTATTTTTAACCATTTCATTTTTAGAAAATGTTCCAATTGTTTTACCCTCGACTATTGGTTTTACCAAGTCTTTTATAAAATTTTTATCAAAAGTCATATCAGCATCCACAAAAACCAGAATTTCCCCTTTGGCATTTGCAACACCAAGGTTTCTGGCTTGTCCAGGACCCTTGTGACCCTGAGTCAGTAATTTGATATTTTGGGAGTCCTCAACAATATTGCGTGTAGAATCTGAAGAACCATCGTCGACGACGGTAATTTCAATCGGCTTGTAGGTTTGGTTTTTTAATGATTTGAGGCATTCACCGATAGTTTTTTGTTCGTTAAAAGTTGGAATTACTATAGAAATTAATTTACCCATATTATTTTCTTTTTAAAAGATTGGTAATAACTTTTTGATATTTTTCTGCAATTTTATTCCAGCTGAATTTAAGCGCCTGATTATAAGGCCGATTGCGGTAATTGGCAGATGCAGCCAGCATGAGGTCTTTTGAGTATTGATCGACGTCTTCGGGATTTGTCAGAATACCGGCATCACCAATTATTTCCTGCCTTGAGGAATCAAAAGTTGCCACGATCGGCAGGTTGCAGGCCATAGCTTCTACGTAAGAAGTCCCAAAAGCTTCTGTTTTGGATACAAGCGTAAAAACCGAAGCCGCCTTAAAGTATCTGGGAATTTCGCTGTGCGGCACCAAAAGTCTTAAATACCTTTGTCCCAAAAGTCTTTTGCCTAAAGCATCGATAGTTCCCCGTGCCTCACCATCGCCTAAAAGCATTAGGCTTAAGTTTTTTGATTTGGCAACAGCCCTGATTGTTAAATCGACTCTTTTGTATGAATCCAAAGCAGCTACGCAGACAACTATTGGCTTGGAAAGACCTATCTTTTTAGGATTAACTTTCGGATTGAATCTTGAAAGATCAACACCGTTTGGAATCAAAGTTTTATTTACCTCAGGCGCAAAACGATTTGCCCATTTTTGTTCTGCCCCTGTTAATGCAACAAAAATGTCCGGCTTCCATAATAGATTCCATGCATCATCTCTGCCGATGCCGGCCTGTGCCGAGACCAGTATTTTAAAGCTGTGCAGTTTTGAAAGCAAACGGTATATCACGGTTTGCCATCCCCCATTCATCGGAATTACCAAATCGTATTTTCCTCTTGAAACTTTGAGCGCAATTTTAAGGCTGAAAATAAGAATTTTTAATGACCAACAGTCAAGATAAAATTTTCTTAAAAAGTTACTTCCAAATTTAGATGCGTTACCGATAGAATTGGTATCGATTACTCTAAATTTATTTTGATTCATTTTTGCCTGGCCGTACCACAAATGACTTTTGCCACCCTGAAAAACTGTAACGTCATGTTTCTTGGAAAGTCTTGCGCCAAGTTCATAAACGTAAGTTTCAACTCCCCTTTCAACAAATCCGGAATAGAAACTCAGGAAAGCAATTTTAGACATACTGGTAAAATTTCTGCGGTCCTCGTCCTACGGACTGCGGGCCTAAAAAACTTAAAAATGCGATCTTTGCCATCCTATTGATTTTTTCTGCGGATATACAAGGAACATAAAATTAAGGATAAAATAGTACCAAATGTAAGCTGGGTACCTAATTTAAAACTATTAGGATTGTAAACCATTTCTATCATCTGAGTATTTGGCGGAATAACAATTTTTCTAAATATTGGTGGTTCTTTCTTTATGTTGTATTTAAGATTATTCATGTAAACCTGCCACCCAGGATAGAATTTCTCAGATGAAATCAAAATTCGCTGTGTTTCGGATTTTTTGAATCTAAACACTATTCGATTAGAAGAATATTCTTCAATTTCAATATTTTCCTCTGTATTTTTAAAGTAAGCCCTCGGCTTAAATTGCTTGTTCTGGTAAAGAAGAAGATTATTAAATTTGTTTAAATAAATATAATCTTTTTCTTCTAACTTGTAGGTAGTTGCAATATATTTAACATTTGCCAATCCCAAGTTTTGGGCATTTGGCATTGGAGGATTTGCAGTTTGCCAAACTTGATATGGAGGAAAGATAACTGCGAAGTTATTGCCAGAATAACCTCCTGTTAACTGCAAAAAATTAATAAAACTTGCGTCTTGAATCGGCGTTTCTCCATGCAAAACTTGAAGTTTGTATTTTGAAATAAGCTGAGGATTAAAACAGTAAGTTGTGCAATAAACTCTAAAAATATCTTTGTCGTTAGCTAAATATTCGTAGGTTTCTTGGTTTTCGAACGAAAGATCAGCAAACGAAAAAACTTTCTGATAACCAATAAAGAAGGTTTCAACTAAAAATAATGCTAGTAGCAAATAAACAAATATTTTTTTCTTAATTTTTTGGAGGAAGTGCGCGGCGAGAAGAGCCGTAACAAGCGCAATAATAAACCAAATACGAGTAGTTATCCGCAAATACTGTAAATAAGGAAGGTAATTAAAAGCTATTTTAAATATAGGAGTTGAAAGACCGGCGACAAACAATATGGTCAATCCAGTACTCACAACTAATACGATTTTCTTTAATTTGGGCAAGTATAGAAATCCCAACACTGCTAAAATCATAGGAACAAAACCTAAGTAAAGAAACGATTCATGGTCTAGACTTTTAAAATTAAAATAGGGAAAAAGTAAGCTAGTTAAAAATTTTTTAAGATTCCACAGAGGCAAAGCGACCTCCTCCAGTCTGAGTTGAGACCGTGTTGAAAAAGGACCAAACTCTAATAGGGGAATTAGCTGGATAGCAGATAAACCGAATGCAATTAAAAAACTAATTGCAACTGAGCAAACTTTTTTTACTGTCAAAGAAAAAGTTTTAAAGTGGGCTAACAGGTAATAAGTTGCATAAAATACTATAAAAAACGCACAATAGTAAAAAATTGTTGGGTAGAGAATGAGAATCAAGGCTAGTGAAACCGATGAAAATACTTTCCATATGAAGTTTTCTTCTGTCAATATTTTCCTGACAGCTAAAAATGCGAGAGGGAATAAAGAAAACGCGGCAACCATCGTAAGGTGACCGGCTGAAGTATGTACCATCATTTTTATTGAAAAAGCATAAAATAATGCCGCAGCAACTGAGCTGGCTGTACTGAGAAGAAATGATCTTGCCAGATAAAAAGTAAATATTGCTGCCAGTATAAAGTGAATTAGATAAAATAATACTGCTGCAAAATTAGTTGGAAAAATAACAAAAATAACATTTAAAGGGTAAACAAACGGAAAAACGGCATTGCCTATAAAGGGCTCCCCCATCATTTGTTCCGGTCTCCACAATGGAATACTTCTGTCCTCAAAAAGTGAATGTTTTACAAAATTAATAATTGGAATATATGTTCTTCCCAGATCGTTATCTTTTATTGCCAGATAATCAGGGTTTGCCAAAAAAGGAAGAAAAAATAAAAAGGATATTATAATTATTAAGAGCAAAGGCTTTTTATCAGTTATTTTTTTATTTTGAGCCATAGCGAATTATTAATTGGAATTAAATTCTGAAAATTTTCATCTATAAAATTGACAACTTTTGCAGGTTTATAAGATCCAAGATCGTATGTATTTTTATTTGTGTAGGGCTGAAATACAACAAACTTGGTATCGGCTGTTTCAATTCCTTCAACAACTCTTCTTTGGACTCCATTTATTTCCATATACCATGGAAATTCGTCGGCCCAAGGTTTCGGCGGGAGATGCCCCGAAAGCGGTAACAGTTGATCTGGTCCATTTTGGATATATACCGTTTCATCCTTTGGAACAATAATTGACAAAAAACTCGCTGCAGAAGTAATCTCCGGTTCAAGAAACCTAATTTGATAACTCCAATTATTCATATAATATCTTGCACTAAATCCTATTATTATTATTGCTGACAACATAGAGACAATTTTCCATTGGAAGCGAACTGACTTAATTGTGTCAATGAGCGGCCCAATCAAAAGTGAAAGGACTGCGAGTAATGGAATTAGATGAAAATAATCGAATCTAGGATATGCAAAAAAAAGTAGAGGAATAGAAGAGTATAAAATAATTTTGCCGTTTGATTTTTTGTTAAAAATTAATGGGGTAAAAATTAATAAAGTTGCAAGAGTAATTGTTACTTGTCTAACTGTAGGAAGCAGTACGTAACCGGGTACACTAGAAGCTGTAAATAAAGGGAAAATAACAGTCCATGATATAAATTCTTTTAACATACCGAGATTATTTAATATCCAAACGTGGGTTAAGGCGATAATAAAAAAGAACGCAAACAACCTTTGAAATATTGCAATGTTATCAAAAAGAACATTTCTATTAAATAGAAAAAGATACGTTATATACCATAGAGCTAACCAAGCTGCTTGTTGTTTTATAAAAAAAGCAAAAATAACAAATAGAAACGAAAGCAAAAGAGTATTGGCCTTTTCATTTTTTAAAAATCGATAAAAGAGATAGACAGACATAAAAATAAATGGCGTTTGAATTAAATCAAACCATAAGCCATTTACTCCAAAAGGGATTGAAAAAAATATGAAAAATGCAGCTGAAATTAATCCGTATAAAAGTTTCTTCGTGGTTTTGACGGCTAATGTGAAAATTATAAGATCGATAATTATCACCTGCAACCATGACAAAATTTGGAAAGAATACGGCGTGTAGCCAAAAATTTTTGAAATTAGAGCTAGAAAAAAAGTAAATGCCGGAGGATATGGGTTTATAATGTCTTTATAAAGTTGAAATCCATTATTCAATAAATAAGGATATACAACCATTTCAGGCCAAAGTGTAAATTTGGTATTAACAAGTAAAACTGCATGCACGAGCAACAACAGGATAAGTGAGTAGAATATATGGCGGTTAGTATTTATTTTGAAGATCATTTAATCGAATAGTAAGCAGGCTAACGAAAGATCTAAATATATCTTTGGAAATTGACACTTTAGATCCACCCACATCACTCCAAGTGACAGGAGCCTGGAATATCTTTATATTGTACTTTTTGCACAAAAACAAAATTTCCGCATCAAATGCCCAGTCAAAAATTGTAATTTTACCAGCAATTTTCTTGGCAACATTTTTTTCAAATACCTTAAACCCGCAAGTGGCATCCATAATTTTGAAATCTATTACAAATTTTGTCAAAAAAGAAAATCCTCTTCCTAATAATTCACGAATAATATTTTGGCGAACTAGTATCCTGGCACCTTTAACTCGTCGAGAACCAATAATCACCTGGGATCCTTTTCCGAAATATCTTAAAAATTTCTCAATTGTCTCAACTGGCACGGAGTGATCTAAATCTGAAAACAAAATATATTTACCTTTTGCTTTTTCTATTCCTTTCACTATTGCAAACCCCTTACCTTTATTTTTCTTATAACTTATTGATTTAATGTTTCCGTGTACATTAGCTGTCCTTTCTAATAAAAATTTTGTTTTATCATCTGAACCATCATTAACAAATATCAGCTCCCAATTATATTTTTGTTTTTTAAGATATGAGTAATAGTGGTTAAAACCATCTAGAAAACGTAATTCTTCATTAAAACACGGTACGATGACTGAGAGTAAAATATTTTTCATAATCTTGGTTGATAGAGCCCAAGTAGCCTTCTTCTTGTTTCCTTGATAGGGGTAATTGCAAGTGACATCAATGTTTCTACAAATGGACGCTTTTCCCACGGACTCTGAACAATCTTCGGTTTCTTTTTATAGAAAACTTCAGGATATTTTGCTTTCCTTCCCAATTGAAGTCCCAATTCTAACTTGGCTTTTTTCCGCCTATTTAAAGTTCCTTGGTCTTCCCGCCTTGATGAAGATCTAACCAAATAAGTTGAATGAAAATACCTATTTTTGAGAAAAATTAAGTTTCTTTCCCTATAATTTTGGATTGGAGTATCAGTATTGTCGCAATATGCTTCAAGGGGATAATCTCCTCGAATGTGAAGCCCAGGAATTGATCGTCTTATTGCTCGAAGATTCGCCCATCCTTTAAATTTTTTAGGCGCATACGGCCACTGATAATGAATCGACTCGGGATGGTAATGATAAACATCCCCTACTAAATTCCAAGCTCTTACAACTATTCCCCATTTGGTTTTTTCGGCATTTTTGATCATTCTAATAAGTTCTTCTTTCGTCTTTTCCGGCCAAATTTCGTCTCCATCCAAAATTAGAAACCACTCTGTTTTGGTTCTTTTCAGCTGCTCTTCTCTTAATTTAGTAAGTCCTTTGGCATCTACTTCTCCTTTTTCTTCAAAAATTATTTTCTTGCTTTTTATGCTCTTTACGACATCAACTGTCTTATCGGATGATCCGGTATCATAAACCAAAGCCTTGTCAGCAATATCGAGAATTGATCTTAAGGCAAACCATATCCACCGCTCTTCGTTTTTAATTACACAATGGACTGTTAGATTGCTCTTCATTTAAGTCTCCAGAGGCTGTAGATTGCCAAAAACAAGAAGGTCACTCCTTCGGCAATAGAGTAAGAAACTGCAGCTCCGACAGCCTGCATTTTGGGAACTAAAAAATAAAGCAGTGCAGCAAAAACAGCAAGCCGAAGTGCGGTAATAAAAAAAGTAACCTGCGATTTGCCAAAGTAATAAAGAATGATCGAGGAAGGAACTGTGCCGGCGAAAAAGAAAATAAAACCTAAAGTTAAAATTCTGAAAAGTCCCGCAGATCCCGAAAAGCTTCCGCCGAAAATAAGCGCGATTGCAGGCACTCCGACTATCGCAAGTACAATGAGAAATGCAGACATAATCACAACAATCCCAAAGGATTTGAAAGCAAATTTTCTTGCTTTTTCTTTGGTGTCAAAAGAAGTAAAACGGGGAGCTAAAACTCTTGTGAAATTGCCGGCAAACTGATAAACAAATGTAAGAATTTTAAACGGAGCGGCATATAATCCTGTTTGAACTGCACCCGCAGATTTCAATAGAAAATAATTATCCAAGGGAATTGAAGCAATTATCAATGAAAGCGCAATCCAAAGATTATAATTAAAAATAACGAGCGGATTTTTGATGCTTTTACTTTTTAATTCAAAAGGTAAAAGTACTTTTCCGACAATTACCGAAATAATCGTTGTGAAGAAAAAAATAATTGTTATCGAATAAAGTCCTATTGAAAAAAACACAGCAGCAATTGCAAGCATTACGAGCTTTGATAGATTTGAGCTGATATTAACTAATGAGGCTTTAATAAATTCTTTTCTTGCTTGAAGCGCAGCAATATAAAAGTTTGCAAAAAGAATAAAAATCACAGAAATAAAGGCAATTCTTAAAAGAGGAACAATTTGGCTGTATTCAAGCAAATTTGCCAAAAGCGGGGAAATTAAAAATCCGATCACTGCTGTTAATAAACCCAACACAAGATATGCCCTAAACGCTAAAGCGAGATATGGGTTATTCCTTTCTTTGCCTGAAACGAATCTTAAAATTCCCGAGTCGATCCCGAAGTTGGCGATATTAGTTGCCAAAATTCCAGTGGCAACTATGGTTGCAAATATTCCGAAATCCGAAGGCCCTAAAATACGCGGGGCGAAAACAAAAAAAAGGCCGGCTATAAAAATATTTATGCCAGTTGCCAAAAAGACAATTATTGTGTCTTTGCCGGTTTCAGTATAAAAAAGATTTTCTATGATTCGTTTCATCCATCTGTCCTTTTAAGCAAAAAAGCATTGTTAACTTGCCTTATAATCTCATATTTGCCGCTTAGGATTTCTCTTTTTAAAACATAAAGAGTTTTTGGATGATCCAAGGGAGAATATTTATTCGGTCCATCCTCAAGATCAAACAGCAAATAGTCTGCAGAATTTTCTTCCATGATTAAATAAAATTTATCTCTTTGGGAAATATGGGGTCCAAAATTATTAGTTGCGGCAACCGAAGCGCCTTTAGGGATATATTTCAAAACCTCATCATTATCCCTTATCCATTGCTTTTTTACATAAAAATCCGCTTTGAGTAAAGAATTGACCGGACCATGGAGTAAATAATCCTGCGCAAGCGCAAAAAAAACCAGGTACAGAGCTAAAAAAAGATAAAGTTTCTTACTCGCTTTCATGATCCTCCCCAAAGTCTTGGCAGAAAAAATGGCTGCAATCGCCATAACAGATGCAAGAGGGAAAGCGTAATGATTAAGATTTATCCAGCGATGTACGGTAACGGTGTCTACAAACCTAACGACAAATTGCTGGACTGCAGATATCAAATATATGGGAGATAAAATGGGTAAAAATCCAAAAGAAAAAAATGTTTCAGCCACAGTTTTTATTTTGATCGTTGGAAACAAAAGTAAATTAAAAAACAAAATAGGCTCTGCAACAATAGTTCTTAGCACTTCAAGAGGACTCTGACCTAATACACCATAATCGGAATGCACATATTCACCTTGAATAGCCGGTAAGAAAAAATAGATTGTA
>Ga0209542_10017714_pt1 | contig 11629 bp, 14 predicted proteins | sample RifCSPhighO2_01_FD_184028 | JGI IMG/M metagenome (GOLD analysis project Ga0209542, IMG submission 184028) | Soil microbial communities from Rifle, Colorado - Rifle CSP2_plank highO2_0.1 (SPAdes) (version 2) | ecosystem: Environmental > Terrestrial > Deep subsurface > Rock core/Sediment ...
AAAAAACTTGGAATAATCGAAGATGTGATTAAAACCACTTATACAAAAATCAGAAATCATCAGCTTGGCAACAGTCGAGAAACAAAAGCTGAAATAGATGAAGCATCAAAATTATTTGAAAAATTTGTCTCGACATTAGACGAGAAGGTTCTTGCACACCAATACATTGAATTAGTTCCTGCAACACCTAATTACAGAACAGAAATTGTAAGTCAAATCAGACCTAGAAAAGGCAGTTTAATGATTAATTGTGATGAAAGAAAAACAACAATAGAGGAGAAAATACATTCAATAAGAAAATCTTTTGGAAAAGCAAAAACTGAAATAGAAAATGCGCCAATAAACCTGCTTTTTCAGTATCAATCAAAAATGAGTGATTTAATAAAAGCATCTAGAGACACAAGTGGTATTTACGACAGAGACTTATTTACAGCTCTTGGAAATATAGAATCAGATTTAGATAACGCAACACAGAACCATTGTGTACTAAAGAGTGGGGATGAATATTTTGGGGGATATTTAACTTCAACAAATAACAAATATTCACAAACCCGCTCAAGAGTGGTAAATTATATAAAGACCTTAAGAAAACTGAAATATGTCACAGAAAAAGAAATTGACTACCAAGAAGAAACAAGGAAAAAATCTGGATTTTTCTCAAAAGTCAAAAGCCTCTTCACAAGAAGATAAAACTAACCCGCCTTCAAATCTAAAATCCCAGTAACACTTACTCTCTCACTTATACCATCCAAATTTAACTTACCCTTTTGCATTTCAAGATTGCCCAAAAAGCCGCTGAGAGTAAACTCCTCTTTGTCAAGTTCAATACCGGCTTTTCCTTCGTTAACTTTTATCTCTCCAGAAGTTACATAGGATAACTCATCAATGAAAACTTGCTGCATTTTCAAGTAAGAATAAGCAAAATCCTCATCTATAGAAACTTTCATGCTCTCTCCAGCCTGAGGTGTTGTTTTAACTCCATTTACAATTACTTCTGAAGCCTTGCCATTAAGATATAAAATACTTCTTCCATCAAAAGAAATTTTGCCGCTAAAACCATTAATAATTATTTCAGAATCTTTGGAGTCTCCCAAATTAACTTTCTGTTTTCCTACATGCAGAAAATTCCCGGGAATCCCCCTTGAGACGACTAACTCTATACTACCTATCCCACTGTCAAGAGCAATCACCTGATTCGGCGCATTTAAATCAGCAAGTAAGGAAACTGGATTTTTTGGCGTTTGAGAGCCAACAAAGTTTCCCGTAAGAGGAATACTTCCGGCATATGCGTAATAAATTAATCCCACAACAATTCCTAAAAACACTATAGCAATCAAAACAAATAAAAAACGCTTGCGACGTTTGTGTCTTCCTTCACCGTATTTCTCAATTTTCATTCTGCTCTACTCCTCTTTTTAGCCCTCTCAATCTGTTTAACTATTAGATTAACAAAATGTTCAGGATTATTAATGTTTCTAATAGTCACAACTCCCCCCTCCGAAAACTGATGTACAACAACACTTCCATATCCCATCATTCTCTGCCAAGCACTCTGTTTAGTGTCAACATCACTTATTGAGCTTATAGCCACTTTTTTAATATCTCTCTTAAAATAACCTTTCTTATGGACAACAAAATGAGGAGTAACATAATAAGACTGCCCGAGTCTATGCAATTCAGTAGCTAAAATCGTAAGAACAGAAAAGGCAATCGCCCCTTGAAATGCAATGGGATTTACAGGCAAACCACTGTATTTAATGTAACTCACAATTCCTGCTAAAGTCACTATCATAAGATAAAACGGGAAATAAAGTCTCCTAGAATTTTTATATTTTTCAGCGGACACGTCTTCGTTATCTATTCCCTTTTTGCCTTCACCCATATAGTTGAAACAGAAAAGTTTTATTTAAACATTGCGCTAACATATAACATATAATAATATTTATATACCTAATCAATAATAATTAAAATATGGCCTATGTTGTTACCTCAAGTTGCGTAAAATGTAAATATACCGACTGTGCTGAAGTGTGTCCGGTAGATGCGTTTAGAGAAGGAAAATATATGCTTTACATTGATCCCGCTCCGTGTATTGATTGTAATGCCTGTGTTCCTGTCTGCCCAGTAAATGCGATCTACGACGGCGAAAAAGTTCCTGAAAGCGAAAAAGAATATATAGCATTAAATGCTGAAATGTCACTTCTACCATTTGAAAAAGTGCCAATAATTGGAAGTGATGGTAAAAAAGATCCTTTACTAACGGCTCGAAAAATAGATGAAATAAAGGCAAATCCACTAGAAAAGTTACTCGCATTACAATTAGCAAGAGAAACATTATAGCAATAGATAGAAATCTCAGTACAATAATCCTTAAAAATTTGATAATAAAACAAGGTTAATGGAAATAGAAGAATTAAAGAAACCAAAAAATGATTATTGGACAATTATCTTCTCCATTATCGCCATAACATTGGCCAATTTGGCTACATTTGTTCCAACTCAAAGATTGATATTATTGGGATTTTCAATTATATCAACAATATTTGCAATAATACTATTTTATATAAACAAAACAAATATTAATGAAACCAATATTAAATCGATTCATAAGAATACAAAAGAAATCTTAAGAGAATTAACAGAAAAGTTTAATTACTTAAAAGAGCTCACCGATATAAAAGCAGAGATAAAGATGTTGAAGAAAAAGAGGGGGCAAGTAAACCTATTAGGTATAGTGAAAGTAATAGTTGCAATCATCCTTATATATGTTATAATAGAAGTTGTCAAATCTCTTTTTTAATCCAAATCTTTAACCTTACCAAACTTGTAGGTCTCACCTGTATCTGACAAAACATACAGCCCAAACTTCTTAAGCTCGGAATTTGTTATAAAACAATAATTGTTATATTCGCGAACATCAGTTCCTTCAACAGCAGAAAGAAAGCTTGGCAAGATAACAACCTCTTTGCCCTTCCATTTGCCAGTTAAAAAACACTTGAATTTTTCTCTTTTAACGCCCCTTTTTTCTGAAATGGCAACAGAAGGATGGAAATGTCCTATCACAATATAATTTATTTTTTTGTCTAATATTGGGGGATAAAGCTCATTGCCATGAGTAAAGGCAATATCGCCTTCTACATGATATCTTTCCAATTCTTTATTTGCCAATGAAAAAGTGTCATGATTGCCTTTGATTAAAATAATATTTTCCTTAGGAGCATACCTCTCCAAAAAATGCAAAACTTCTCTTACATCATAAATCTCTGGCTTATAAAAAGCAAAGTAATGCTTTACATCTCCAATAAGAATAATTTTCTTTACCTTAAAGCCCTTACTTTTTATCTCTTCAAAGATTTTCTGCATGTCCTCAATAGTTTGCTCGACCTGATTTACTGGAAAACTTAACCCTTCTTGTTTCATCATTTCTTCATAACCTAAATGCAAATCGCCAAATACAACAATTCCTTCTTTGGGAAAAAACAAGGCCTTATCGATAAAAACGTACTTATCTTGTTCGTTTAGTTTATTCATATAAATTTACTCTTAAAGAATCTTTAAAAAATCATCTCTCAACAACCCAAAACGTGCTGTAATTACCTTTAACTATATCTTCTCTTATGATTTTCAAACCGTATTTCCTGCACGTTTCAGGATCAGCTATTGCAGCCGCATTATTTGAGAGAACTTCTGAAACAAATCTTGCAGCCTCGGCAGTGCTCGGCATTTCATGTTGGGGGATATTTAAGACAAAATTTTCTTCCAAATAGACCCTGCATTGCTTTAAAGCTTCTTTATGAGAGACAATAAAGCCAATATCACCCACCCCATTATAACCCTTTGTAGCAATGCAATGATTGATCTTAAGAGAATGCGTACTAACTCGCCTCAATCCAAAACCACGAACATCAGACAGATAATCAATCTTTCCGGTTAAACTATTTCTAACCGGAACAACACCTCTATCAACCTGTTCACTAACTAATGCAGCAAAAACCTCATCCATAGTTCTGTAGGGAGATAATTCTATGCCACTATCACCCCCTCTTCTTGCCAACCTCAAAGCAACCCGGTAGCTATTTGAACCTTCCCCAAGACAAGCGAGTTTCATAAAAGTCAAATAAAGAATGAGTTAATAATAGTTTCGGCCAGAAAATTCGGATCTTAAGAATGATCGTAAGTCCTAGCCCACTTCTCGGATTCTTCAGAAGCATACAGGGGGTCTACCGCCTTTCTATCAGCCTCATTAGATAATCTGTATTCTTTGTCAAAACACTCTCTAACTTTTTTATAGCCCATATAAGAGAGCACAAAAGGTGCGACTACAACACCTGCTAAAACCACTCCACCCCATAAGGCAGAAATCTCAGCTATCTCGGCTAATTGCTTGCTTTTCATATTTTGCAAAGATAGATTGGGTTTTTAGACTTTTTGCTTTAACTTCCTATAGTATATAAAAAATATTATCAATAAACACAAACCAATAACTATTCTAAATAAAATTGATGAATTCTCTTTTAATAAACTGTAATCCCAAATTGATTTTCCGGTAATATTCGCCCCTATTAAAACAAAAATAAAACTGATGATTACTACAGATGCTACATCACTAAGTCTTCCCTCTAAACTCCTTTTTCTTTCCCTTACACCATTTTATACTAGCCATTTTACAATCTCCTCAACTCCTAAAATTATTAAGTGCTTCTTTTTTATTTCTAATTTTAAAGAGTTATTAACTTCAGAAAAAGAGGGAACATTAATTAAATGCACTTTTTTGCCAATCTTCTTTTCTAGATCTAAAAATATTTTTTTGTCTATTTTTCCTATTACTAAAATATCAATATCTTCTGCTTTTTTTATATTTACGCTAGCTGATCCAAAAATCAAAATATTGCAATTCTTCAGATTTTTATGCATATATTCCACTGTTTCCCGCAAAAGCAAATCTTTTAACATTTCCCTATAGAGATTTTCCTTTTCAGCAAGAGATAAAATTTCTATTAAAAAGGGGCTTTCCTTATTCAAAGAATAAAAGGTTAGTTTCCCTTTGTTTTTCTTGATTAAAATTCCAAGAGATTCAAACTGATTTAAGTATAATCTGACTGTTGGATGTGGTAATGCAAGTTTCTTGGATATATCGGCTAAATGTATCTCTCCTTCATTAAATAAAAATGGTTTTAAGTAGCCATATTCTGTTATATTCTTAACCATATAGTTATAATCTTAACAATAGTATTTAAATGTTTCTTTTTGTGGGATAAATGTGCTTATTTCTTCGCGAGTTTCCAGAGAGATTTGAATTGCTGAACAAAAGAATTAGGTTTCTCAAGCATGTGACATCAAAAGATTTATAAATAATATACCTATTATATAATGGTAACGAAGTGTTAAAATGAGCTTAGATAAAACTTTTACAGGAACAAATTGGCCAGAAGAATCAGAAGATATGAAAGTAGTACAGTTAAGCATAGATGGTAATCCATGTTTGCGATTTCCTACAAAAGAATACAGAGAAGGCTCACATGGAGCAATTCTAACCGTTACTTTGATGAAAAATGGTGTTCCTTATGAAAAAATTGTTGGACGAAGTGAGGTAAGAATTCCTGCTTTAATTGGAGTGGGATATAAAGTTCATGGTATGGGTAAAGCAAAAATAGATGTTGGACAAAGACTAGCTCATTTTTATGGAAGTAGTTATGACTATGGCATTGGAATAAATACAGAACACTTAGAATGTATAAGGTCGTTACACCCAGATTGGAAAATTGAAGTTCAATAAATCCAATTAATTGCATTAATTCAGCTTATCCCCAATAGCTCTAAGATGCTCGTCATGCATCCTCTTCAGGAATTCATGTCGGTCTTCCATTCTTAATAAATCGGTTTGACCTTGAAGCATTAAATTAAGTGCAAAGGGTGAGGGTAATTTAGTATCTACAATTTTAACTTTTATCTTTCCCTGATCCAACCATTGAAGAATCAGCTGCGCGTTATCAATATCCATTAAATCTTCTAAAACTTCTCTTCGGGCTTCTCTTAATATTGGAAAATTCCTTGTAAGTTTCTTAACGGCAAAAAGCAGAAAGTGGCTCTTCATCTGCTGTTTCCCAACAGTTTTATTTCTTCCTTTGTAATTTCTCAAAATCATGAGCGAACGCGAAGCACAATGCCTGAATCTTCTGGCAAGAACATCAGTCTTATCTATAGCTTCATCTAAAATCTCTTTTAATTTATCGGGCTTTAATAACTTCCAGGCTTTGTCTATAGGGAGTTTGTCGCCAGCAATGTAAAAACCATTGTCATTAATTCCCACCTCAATATCTCTGCTTCCTGCTCTTCCGACAAGAAAAGCTATCGCTCTTGATAGCGCATCATTAACACGTCTGCCATACATTGAATGAAATATCAAATAATGTTTCTCCGAACTGTATCTCTCAATAAGAATTTGGTTTGAAGCAGGAATCTCTAAATATTTATGCTGCTCCCTGAAATAATTATAAATTGCCGCCGCTGTTTTTTTCTGAACGTAGCAATGTGAAACAATAAAATCCTCTATCTCTTTCTGACTTTTCTTAGCAACAAACAATTCTTTTACTAAAGTTCTAAATCTGTTTATTTCTACACCAGAATCAAAACTTAAGGGAAGCATTTCTGAAAACCAGGAGGGAATTGTTGGAGCTCTTCTAACATCGCCCTTAACATAAAGATTCATTCCTCTTGTATAAGAATACTGATACTTTTTTCCCCCCAAAACAAAAACATCTCCTTTCTTCATTCTCTCCATAAACCCCTCATCTATAACCCCTATAGATTCTCCAGAGGGAGCGAGTTTAACATGTATAAAAGATTCTTCTGGAATTGTTCCTATATTAGTCAGATAAATAACTCTGGCAAGTTTTCCTTTTTTGCCTATCTGTTTTGTTTCCAGATCATACCATATTTTCGCATAAACATTGCTTTTTTCTAAGGCATACTCGCCTGCAAGATAACTTATAACATCTAAAAAGTCAGATCTGCTCAAAGAATGATAGCAATAACTTTTTCTTATTAAAGCAAAAAGCTCCTCTATATCCCATATCTTGTAAATGGCCATTCCATAAATTTGCTGACTTAAGACGTCTAGTGCATTTTTGGGAAATTTTATTTTATTTATTTTCCTTTCTACCATTTCTTTTTGGATAACGCTTGATTCAACCAAATCATCTCGGTCAAGAACAATAAATCTTCCCTTTGCTGTTTCATGTAATTTATGCCCAGCCCTACCAAGTCTCTGCAACGCTCTCGCTGAAGATTTTGGAGAACCTAACATTATAACTAAATCAATAAAACCAATATCAATCCCTAATTCCAGGCTAGTACTACAAACAACAACTTTCAACTCACCTTTTCTAAGACGTTCCTCAATATCATACCTATGGCTCTTGCTTAATGAAGAGTGATGAGCAGCAATTGTATCATCGCCATATTCAGTAGGAAACTTTTCTTTCAAATAATTTACAACTCGCTCAGTGGCTGCCCTTGTATTAGTAAATATAAGAGTTGTCTTATGTTCTTTTACTAAACTGTCAATAAGCTGATACATACCGTGATGAGCAGTTTTATCTTTTATTAAATCATCAACAGGAGATAACACTTGCACATCAATTTTCTTATCAAGTTTAACTTCCGCAATTCCAACTTCTCTTACATCATCCCCCTTAACTCCACTTCCCTCTCCGATAAGATATCTGGCAACTTCTTCCAAAGGAGCTATAGTCGCACTTAAACCAATTTTTACTGGAAAAATGATACTAACTTCATTTAATCTTTCCAAAGTTAAACTCAAATAAGCGCCACGCTTATTATCTAAAGCATGAATCTCATCAACAATACAAAATTCCACGGCCTTAAGATAATCAACAAATTTCTTTGAAGTTAAAACAATTGCTAAACTTTCGGGAGTTGTGACAAATATGTGGGGTGCCTTACGGGCCATCTTCGCTCTTTCAGATACTGTAGTATCTCCCGTCCTTAAACCAACACGAATATCTTGAAGTTTTATTTTTTTACTCTTAGCAAGTTCCTGAATTTCTGCCAAAGGCTCAATAAGATTTTTATGAATATCACTTGTAAGTGCTTTTAATGGTGAAGTATAAACAGCATAAATCTTGTCCTCTAACTCATTTTTCTCTGCTAAAGTCACTAAATAGTTTAATATAGAAAGAAAAGCGGTAAGAGTCTTAGTCCCACCTGTAGGAGCGGAAACTAGAATATTCTTCCTCTCCCAAATAGGCAAAACCCCATATCTCTGTGTTGCCGACAAATCATCAAATTTGCCAAAAAACCACTCCTTAACTAAAGGATGTAAAATTCCTTCTACGTCTTTCTTGCTCTTCTCTTCAATTTCGTATATTTTTGCCATGATTATGATAAAGAAATCAGAAATTCGACAAACATAAAACGAATTTCTGAGCCTGAAAAAACGGACAATTTCAAGGTAATCTAAACGTTTTTTCAGCATTAATACAATAAATAAATGAACGATGGGCTAAAAGGTATAAAAGAGGGGATTTAATAAGGTTTTGGATTAAATAAAAAGTTATAAACCCCATTTTGCTTATCAACCTATGAAAAAGACAAGCAAAACCGCTAAAATGAATAAAGCGGTAAAGGAAGAAACAAAAGACAAAAAGGCAGATAAAAAGATGAATGCAAAGGTTGTTATCCTTTCCCTAATTGCTCTTATAGGCCTAATACTGACTTTCACAGTTCATTGGGGATTCATAATAATCTCTATAATAATAATGATTATGAATCAGAGAGAATTAATGAAAAAGAAGAAATAACTACCTTCTTCCCCACATACCTGATCTTCCGGTGTGATTTGTTCTAGACGGTCTTGAACCTTGACTTCTCCTATTATCGCTTCTTCCATCACTCCTTCTTCCAAAGCTTCTTCCGCCCCGAGAATTACTTCTTCCACTTCCACCACTTCTTGAATATCTTCTGTCGCCTCCGTCACCATCACCTTCATCATCTCTATCTCTTCCTCTTCCGCCAAAGCTTCTTCCACTTCCAGAATTACTTCGTCCGCCCTGAAATCCTTCTCCACTTCTACCTCTGCCAAAGCTTCTTCCACTTCCAGAATTACTTCTTCCACCTCGCTCTCTGTAACCTCTTCTTTCAGAATCTAAACTTACCGGTATGTTTTCAAATCTTGGAAGTTCTTCTCTCGCAATTTTTAAGTTGGCGTCTTTTTGAACACTTGTGAAATTTTCATAATCTCTATTTGATAAAAGATTTATTGCTTTACCTTCTTCTCCTGCTCTTGCTGTTCTTCCTATTCTATGAATATATTCATCGCTTGTCTTTGGCAAGTCGTAATTGTAAACATGACTTACATCTTTTATGTCTAAACCTCGTGCAGCAACATCAGTACAAACCAAAACTCCAACACCCTTACCATGAAAATCACTCAGAACATTATTTCTCTGATTCTGAGACAAACCACCATGAATAGCTTTGGCAGCAACACCAACTCGGTTCAGATTTTTTGCCACAAAATCTGCATTTCTTCTTGTAGAGCAAAAGACCATAACTAAATCAGATTTCTCATTTTTTAACAAATGCACAAGCAAAGAAAATTTCTGATAATTCTCAACATCATAATAGACTTGCTTCAGCTTAGAAGGATCGATATAAGATTTTACTGAAACTTCAACTGCATCTTTTGTATATTTTTTAGCCAGATAATTTATATCGGGTGAAATAGTGGCTGAAAACAACATAGTCTGCCTGTTTTTAGGACATTGAACAAGAATTTTTTCAACATCTTCTCTGAAACCCATATCAAACATTCTGTCTACTTCATCTAAAACTAAGAATTTAACTTCATCTAATCTTAGAGTTCCTCTTTGCATATGGTCTAATAATCTCCCGGGAGTGCCAACAACAACATCTGCAACTGCAAGTTTTCTCATTTGAGGCTCAATATCAACACCCCCATATACAGAAAGAATGTTTAGACGGCTAAATTTAGAAAAATTTCTTATAGAAGTTGCCACTTGTTCGGCTAACTCTCGAGTTGGAGTAAGAATAAGCGCTTGAACGTGTTTGTTAGGCTTTAACTTATCGATTATAGAAGTAGCAAATGCAAGTGTCTTACCGCTTCCAGTTGCGCTACCGCCGATTACATCTCTTCCAGACAAGACTAAGGGGATGGTTTTCTCCTGAATTTCTGTAGGTTCTTCAAAACCTGCTTCATTCACAACATCCAATAGCTGCTTGCTCATACCGAGCCTTTCAAATTTGTTCATTTTACAAAATTTTTAATATACAATGTCTATCAAGAATTACTCTTGAACACAAGCCTTAAGAGCATTGCGCCCAAGACTCACCAACAATGATAATATTAAGTCATAATTTACGTTTATAAAGGTATGTATTTGAGTTTAAAAAAGTTAGCGTCACCTATTTTTAATTTAAAGACAAATTTAAATAAAACATTTTATTGATAGGAACATGGAAAAGGACAAAGTTAATAATCAAAATAAAAAGGGGTTCATATTTCTTTTAATTCTTGGTGTAATTTTCTTTTTAGGATGGTCATGGATAATTGACAAACCATCAGAGGAAGAATTATGTGATAATGCTATAGACGAAGCAAAGTTTCTTCTTTCGGATTCTGATTATGACTTAAACGACTGGATGATTTATCAATATAGATTAAATAACGAAGAAGTTACATCTATAACAATTATGGACTCAAATTGCGATATTCAGGAGAAAAATGACATAGATGTTACACTTGACCTTGATGTAACTACATCTAAAAACCGTCTTGCTCATATTGAAGCAGTTGTTCCAGTAATAGACGGCTATGCAGAAGATATAGAATTTAATCAAGCCTTAAGAGCATTGCGCCCAAGACTCACCAACAATGATAATATTAAGTCATAATTTGCGTTTATAAAGGTATGTATTTGATTATATAAAAAACAAAGTTATTATTACAACTCCTAAAACTCTGGGAATTACTCCAAAAATAAGAAAATTAAATCTTTGTATATGCAAAGATCCAAAAACAACAGGGAGATATGGAACAGGAGATATAGCTGCAACAAACAAAAACCATCTTCCATGTAAATTCATAGCTTTTTCAAATTTACCCTTACTTTTTTTATTAAAATAATAATCCACAAATCTAGTTCCGTACCTCTTACCTATTTCAAATCCAATTAAATCAGCAAAAACTATACCAATTATAGAAAGTAAGAAAGTCTCATAAAAAGGGAAGCCGAGCAAAAGTGCAGTTACAGTAACTGCATGAGGGGGAGCATACTGGGGAAGAATCTCTATAAGAAAAATAGATATTAAGATTGTAGCCCCACCATAAACCTCCAAATAATTTTTAATAGTCAACTCTATATAATCGCTTATAAGGAAAGTTACTATCAGCATAGCCACAATTAGCACAGATAAAACAATTCCTACAATCTTCAACCCCCTTTTAGCCATAATTAGAGTAATGTCAAAAGCTTTTATAAAATGATTTGTTTATTTAATGGGAATAAAAACATAACATGAAACTCGGCGCTTTATTTTCAGGTGGAAAAGATTCGACATTAGCTATATTGATGGCAAAAAACTTAGG
>Ga0209542_10017715_pt1 | contig 11628 bp, 6 predicted proteins | sample RifCSPhighO2_01_FD_184028 | JGI IMG/M metagenome (GOLD analysis project Ga0209542, IMG submission 184028) | Soil microbial communities from Rifle, Colorado - Rifle CSP2_plank highO2_0.1 (SPAdes) (version 2) | ecosystem: Environmental > Terrestrial > Deep subsurface > Rock core/Sediment ...
GATGGTCCGGATGGACCTTCCTCTCCACACTCCTTCCTGCAGCTTTTCCCGCTCTTCTACCGAAAAATGCTTGTATATCATCACCCTTTCAGATTACAGGGTGTTGCACTTACTTGTTGAACTTGCCAACTCATCTAAAAACAACCAATCTGATGCTATAGGTAGAGATTGGTAAAATTGTTACCGTGTTAGTTTGAAGTGGCGAAGAAGGGCGGTTTCATCGTCTATTTGAGTGACTACCATTCCCCGCACATGCTTTTGCAACAAGAAACCCTGTTGTACAAGCTTTAGAATCTCTCCGCAGGGTTGGGGCGCGACAAAGACAGAATCTTGGAGCCGGTAGCATCCTACCTCTTTAAGCTTGTTGTGAATAATGTGCCGCACATACTTTCTTTTCTCCGGAATATCAAAACAAATCACCCGCCATTTTTTGTCCCATTTTTTTAGTTCAGGAAATTGATACCGCTCAAATTTTTTACGCTCTAGTTCTGTTTCCCCTTTTGTGGTCAGCCGGTACCCCTCTTTCGTACGGGCCACTGTGCCTCCCTTGGTCAAAGCCCGTAATGCCCGGTCCATTTTGGCCGCCGCTTTGCGGGGATTCGGGTCAATGAGCTTCAGCGCGGCGCCGAGGCCCGGCGCAAGCGGCAGAATCGCAATAAGCCCCGCTACCGCAAGAATCCCAAGAACTATATACGCCACATCTCCCCGCTTATACATTCTCCCAATCTTATCCTATAGATAGAGATTGGGAGAATTTCTTACTCACACATTTGTTTGCCTACTATCTACTCATCGGGGCGGAAGTGCGTGTCGTAGTCTTCGGGCCGGACATTGATGCGGTAGATGTCTAAGCTGTTCTCCCCCTCAAACATGTCGGAGGGGTTGGGCAAAAATACTTTCATGTCGGCGAGTGCGGCGGTCGCGTCGCGGACCAGGCGGTTAAATAGAATGAATTCTTGGCGGAACGCGCGGAAGTCGATGATATAGCGCCGCATCTGCGGCTTGCCGTCGGCATTGCGCGATATCTTGCACTCCTGCACGATAAAGCGCCGCACTGGCTTGCCGAACGTCTTTTTGACCGTGTAGTAGTTAAATATCGCCTGGAATACAAACAACGACTTGTCGCCCTTGGTGGGGCTGAAGGCCGAGACAAACTTGTGGTCGACGACGTCGAGTCCGCGCGGGTCCACCTTGGACACCACCACCAGGTCCGACACCGCTTTTATGGGCAGGGGCAGGCCCTCCACCTGCACCGTAGCCTTGGTCTCCACCGCCACCACCGTGTGGCGCGGCGGCCGCTCCAGATAAAAGCCGGTTGCCTGCAGATACTCGCGCTCCATGCTTTGGCGCTTTGCTTGCCGCGCGGATTTAGTTTTTGCGCGGCCGAAGTTAATCTCAAAGTCGGGCACGTCCCGCAGATATTCCAGCCCGAGCGCTATCGCGCCCTCCTTGGGTATCCCGCCGTAGTAGTGCTGGAGTGCGGTGTGCGCCGCGCGGCCCACCACGCCCGCAGGCGAGGACGGCATGTCGTACACAAGCTCGACGTAGCGCTTGTGCCACGCGAGTGGGTTGCGCAAAAAAGCCATCAAGCTGGAGTGGCTCCAGTGTTTGATGGGGAGTTGCATCTCATCAGTATATGAGGTAAAAGAAAAAGAGGAAGTTCTACTGTGTGAGGTGTGTGATGCAAACAATCGCAAGCTGGTGGGGCCTCATAGCCATTCCGCTAGTAATTCTGTTTCTAGTGAGACCACCGAAGTGGCTCAAAAGATACAAAGGACCCCGCCGGTAAAGCGGGGTTTTTCTTTTTTTAATATGAGCGGAGGCGCTTTGCCTTTTCGTGCGTGCGGATGCGCTCCAGCGCCTTGGCCTCTATCTGGCGGATGCGCTCGCGCGTAACGCCGAACTTTTTGCCCACCTCCTCGAGCGTATGGTAGATGCCGTCCTCCAGCCCGTGGCGCAGCTTCAAAATCTCGCGCTCTTTCGGCGATAGCTCATCCAAAATCTCTTTCAGCTGGTCGGCCAAAATGCGGCGCGCCACCTCCTGGTCGGGCGAGAGTATTTTGTCGTCTTTGATAAAGTCGCCCAAGACCGACTTGTCCTCGCCGTCGTCGCTGCCGACCGGGCTCTCCAGCGACACCGTGTCCTGGTCTATCTTTTCTATCTGGTAGATTTTTTCCACCTCCACGCCCATCTCGAGCGCCACCTCCTCGGCCAGCGGGTCCCGACCCAAATCTTGAGCCAGGCGCCGGGACACCTGCTTGTATTTGGCGATGGTCTCGACCATGTGCACGGGGATGCGGATGGTGCGGCTCTGGTCGGCCAGGGCGCGGGTAATGGCCTGGCGTATCCACCACGTGGCGTAGGTCGAAAACTTGAACCCCTTGGTAAAGTCGAACTTGTCCACCGCTTTAAAAAGGCCGAGGTTCCCCTCCTGAATGAGGTCGAGCAAGGTCAGGTCGGGCGAGCGGCCGACGTACTTTTTGGCGATAGAAACGACGAGGCGCAGGTTGGCGCGCGCAAGCAGGTTGCGCGCCTCGCTGTCGCCCTCGGTGATGCGCTTGGCCAAGTCGCGCTCCTCCTGGCCGGAGAGCAGCGGATACTTGCCTATCTCGCGCAGGTACATCTGGATAGAGTCGTACTGGCTGTCGGAGCGCGAGTAACCTTTAAGCGGCTCCTCCTCGGTTATCTCGAGCATGCCGCCGCCCTCCAGCACGTCGATGTGCGCGGTCTGAAACTTGTCGTACAACTCCTCCAGAAACATGACGTCGGTCTCGATATTGGGGAAGGCTTTGAGGATTTCGTCGTAGGTGACAAAGCCGCGCTGGCGGCCGCGCTCCATGAGTGTCTCGGCCTTTCGGTTGGCGTCGTCCATCTTCTTTTGGACCTTGGGCGAGAGTTTGGGGGCCGGAGGGGCTTTTTTGACCGCCTTGCGTTTGGGGGCAAGCTTGGCCCGGCGGACCGCCGCCGCTTTTTTAAACTTTTTGGCCTTCACGGCGCCCTTTACGGGGCGCCGTGAAGGCTTCTTTTTGGAGGCTTTCTTCTTGGCCATTAGTTGGTCAGCATTGTATCACAAAAACTTCATTTTGAAACGCTCCTTCTGCACGTGCCGCTCCAGGTCCCCCAGGATGTCGCGGGCCACGGTGTCCTCATCGGTATGCTCGCCGACCTCGTGGTCAAACCTAAAGCGCAGGTCTTCCGCGTGCGGCAGAAGCTCGGCCTCGTACTTTTGGAGCTCCTCCCCGCCCAAGAGCGCACCAAGCCGCTCTCTGCCCGCACTCCATCCGTACAGGAGCATGCCGACTTTTTTTTGGAGCGGGGTTAAGGCCGATTCTCCACTTTGCTGCTGAACTTGTGGTGAACCCCGTAAAGCACCGTCTTCGTCGGCGCCACGGGGCAGGGTCCGTACTTTGCCGAGCTCGGCGGTGATGGCCGACTCGGACACACCGAGTTTGTTGGCGATAATCCTGGTGTACTGCTCGCGCTCTATCGAGCTTGCGACTGCCGCCACCAGCGGCAGTATCGACGCTTCGACCAGCTTGGCATATGCGCGGGCATCGCGGGCCGAGGGGCGCAATGCGTCAAGAAAGAATTCCACCGCCGTCCGCGACGTCCGTACGGCGGCCTTCAGCAACTCCGGATTCTCCCGTGCAAGGTCGGCCGGGTCTTGCCCCGCGGGGAATGTCGGCACCTTAACATCAAACCCCTCGCGCAGGGCCATGTGCGCGGACTTCAATCCCGAGCGCACACCCGCCTCGTCGGCGTCGAGCGCCAGCACCAGCCGTTTGCTTAAGCGCCCGAGGATGTTGAGGTGCTCGGGAGTAAGCGCCGTGCCGGAGAGCGCCACCGCAAAAGGCAGCCCCGACTGGTGGGCAAGGATAAGGTCAAACTGCCCCTCCACCAGCAAGATGCAGTCGAGCTTGCGGATGTTGGCGCGCGCTCTGTCGAGCCCGTAGAGCGTGCGCGACTTTTTAAACAGCACGGTCTCGGGAGAGTTGACGTACTTGGCAGGCTCTCCGCCGTCGTCTTTAGCCCCCGGGACCTTTTCAAAAAATCTCCCCGACACCGCAATAGGCTGACCGGCGACATCAAACAGGGGAAAGATAATCCTCCCGCGGAAGCGGTCAAACACCTCGCCTTGGCGCTTCTCTGACTTAAGGGCAAACCCCGCATCAACTATTTCATTCTGACTAAAACCAAGCGAGTGCAGGTGTCTAGAAAGGCTTTCCCACTCGGCCGGCGCGTAGCCCAAGCGCCAGGTTTTAATAGTCTCGTCGTGCACGCCGCGGTTTTTTAAATAATCAAGCACGTCTTTGCGCTCCGCAAGCCGGTGCTCAAAAAAGCCCGTTGCTGCCCCGCACACCTCGCGCAGGCGCTCGTCGTGCTCTTTTTGCTCCGGCGTGGCCGAGCGCATACCGGTGCGCGGCGTAAGCTTGATGCCCGCCTTTTCCGCCAGCTGTTTTAACACCGTCGGAAAGTCCGTCCCGTCCATCTTCTGCAAAAAACTGAAGACGTCTCCGCCCTCGCCGCAACCAAAGCACTTGTACGTCCCGCGCTCGGGCGACACGTGGAAGGAAGGCGTGCGTTCTTTATGAAAAGGGCATTTGCCCGAGTAACTCCTCCCCGCGCGCCGCAAAGCAACATACTGCCCCACAACATCAACAATGTTGATCCTGTCCTTAATCTGCTGAACATCCGTGTCCATTTACCCGTATTCTAGCCGTTTTCCAGATATCGCACAGGGTACTTGACAAACTATCCTATTTGAGCGTATAATGTTTAGGAATTCACTTGAACCTTGGAGTGTTGAGATGGCATCGAAAATCGATAGGGAGAAACTGCGGGCAGAGCTCAATATGCTCGAGGAAACTCTCAAAACAAAAATCGACATCGACAAGATTGTTGATGACGTGCTTAAGCTTTCTCCGAACGAACTGGATGAAGAACTTCGCCGTTCCGGTATCAATCCGGATATGATCGAGGCTATCACCAGCACGAAACATTGAGCACGCGCAGCGAACACAAAGAGCCGCGCTTCCCTCCTCGGGTTGCGCGGCCTTTTATTTTTCCACCCAATAATCCACAACGCAATGCGTAGAATTTCGCACATGCGAAATTCTACGCGCTATACTATTACATGTATACCATATGGTTATGTCTTCTCGACGCGCCGGTGCCAAAGTAGGAAGAGAACTTTTAATATATCTGCTTGGCACTATCGCGAGCGGAAGTTTTAAAAGTGCGGAGCACCCAAAACAAATACGGTATCTTTTGCGATATGGTTATTTGAGCGGCACTTCTGACAGATACCAAGTTACTTTAAAAGGTAGGAGTACAATATCCGAAGCAAAGATATGGGAGCTTATAATCCCCACCCCGAAAGTCTGGGACGGAAAATGGCACTTGGTCTTGTTTGATATCCCCAACGATAAAAGAAAGCGACGCGACATCTTCCGTGCACGGCTTAAAGAGCTGGGTTTGATTTTGTATCAAAACTCCGTATGGATATATCCGTATCCGCTTGAGCAGACAGTAAGGGAGGTGGCGGATTTTTACCGGCTTTCCCCGTGTATCTCATTTGTCGTCGCTGGGCAAATAACCGGAGAAAAACAACTACGTAAACATTTCAAACTGTAAAGAGTGAAGTGTCATCAGTAAAAGTGGTAGAATTTCGCATGTGCGAAATTCTACCACCCCTAATACAAAACACCACTCAGAGAAGTCCGAGTGGTGTTTTTGTTTTATAATTTTAGCTGCTACTCTCCCCTGCTCATCGGCGGGCGGACGCGGACGTCCACCGCCTCGCCGGCTACCGGCGCGTAGCGGTTAACCAGCTTTTCTTTGACCGAGCCTTTAAAGCCCGTGCCTGCCGGGATAAGCCGGCCCAAGATGACGTTCTCCTTCAGCCCCTCGAGCTTGTCCACGGCGCCGTAGATGCTTGCCTTGATGAGCATGCGGGTCGTGTTTTGGAAGGACGCCGCCGAGAGGAAGCTTTGGCGCGAGAGCGAGACGTCAAGGATGCCCATGACCATCGGGTCGGCCTTGGCCTCCTCGCCGCCCGCGTCGACCGCGACCACGTTGGCGCGCTCAAGGTCGGAGAAGGGCGCCACGTCGCCCGGCGAGTAGTCGGTGCCGCCGCTTGCGCTTATCTTAACGCGGCTGAACATCTGCCGGATGATGACCTCGAGGTGCTTGGCCGAGATGTTGGCGCCTTGGAGCTCGTAGATTTTTACGATTTCGGAGATGATGTAGGCCTGCGTCTTTTCTTTGCCGGCGTACTTGAAGAGCTCTTGCAGGTCGGCGGAGCCGTCGGTAAGGAGCTGGCCCTTTTCGACACGCTGTCCCACCTTAACGAGCGGGATGCGGCGCGGGTTGATCTCGTACTCGAGCGCCTCTTTGCCTTTTTTGCCGGCCTTAAGATGCTCGACGTCGGGAGCGACGATAATCATCTTTTCTTTGCCGTCGTCTTTAATCTCCACCACTTCGCCGGAAACGGTGGCGACGACGGCCGGGTTGCGGGGCATGCGGCGCTCGAAGATCTCTTCAACACGCGGGAGACCCTGCGTGATGTCGCCGCCGACCGATGCCGCGCCTCCCGCGTGGAAGGTGCGCATCGTCAGCTGGGTGCCCGGCTCGCCGATGGCCTGCGCGGCAACGGTGCCCACCGCCTCGCCCAGGTTGACGGGCTTCATGGTGCCGAGGTCGGCGCCGTAGCATCGCGAGCAGAGTCCGCGCGATGAGCGGCACGCTACCGGCGAGCGTACAAAGACGCTCTCCACCTCGAGCTCCTCGATGCGCTCCGCGTCGGGGGCGGTGATAAAGTGGCCTTTTTTGTATTCGGTGCCGTCTTTGGAGACGTCGGCGGCCAGGTAGCGGCCCTCGATGTTTTGCGCGAGGAAGGTGCCGATGCCCGAGGCCGACTCGCGTTGTACGGTGAGTCCGCCCTTGGTGCCGCAGTCCTCCTCGACGATGACGACGTCCTGCGCGACGTCAAACAGGCGGCGCGTCAGGTAGCCGGCTTTGGCGGTGTTGAGCGCGGTGTCAGAGAGACCCTTGCGCGAGCCGTGCGTGGTGATGAAGTACTCTATCGGCGAGAGGCCCTCTTTCATCGACTTGGTGATGGGGAACTCGATTGCCTCGCCGGTGGGGCTGGAGATGAGGCCCTTCATGCCGGCCATCTGGGTGACCTGCGCCACCGAGCCGCGCGCGCCGGACTTGAGCATGTCGGAGACCGAGCCGTGCAGCGGCAGAGTGCCGGGCATCAGCTTTTCCACCTCGGATTTGGCCGCGTGCCAGACCTCGATGTTCATGCGGTAACGCTCCTCCTCGGAGAGCAGACCCTCCTGCCAGTGCTTGACCACTTCGTCGGATTTCTTTTGGGCGCGCTCCACTATTCTCTCTTTCTCGGGCGGGATGCGGATGTCATCGAGCGACCAGGTGATGCCCGACTGGGTCACGTAGCGGAACCCGAAGTTCTTGACCTTGTCGAGAATCTCGGGGATCTTCTCCAACCCGTAGCGGGCGATGAGGTCGTCCACCAGTTTGGCGAGGCTCTTTTTGTCGATGGCGTGGTTGATGAAGGGGTAGTCGCTCGGGAAGACGGTGTTAAAGAGCAGGCGCCCGACGGTCGTCTCGAAGAGTTGTCCGTTAAACTCCGCGTACTTTTCTTTTTCTGACGGCATGACCTTGACCTTGGCCTGGAAGCCCACCGCGCGGTAGTCGTACGCGAGTATCGCGGAGTTCGGGCTCTGGAAGGCCATCCCCTCACCCTTCATGCCGGCGACCTCTTTGGTCATCCAGTAGGCGCCGAGCAAGATGTCGAGGAGTTTAGAGGCGACCACCGGCTCGCCGTTGCCCGGTTTGAGGATGTTTTTGGGAGCGGCCATTATCTCGCGCGCTTCGGCTTGGGCCTCCGGCGAGAGCGGCACGTGGACGGCCATCTGGTCGCCGTCGAAGTCGGCGTTAAACGCCGGGCACACCATCGGGTGCAGCTGGATAGCGTTGCCCTCGATGAGTATCGGCTGGAAGGCCTGGATGCCGAGGCGGTGCAGGGTGGGCGCGCGGTTGAGCATCACGTATTTGTCTTTGATGACGTCTTCGAGTATCGCCCACACTTCCGGCACGCCTTCGTCGATGAGGCGTCCGGCGCCGCGGATGTTGTAAGCGAGCTCCTTCTCCAGCAGTTTGCCGATGACAAACGGGCGGAAGAGTTCCAGCGCCATGTGTTTAGGCAGACCGCACTGGCTAAGTTTCAGTTCCGGACCGACCACGATGACCGAGCGTCCGGAGTAGTCGACGCGCTTGCCGAGCAGGTTCTGGCGGAAGAGGCCGTGCTTGCCTTTGAGGTTGTCGGAAAGCGACTTCAGCGGCCGCGTACGCGCCTGTGTGGTTGCCGAAAACGCAGCTCCCCCGTGGCGGATAGAGTTGTCCACCAGAGCGTCGATGGCCTCCTGCAGAATGCGCTTCTCGTTGCGCAAGATGACGTCCGGCGCGTGGATTTCGATAAGCTTTTTGAGGCGGTTGTTGCGGTTGATGACGCGGCGATAAAGATCGTTGGCGTCGCTTGTGGCGTGGCGGCCGCCGTCGAGCGCGACCATGGGCCGCAGACCCGGCGGGATAACCGGGATGCGGGTCAGGAACATCCACTCGGGGCGGACGCTGGCGCGGACCATGCCGCGCAGGACCGAGAGGCGCTTGCCGAGCTTCTCGCGCTCGGCGGCGCCGGCCTCCGGTATCGCGACCTCTATCTGCTTGACCAGCTCTTTGAGGTTGAGGTTTTTGCAGAGATTGTAGATGGCCTCGGCGCCGATGCCTGCCTCGAACATCGCTCCGTATTTAATCGCAAAGCGGTGATACTTGGGCTCGTCGAGCACCTTGCCCACCTCTATCGAGTCGATGTCTTTTTTGGCCTCGAGGTAGAGCTCCTTCATCTTTTCTTTGGACTTTTCGTCCTCAAGCTTCTTTATTTTGCTCTTGTACTCGGTCTCGAGCTCCGCGCTGATGCGGTCCTTCTCTTTTTGATGTATTGCGTTGACGATGTAGCCGGCAAAGTAGACTACCTTCTCCAAATCGCCCCCGGAGATGCCGAGCACCATGGCGAGGCGCGACGGTATCGCGCGGAGGAACCAGACGTGCGCCACCGGGACCGCCAAGTCCACGTGGCCCATGCGCTCGCGGCGGACAATCGCGCGCGTAATCTCGACACCGCACTTCTCGCAGACGATGCCTTTGTAGCGGATGCCGCGGTATTTGCCGCAGTAGCACTCGTAGTCGCGCTCGGGGCCGAAGATCTTTTCGTCAAACAGAGAGTTCTTTTCGGGTCGTTGCGTGCGGTAGTTGATGGTCTCGGGTTTGGTGACCTCGCCGTGCGACCACTCGAGGATGCGCTCGGGGCTCGCGGGGCGGATGCGCACCGCGTCAAACTCCGACGCCTCGGCGCCCGGCGTCTTGCGGCCGGAGCGCACAGGGCTGCCGCCCTTCATCAGCTCGACATCGAGTGCCAAACCGCGCAGGGTGTGCAGGAGTACGTTAAAGGAGGCCGGCGCAAAGTGATGTGTGATGCGCTCGCCGCGGACAATGGAGTCGAAGGCCGATGAGCGTCCGGTGATGTCGTCGGACTTGATAGTGAGCATCTCGCGGAGCGTGTACGCCGCGCCGTAGCCCAAGAGCGCCCAGACTTCCATTTCGCCGAAGCGCTGCCCGCCGCCCTGCGCCTTGCCGCCGAGCGGCTGCTGGGTGATAAGCGAGTACGGTCCGATGGAGCGCATGTGGATTTTGTCCTCCACCATGTGATGGAGTTTCAGTATGTACATGTAGCCGACCGCGATGTCCTGCTCAAACGCCTCGCCCGTGCGGCCGTCGAAGAGCTGCATTTTGCCCGACTCTTTAAAGCCGGCCGACTTCAGCTCCTGGCGGATCTCACCTTCGGTGGCTCCCGCGAAGGGCGGACAGATGGCCTGGTAGTTGAGCGTGTTGGCCGCGAGCCCCAAGTGGAGCTCCAGTATTTGGCCGAGGTTCATGCGGCTCGGCACGCCGAGCGGAGTGAGGATAACGTCCACCGGGCGGCCGTCCGCCGTGTACGGCATGTCTTCCTCGGGCAAGATGCGGGAAATAACACCCTTGTTGCCGTGGCGGCCGGCGAGCTTGTCGCCTACCGACACCGTGCGCAGCTGCGCTATCTCAATGTGGATGCGCTTGATGATGCCGGACTCCAACTGGTGGCCCTGCTCGCGGGAAAATACTTTCACCCCGATGATGCGGCCGCGCTTGCCGTTTTCCATACGCAGAGAAGAATCTTTAACGTCGCGGGCCTTGTCGCCGAAGATGCTGCGCAGGAGGCGCTCTTCCGGCGTGAGCTGTGTCTCGCCCTTGGGCGTAATCTTGCCTACCAAAATGTCGCCGGGGCGGACCTCGCTCCCGACGCGCACGACGCCGTCCTCGTCGAGGTTGCGGAGCTTGGCCTCGGAAACGTTGGGGATGTCGTGCGTGGTTTCCTCCGGACCCAGCTTGGTATCGCGCACGTTGCAGACAAACTCCTCGATGTGGATAGAGGAAAACTTGCTGTCCTTGACCATGCGCTCGGAGATGATGATGGCATCCTCGTAGTTGGCGCCGCTCCAGCACATAAAGGCGACGAGCGCGTTTTGGCCGAGCGCGATTTGCCCCTGGTCGGAGGTGGAGGTGTCGGCGAGCAGAGCGCCCTTTTTGACCTTGTCGCCCACCGAGACGGAGGGGCGCTGGTGCAGTACGGTAAAGCCGTTGGTGCGGACAAAGTTGACCAGGCTGTACTCGGTCTCCTTCCCTTTTTCGTTCTTTACTTTGATGACGCGGCCGTCGGCATGGCTGACCACGCCGGCCTCTTTGGCGTAGATAAGGCGGCCAGTGTCGCGGGCGGCGCGCTCCTCCATGCCGGTGCCGACCAGTGGCGCCTCGGGGATAAGGCAGGGCGTGGCCTGCTTTTGCATGTTAGAGCCCATGAGCGCGCGGTTGGCGTCGTCGTGCTCAAGGAACGGAATCATCGATGTCGCGATGGAGAACGGCTGCTCGGGAGACACGTCGATATACGCCACCTCGTTGCGGGGCACGCGTATGGGAGAGCCGCTCTGGCGCACCTCGACAATATCCTCGATGATGCGCTTGCGGTCGTCTATTTTGGTGGCGCCGTGGGCGATAATCTGCTTTTCCTCCTCGGCGGCGTTGAGGAACACGATTTCCTCGGTGACGGTGCCGTTGGTAACGCGGGCGTAGGGCGTTTCTATCATGCCGAACTCGTTGAGCCGGGCAAAGGTCGAGAGGCGCAAAATAAGACCGATGTTGGGGCCTTCTGGCGTGTGGATGGGGCAGAGCCTGCCGTAGTGGCTGGGGTGCACGTCGCGCACCTCAAAGCCGGCGCGCTCGCGCGTAAGGCCGCCGGGGCCGAGCGCCGAGAGCGTGCGCAGGTGCTCGAGCTCGGTCAGCGCGTTTTCCTGCTGCATGAACTGCGAGAGCTGGTTGGTGGTAAAAAATTCTTTGATGCGGGCCTGCAGCGGGCGCGGGTTAACAAACTGCTGCGGCAGGGTCGCGTCGGCGTCGATGGTCGACATGCGGTCCTGGATATTGCGCTTCATGTGGGTCAGGCCCACGCGCAGGCGG
>Ga0209542_10017717_pt1 | contig 11628 bp, 15 predicted proteins | sample RifCSPhighO2_01_FD_184028 | JGI IMG/M metagenome (GOLD analysis project Ga0209542, IMG submission 184028) | Soil microbial communities from Rifle, Colorado - Rifle CSP2_plank highO2_0.1 (SPAdes) (version 2) | ecosystem: Environmental > Terrestrial > Deep subsurface > Rock core/Sediment ...
TTAACCTCTTTATCAGGAATGCAGACTTCATCTACCTGGCCTCCGGAATATCTTAATTCTTCAGCAATGTATGGCCTAAAGTAAGTGCTTCTTGCAAGGCCTCTTTGAATAGAGCCCTTGTTAATAACAATTGCATCTTCCATGTTGTAGCCTTCATAAGACATTAATGCTATTGTAATGTTCTGGCCTGAAGGATGCTTGTCATAGTTGGTTACATCATGCATAAAGGATTTTACAACAGGCATCTGGGGATAGTGAAGAACGCTTACATCTGTGTCCATTCTTATCAGGAAATTAGAAGCGTATAACCCAAGTGACTGCTTTTGAATCTTGCTTCCCCTGATTAACCTTGAGCTTGAGCCATAATTTGAATACGGGATTAATGAGGTTACAAACCCAAGGAGAACTACAGGGCTGATTTCAATATGAGTGTGATCTTTTGTTAACAGCTCTTCATTTAATGCAATGTAAGAATCTTCCTCTTCTGCAGCATCAAGATACTCTATTATTCCCTGGCTAACCAGGTCATCCCAGGAGAGCTCGTTGGTGGTTAATTTTTCCATGATTTCCTTGGTTAATAATAGGCTGCCATCTTTTACCCTTATTAATGGCCTTCTTGCACGGCCTGAAGCTGTTTCTATGAGGATTTCATCATAGCCCTGGTCATAGCGGATGTTTAAGGTGCCTGGAAGCTTGTTTTCCCAGCGCTTTTCCTTTACAGAGCTTATGAACTCTTCCCGGTTTGCTACATTACCAATGAACTGGTCATTTAAATAAACATCAACCATTTTGCAGACCTAATGCCTCCAATGTTTTTTTGATTTTACTCTCCTGAAGCTCTTCCTGAGCAATCTTTGTTGTTAGGGCTAGATTTTTTCTTAAGCCAATTGAGGTGCCTTCAGGAGTTTCTACCGGGCATAAACGGCCCCAATGGGTTGAGTGCAATGCCCTTGCCTCAAAGTTTTCCTGTGTGGTGGATAATAAAGAAACAACCCTCTGGAGATGGGAGATTGTTGCCATGAAATTTGTCCTGTCAATGTTTTGGGAGATGCCTTTTCTGCCTCCGACCCAGGAGCCTGTTGCCATGGCACTTTTAATTCTTGAGGTTAATAACTGGTCTCTTATGATAATCCTGATTGACTGGAACTTGCCTCTTTTTACAAGCCTTTGGAAATTATAAAGCATGTCCTGGACCAGGCTTCTTAGATTGACCCGGAACAGGTCAGAGAGCAAATCTCCTGAAAGCTTTAATTTTTTATCCATGTAGTGGTCTTTGTCCCTTAATGGGACGCCTTCCCGGTTTACCATTAAGAATCTTTTGATGTACTTGCAGAGATTGTAAGCCTTGATTAGCCTGTCTTCTGGCCTGATGCCTAGATGAGGGAGAAGATATTTGTCAAGCATGTCTGAAGACCTTGCGATTTTCTCCTCTACTGACTGGGTCAAGCCAACTTTTTTGCCTATGAATTCAAGCGCGTCTTTCTGGGTTTTAATGTCTTTGGTTTCATATAAGTTGATGAAGATATCATCATACTGCTTTTCTTTTGAGATAAGGTTTGCTATGTCCTGGTCAACAATTATGCCAAGGGCTTTGATAACAGCTGTTATTGGGATTCTCTTGAACCTTGTAAATGAAAGGTAAATCACGCCATTTTTCATCTGCTCAATTGTGTGGGGGATTCTGTAGCTGCCTTTTTCTGAGAATACCCTTGCCATGTATTTGCTTGGGCCGGTTCTTGTTTTTTCAATAAATACCCGGTTTGATGCCAGGTCCTCTACAGTGATTAAAACCCTTTCATTGCCATTAAGGATGAAATAACCTCCAGGGTCATAAGGGTCTTCGTAATGCTCTGCGAGGGCTTTTTTATCAAGCCCATGCAGATGGCAATATTTTGACTTAAGCATGACAGGCATTTTTCCTATTAATGCATTAAATGATTCCCTTTCTATGCCATCAACAAATGTGCTGATGCCCAGGTAAACCGGTGTTGAATAAGTAAGGCTTCTTAGCCTGGCTTCAACAGGGAAGACATCTCTTTTGCTGCCATCAGCCTCTGTTAATGAGGGCTTTTCAACCCGGATTTTTCCTAGCTTGATTTTGAAGTCTTTGATTTCTGCAGGAATGATTGTCGGGATGATTTCCTGGGTCTCATTAACTATTTTTTGCAATTCTTCATCCAGGAACTTATTGAAAGACTGGATATTGGATTCTATTAATGAATGCTTTGCAAAATAAGCCTTGATTAGTGTTTTGTAGCCTTGCACCATGTTAGATTACGACCCTGTAGAATGTTGATTCCCCGATTGTTGGGCTTTTCCTTGTTATTTTTATTGCATCCCCTTTTTTTGGCTCAAGATGCTGGATTGCGGGGTCTTCTTTCTGGATTCTTGGGACCTGTGACTTGTTGAGATTGTAAGCTTCAAGAAACTCTTTTTTTTCCTCTTCAGTAAGCTTAAGGTGCTTTGGCACAAAAATATGCTTTGTGAGGTCAATCTTTTTTTCGTCCATTTTTGAATATCTCTTTGCTCTGCGATGGGTTTTTATCTTTTTTGGTTCGGGCCGGATGGGATTTTCTGGTCAGCAGATGTTCTGCAAGACTTTTGAACCCACGACCACTTGCTGTCTCTCTTTTGGTTAAAAGGCAAGTGCTCTGAAGCCAAGCTGAGCTACCGGCCCACCCGCCCTGACCGGGATTCGGACCCGGGTTGCGGCCGTTCTACTGCTTTTTTGGATTGACAGGGCCGTGTGATGAACCGCTACACTATCAGGGCATAGTGGTGTGATTATAATGTTAGTGATGGTTTTTAAAATATTGGTAATTGGGATTTTAATGATTTTCTCTTCAGAAAAATGCTTCACAGAAAAATTGGCATAGAATAGATATATAAGCTTTTCGCTTAGCCTCTTTATGGTGTTTACTGGAGATGGGAAGGATTAATCTTGCTGGCATGGATAATGAAGAATTGGAAGAATTCTTACTGGGCACTAAAAAAGAGGTGGACGCTCTTAACAGAGCTGAATTACTGGATATTTTAACTTATGTGCTGGTTGCTTTTCCGGTTTATGCTGTTTCAGAGTATATGGGAAAAGTGTTCAATCCTGGCGGGAATTTTTCTCTTTTAAGCGGGGCCTGTTATCTTGGTGCAGTTCTTAAAGGAAATTTTGGATATTGGTGCTCTCGCAGGGATATGGCAAGGGAGCTTGCAGGTGAAGCAAGGGAATGCATGAGGATCATTGAGAGAAGAAAGATGTTTCTGGATGGGAAAAGGAGGCTTTTGGAAGAGGAAAATTCAGAAAAATATGATGATTAGAAAAAATTAATGATGCTGAAATAAAGCATGATTAATGAGACAATTACGCCAAGTGCTGAGAGCACTGGGAATTTTCCAATGTTTAATGGCACCCTGAATTTTCTTTTTGCTTTTATTTTATACCTCAGGAAAATTGCTGCAAGATTGACCAATGCAAAAGTGATGAACAGGAAGAAGGTTGTTATGTCTGCAACAATTTCTATGTTTTTGACAAGTGCGAGAAGGAGAGTGGTTAAGCCAACAAATATGACTGCCCAATAAGGGGTTCTTCTTGTTTTATGGACCACTGCAAGAAATAATGGAAGGGATTTTTCCTTTGCCATGCCATAAGCTAATCTTGAGGTTGTTACAACTGTCATAAGCACGGTGTTAGCTGTTGAGAACAAGGCTATTATTCCTATGATTAAGAATGCAATTGGACCAAAGCCATATGCTGCTACATCTGCCAATGGGCTTTTGCTGCCTGCTAATTGTGATGCGGGGATAACGCTGACTGCTGCTATTGCAACCAGGATGTAGAGGATTGATGAGATGATTATTGATAAAATTAGCGCTTTTGGAATTGTTTTTGCAGGATTTTTTGTTTCTTCATTTAATTTTACAACTGTTTCAAAGCCCATGTATGCAAAAAATACCAATGCCCCGGCCTGGAATACCCCGGTTAACCCTTTCGGCATTTCAAGAAGATTTGCGCTGCCAAAATTTTTTATGCCTAAAATAATGATGATGATTAAGCCTGCGAATTCTATGAATGTTGCCAATGTGTTGAACTTGCAGCTGTCATTTATGCCCCAGAAATTCAATAAACTCATTAAGATAATCAGCCCTAATGCGCCAAGCAAAAGATCAATGCCTATTAATTTTGAGAGATACCCTGCAAAGCCCAATGAGACTGCTGATGCTGAAACAATGCCTGTAAAAATAATTGCTATGGTGATAAACCATGCAAGCTTTCTGCCAAATGCTTTTTTTGTATAGTCATATTCTCCTGCATCACCTTTGAATAATGTTGAGAGTTCTGCGTAGCTTAAGCCTGTGAATGCAGCTACGATTGCTGAGATTAAGAAAGCCAGCCAGGTTGCATTGCCTGCATCCCTTGCAGCAAGGCCGATTAATGCATAGATGCCTGCACCAAGAATAATGCCAACGCCTGCTACTGTAACCTGGAATAATCCAAGATTTCTTTTAAGTGAATACCTCTTTTTTTTAGCACCCATCTGTTTTAAAGGAGTAATCTTGGTTTATAATAATTAGTAACTACTCTTTGATTTAGATAGATTTAAATTTCTTGTTAAATTGCTGTGAAACATGCCAAAAACAATAGATGAAAAGGATGAAAAGGCTTGGATGTTTAGAGCCAAAATAGCCTATTATCCAGACGAGATGGGTTTTTCTTCAATAAGGGGATTATACATTACTTTGGATATTACTCCACCCTCTGCAGAAGAATTATCAGCAAGAAGCAGAAACAATGGGCGTGCTGAGCTTGTCCTTGAACCTTTATCACTTGAGCAGTTGTGTGTTTTAGGTGAGATTATCCACTCTAATATTGGATTACAAAAAGGCTGGGAAGCAGAACGAATAGAGCTTCCTGAACCTGAGCAATAGCCCAATGGGCTATAGGGCAGAAGGCAACTTTAATTTTAACAGAACTATTTATTTACTTTAAAGTTAATAGCAAAAGCTTATTTATTCCTTGTCTATTAAACGCATTGATGCTTATGAGAAACTCAAGAAGAAAATTATTAATGGAATTAAGGGAGCATCAGAGAAAAGAAGCAAAGGGAATTAAAAGGGCCAATATAAGGGATTTTATTCTTGGGTTTCAGGATGGGCTGGTTAATACGCTTGGGCTGGTTTTGGGTGTTGCTGGTGCGGTCAAGACAGCTAATCTTGTCCTGATTTCCGGGTTGGTTACTACATTCGCTGAATCAATTTCAATGGCTGCTGTTGCTTACACAAGCACTAAGGCTGCAAAAGAATATTATGAAAGCAAAAAGCTGAAAGAAAGCCTTGAGATTGATGAAATCCCGCATATGGAGAGGGAGGAGATAAGGAGCATTTATTATAAAAAGGGCTTTAGAGGGAGGGTGCTTGAGGGAATTGTCAGAAAGATAACCTCTAACAGAAAAATCTGGCTTGAAACAATGATGAGAGAGGAGTTAAAATTATTTGATGAAGAGTATGACAAGCCATTAAACAGCGCATTGCTTGTTGGGGGCTCTGCTGTTGCTGGCAGCCTGATTCCTATTATTCCTTTTTTCATATTCTCTGTTAAAAACGGGATGATTGTTTCTTTAATATTTTCAATAACCATGCTGTTTGCTGTTGGCGGGGCTAAAGCAAAGATTATGGTTGGGAGCTGGAAGAGAAGAGGGCTGGAGATGGCTGTTATTGGAGGATTAGCTGCGCTTGCTGGCTACCTGATTGGGTTATTGCTTGGTGGGATTTATGCGTGATGCTGTTTCCTGATTTTTAATATATATTTTTGGTTATGGAAATGCTTAAATCAGAGGCTGACATCTAATAACAGGGGTGGGAAGATGGTAGAAGTTAAAAATGATGTAAAATCTGGGGTGAGAAGAACAAAAGTAGTTTTTGATGAAACTCATCAGGAGTTTATGGTTTATGGCGAGATTGCTGAAGGGGTTGTTGGATTGATGAGGAAGCTTGGCTATACAGCAAGCTTTGTTAACATAATGGACACTTCTAAGTATCGCGTCAAAGGCAGACTTTTTGAAGCAGGAAGGATTAATTTAGTGAATGTATATTATGATGAGCCTGCGACATTTATCCAAACCTCTATATGGACGGGGGGAGGATTAAGAGCAAAGCTTGATGATTATTTCAAAGGAAATGAAGATTATGCTTACAAAAAAATCCGGGTGGATGAACAGGGGATTAAGCGCGAAGCCTGAAGACTATTTTAATGACGCTTATGCTTACACACGATAAAGAGGGGGTATTATTGTGGGTAAAAAATATAAAATGCTTATTCTGCCTAGGAAAGACTTTTTAGGGATATTGGATGAATCTATGTTAACAACAAGGCTTATATAGCAGTGTATACACAGGATAATTATACAGGATATACAGAGGACAAAATGCTTAAGACTATTAAAGTTGTGCAGGAATGGGGGAACTCGCTAGGCATAAGGCTGTCAAAGGATGAGCTAAAAGGAGAGGAGATTCATTTTAATGATGAGGTTGTTGTTTTATTAAAGAAGAAAGAAAATCCTGTAAAAGAGCTTTTTGGGACATTAAAGATAAAAGAATCTACTCAAAAAATAATGAGGGAGATTGACAGGGAGTTTGGAAGCAGGTTTGATTAAAATGGATTATTTTCTTGATACTTATGCAATGATTGAGATTGTAAAAGGCAGTAAAGCCTATGAAAAATTTCTTGATAATGAGTTTATTACTACAAAATACAACCTGGCAGAACTGCATTACTTCCTGCTGACAAGGTTTAATCTAAAGATAGCTGATTTTTACCTGAAAAAGTTCGCTGTTTATGCTGTGGATTTTGATATTGATACGATTAGCAGGGCAATGGTTCTCAGGAAAGAGATGAGAAAAAAACTGCAAATATCTTACATTGATTGTCTTGGGTATATGGTTGCTATTGTTAATGATACAAAGTTTTTAACAGGAGACAGCCATTTTAAAGAACTGGAGAATGTTGAGCTGGTAAAATAAGCTAGTTAATCCTTATAACATCCAGGTTCTTTGGTGCTGTTGTTTCCAGCCTGAACAATTTATGAAGGCTGGATGCTAAGTCTAAGCAATTTGATGGCTCGCCATGGACAACAATGATTTTTTTTGGCTTTGGGTCAAGGTGCCTGACAAAATTCATTAATTGCTGCCTTGATGAATGGCCTGAGAAGCCTGATAATGCAAACATTCCCATATTCATCTTATACACCTTATCTTCACCTTCAAGACGAAGCTCTTTTTCACCATTTAACAATCTTCTGCCTAATGAGCCTGGGCCCTGGTAGCAGGTAAAGACTAATGCATTTTTCTCATCTTCGCACAGCGCTTTCCAGTATTCAACAGATGCGCCTGCTGTTAACATGCCTGATGTTGCAAGAATAATGCAAGGGCCCCCATCCAGGACATCCTGCATTTCTTTCTGGCTACCGACTCTTTTGAAGCAGGGATGAAGGAAGGGGTTCTGGTCTTTATGAAAGATGAGCTTTCTTATTGGTGAGTAAAAGAAATCAGGATAGGTTGTGTGGATTGCTGTTATGTCCCATACTAATCCCTGGATATAGATTGGAAGCTCTTCAAGCTCGCCTGCCCTTATGGATTTTTCAAGGATAATCATGACTTCCTGGCTTCTGCCAACTCCTAAGACAGGCATTAGGACCTTTCCTTTTTTTGCCACTGTTTCTTTTATGGTCTTGAGCAATTCAAGCTCTGAATCCCTCCTTGTTGGGGGATTATCATCCCGTCCTGCATGGGTTGATTCTATGATTAAGGTTTCCAATCTTGGGAACCTGGTTATTGCGGCTGGAAGAAGATTTGAGTTTTCATAATTCAAGTCTCCGGTGTAAACTAAATTATGCAAGCCATTGCCAATATGCAGGTGAACTAAGCAGCTGCCAAGAACATGGCCTGCATTGTAAAATGTAACCCTTATATCAGGTGTTATGTCTGTTACTTCTTCGTAATTTAAGGTAATTGAGTGCTTAACCATTTCTTTAATATCTGATGAAGAATAGATTGCTTTTTTATTGTCTTTCACAGACACTCCAATGTAGTCCAGGCATAATAAGCTGCTAATATCCCTTGCTGGCAGGGTCATATAAACTGGCCCCCTGTAGCCAAGCTTGTAGAGGTAGGGGATTAACCCGACATGATCAATATGAGAGTGGCTTACTATTACCGCGTCTAGCTCATTAATATCAAATTCAGGAGCATCCAGCTGGGGAAATGTGTCTTTTTCCTCCTGGGCAGCAACATCAATGCCGCAGTCAAGCATGACCCGGCTTTCCGGGGTCTGGAGCAGGAAACAAGACCTGCCAACCTGTCTTCCAGCGCCCAGGATGCTTATTCTTACCCATTCATTTTTCTTTTCCCTAATCCAGCCATCATAAATCCTGTGGCCTACTTTGTCCAGGAATTTTTTCCTGTAATCATTGTTTTCATAAAGGACTTTCCTGATCTTTTCAATTATTGTTGACTTTATTGTCGGGATTCTCCTTACAAGCGGGACCCAGAATGTGGCTTTTTTGATTTCCCTCAACACTTCTCCGGATTTTCCTATTGCAATGCCTGGCTTTTCTGATTCTATGATAACCACGCTTCTTTGAGGGTCAAAAATGATGTTTAATTCCCCTGCTTCTTTTGGAGTGATTTCTTTTATTTTTTTCTCTGTTTCTTCCTGGGACATGCAAAGGGAGGGTGAGGGCCTTAGCTCTATTCTTTTTTTTATTTTGTCAACAATATCACGGATTAAGCCACTCTCCTGGGTGAAAAATTCCCTGCTCTTTGTATAAAGAACTATGTTAGCCCCTTCAAAGCAGGCATCTTCTATATCTGCCTCTTTAGGAATATCTTTTAATACTTCTTTTAAAATATCTACCATGTTAGTATGAGAATTTAATTATGCTGAAATCCTTGAATCAATTATTTTGTCCATTACTTTTTCAATACCTTTTTGTGTTATTGTTACTATATCTATGCCGCCGCCAGAAGCCATGTCTCTTTGCATGGATGCATTGATTGCCTTCACAGCAAGCTTAATTCCTTCTTCTATTGTTATGCCCTCTTTATATGAGGATTCCAGAACGCCATAAGAGAAAACACTTCCTGAACCTGTGGAAGCATAATCATGAAATTCTGTAATGCTGCCGTCAATCCCTAAATCAAATAAGTAATAGCCTTTTGAGTCTTTTCCACCCAATAAAAAGCCTACTATTCCTGGAACCATGGACATTCTCCTTATATTGCCGTATAATAAGTTTCCAAGAAGATTAGCAACTTCTTTAATGTATAAAGGCTTGTTCCTTCTCATCTGCTCAAGCCTGATTTGGGCCTTGATGATTCTTGTTAATAACTGGGCATCTGAGACCAAGCCTGCATGGGTTATTGCTGCGTAATCTGCTATTTTGCTGATTTTTAACTGGTTTTTATTTGCAATTAAATAGCCTGCTGATGTTCTTTTGTCAGCTGCTAATACTATGCCATCTTTGCAGACTATGCCTATTGTTGTTGTTCCTGTTTGCATGATATTTTTTTCCATGTCCATAATCTTCACCTTTTTAATCTTGAAGAACTCTTATATTACATGGGTAATTCTAAAATTATATATAAACCTTTCGCTTTATGGGAGGTTGGTGCATAATTAAAACTTTTAAGCGAGTATTCTCCAGATTTTTTTGATTTATCCTCTGAATATAAATTGTTGCATTAGCCTATTTTAGTTATTTTTGGTTATTTCGCACCAACCTCGCTTTATGGTTTTGTTAAATATTGTAAGCTCTTTCTAATAAAGCTACTGCACTGGATAAACCCTTTTTTGCCTCAGGGTTTTGATTGTAATAATCTGTTTTTTCTACAATATCCCTTAAGTTCCTGACCCATCCCTGGTTAACCTCATCTACCCTGTTTTTAATTGTCAGCTCATACAGTAAAGCTGAAACAGCCTTATAATCTACTGGTTTAATAGCACTCTTTTCTAATTCTGAGATTAAGCGGGTTAATTTCCTTATTGCTGATAACCTTGGTCTTTCTTCAAAGCCATCTGGTAGTTGTTCCATGTTATTTACCCATAACTTTTCCAGTAATAAGCCAGTACTCTTTCTGGGCTTCCTCACCATATAATTCTTTTTCTGTTCTTTCAGAGATGTAGTATGGAGGATGCATTTTGATAAAAGTTCCTTCATCAGCTCTTCCATCTGGAAGACCATAGTTTATTGTTGCTATTTCATCTCCAACAAATCTTACAACATATCCGCCATCCCTGACCATGAACTCTTTTGCAGGAAACTTTGCTCCTTTTGTGAAGAATGCTTTTGATGCAATTATCACTTTTGAGCCTCCTTCTTGATGAATAAGTTTGACTAAATAATCGCAATGACCACCATCTGGGGTTTGCTCACTAACTTTTTTGGCATATACAACCCTGCCAGTGTCTGAATCTGTTTTCAGGAATGCTTCTATAGAAGCAGTATTTAACCTGTCACCATTAACCGCTCTTTTTTCTGTTCCTGCACCCGAGTTTCCTCCAAAACCAAAATAAACAACTGCTCCTAACAAAAGTGAATTAAAAAACTGTTTTAGTTTCATCTTAATCTCCTTGATTTATTGTGGATTATACCCATAAACTTTATTTAAGCTTTCTACTGCCCTGTAAAGGGCTTCTTCTGCTTCTGGTTTTCTTGTATACATTGATAATTGGCATGACTGCACTTGTTTTGTAATTATATTAATTTCAACAAGCATCTCAAGAGCTTCTCCATTCCAGCCACCATTTCCAGCACGCCTGAATAATTCCCCTATTTTCTCACAATGGGCATTTACTACTCCATTATGCTTCATTTCATGCATCAGCTTTTTTGGAGACAGATTAGTTGCTGATTGATTTTCTGCTGTGGTTCTTGATTTTTTTGCCATTGTAAAAAATTTCTGTTTTTTTGAATTATTTTTTCCCTGTGGCAAGTTCGGTTTTGGTTAATGCATTCAGGTATTCTTCATTCACGGCTTGCTTAACTCCTGGATCTGTTTCATAACATGGAAATGGTCTTCCTTCAATGGTTATAGATCCAGGTAAGCTTGGTGACGGATCTTTTCCGATTATTGTTACCCTTTTTATCCCTACTGCTTCAGGGATGCCATCTATTCTGCCTTCGGAATTAAAGCCTTCGATAACTAATAGCCTGTTTGTTATGGAAAACTCATCTGAATTAAGGTTTCCGGGTATCAAGTCTGACTTTTCAATTTCTGTTTCTAATACCCCGCCTTCTTGAGTATGGAACTTAAATGTTACCATTCCTTGTTCAGGGTTATAACCTACACAAGTATATATTGTATCGGTCCCAGATTTATTTACCTGAATCATTTGTCTTGCCCTAATTTTTTGAATTAATCCTTCTATTTTCTCCCTGCTTACTGGTGCTTGCTGCTGTGCATAGGATGGTAAAGCAAAGGGAAGATAACTTAGTGCAATTGTTCCTAATGTTTTTAAAATTGTTTTGTAGTTCATTTTTTCCCCATAATCTATATAAAGATGATAAAATAAGGGCGTTTCAGCCTTTATAAACCTTTCTATTGTTGTTCTTTATAAGTGGTTACAAACCTTTTTTAAAG
>Ga0209542_10017719_pt1 | contig 11627 bp, 12 predicted proteins | sample RifCSPhighO2_01_FD_184028 | JGI IMG/M metagenome (GOLD analysis project Ga0209542, IMG submission 184028) | Soil microbial communities from Rifle, Colorado - Rifle CSP2_plank highO2_0.1 (SPAdes) (version 2) | ecosystem: Environmental > Terrestrial > Deep subsurface > Rock core/Sediment ...
TATTCACTGTTTACAAATAATAACTTTGCTTTATTAACACATTTTTTATCAAGATTTCTTAACCAGTTTCCTATTAATTTTCCGCCAAGCCATGCTAAAAATCTTTTTGTGTGATTTACCCATTCTATCTCATCTTTTTTTGACTTGAAATAAAGAAAATTTGGTGGATGATTCATATAAATTATATATGGTATTTTTTTCCTATAACAATAATATGAAGCCAAAAAACTATAACTTATTGCTAGGTCTACTTTTAATCTTTTTATTAAAGGATTGATACAAAACCACATTATTTCTAAGGATTCATTATGTATTGGAAATTTTGATATTTTTTTTATTTTTAATTTTTTGAATGTTTTATTTTTTAATTCCTTATTTATGTGAGCAAACCCCAAAGAAACATTAAACTTATTTTTTAACCAATTATAATTATTTACCATTAATTTTTCTAGACCACCTAATTCACTCAATCCTTCATAAATTAAAATTATCTTTTTCATATTATATCGTTTTTTTATGGTTAAGTTTATAAAATTTTATGTTGCTTTATATAATTATGAAAAAAGCTTTGATTACTGGTATTACTGGACAAGATGGTTCTTATCTTGCTGAATTTTTATTAAGTAAAGGTTATGAGGTTCATGGAGTTATAAGAAGAGTTTCTATTGAAGATTCTTTTAGTAGAATTAGGAGAATAAATCATATTAAGGATAAAATAATATTACATCCTGGAAGTATAGAAAGTTATTCAAGACTTATAGAAATATTTGATAAGGTTCAACCAGATGAATGTTATCATTTAGCTGCACAAAGTTTTGTTCATGAATCTTTTGAAGATAGTTTTTCTACTTTTATGATAAATATAGAAGGAACTTTAAATATTTTAAATGCACTTAAAAAAAGGGCACCAAATTGTAAATTTTATTTTGCTGGATCCTCTGAGATGTTTGGTAAAGTAATGGAAGTACCTCAAAATGAAAAAACACCATTTCATCCAAGAAGCCCTTATGGAATAACAAAAGTAGCAGGATTTGATTTAACTAGAAATTTTAGGGAAGCCTATGGTATATTTGCTTGCTCTGGTATGTTATTTAATCACGAATCTCCAAGAAGAGGACATGAGTTTGTAACTAGAAAAATAACAACTGAAATTGCAAAAATAAAAAATGGTGAAGATAATGTTTTGATTATAGGAAATCTAAATGCAAAAAGAGATTGGGGTTTTGCTGGAGATTACGTTGAAGCTATGTGGTTGATGTTACAACAACAAGAACCAAAAGATTTTGTTATAGCTACCGGGGAAACCCATTCTGTTCGTGAGTTCTTAGATATAGCATTCAAATTTATTAACATGGATTATGAAATTGTTGATTTGAGTAGTTTGTCAGAAACTGAGGCAGATCAAAAAGTAAGGGAATTAAGAAATCAAAAAAATAATGCTTTTGTTATTCAACATCCAAGGTTTTATAGGCCAGCAGAAGTTAATTTATTATTGGGTGATGCTTCTTTGGCAAGAAAAGAACTTGGTTGGGAGCCAAAAGTATCATTTAATGAACTTGTTCATATGATGTTAAAATTGGATACTAATTTTTAATTTTTTTATCAAAATAGTGCATAGATAAATGGTGATAAGGCACTACTTTGGCTGAATATTATCAAAATTCCTACCAAAATAAGCATTATTACTATTGGAGCCAACCACCAAGCTTTTCTTACTTTTAGAAAAAACCATAGTTCTTTTAATAAAGAATTATTTTTTGACATTGTTATTTTATGAATTTTTTATTTATTAATTTTTCGTATTCATGAGGCGAATGATTTATAAATTTCTTATATATTTTAATTGAATGAAGAGTAAGTACTTTATTAATGCTATTCTTTTAGTTCTTGTTATATTTTTATTTCTACTCCTTTTTGAAGTTATTTTACGTGTTGTTTATCCACAACCAGTATTATTAAGGAGTCATATTGAGGCATCTCCCCAAATATTTCAAGAGGGTAAAAATATTCCTTGGGAATTAAAACCATTAGTTGACACAAGACATTTGGGTATTTTTGGAGAATGGAATGTTTCCATTAAAACAAATATTTTTGGTCTTAGAGATAAAGATTACAATTTAGAATCAAATTCCAATAAAATATTATTCTTGGGTGATTCTTTCACTTTTGGTTATGGGGTAGAGCAAGAAGAATCTTATTCTGAAATTTTTGAAAAGTTAATTGATTATAATTATATTGTAATAAATTCAGGATATGCGGATGGTTATAGCCCTGATACTTTTTATGTTTATTTAAAGGATAAGGGATTGGATTTTAATCCAGATTTGGTTATTTTGGGATTTTTTATTGGAAATGATATAATTGATCTTGAAAGTAATGAATGGGTTGAACTTGACGAAAAAGAACTACCCAAAAAGGTTATATCAAATAAAGTTTATATTGATGAAAAAAATAGGATGAGAATTAAAGGTGATGAGAATGTTATAAATAACAGCCCATATCCTAATCTTTACAAAATTAATTTGTTTTTGAGTTATCATTCCCATGTTTATGTTTTTTTAAAAGATAGATTAAAATTCTTATTTTATATTTTAACTAAACAGAATATATCCTTGGATAAAACTATTTATGGTAATTATTATGATAAAAATTTAAATTTACTTTTAGATAAAGATGAAAAAATACTTTTTGAAATGAACTCCTTATTAAATGAAACAAATAAAAAATTTGTAATTGTTCTTATTCCAAGCATAGATCAATTTAATGAAGAAAAAGATGATAGTTATGATTTTAGTAATCCTAATAAAAGACTATTAAAATTTGGTAAAGAAAATAATATAACTGTTATTGATTTGTTTCCCTATTTTGAAAATAATAAACCCAATAAACTTTATTTTAGTAAAGATGGTCATTGGAATGCTAGGGGACATAAATTTGCAGCTGAAATTATTTATAATGATTTGAAAAACATGAGCTTAATTTAATCTTTTGCTAATTTTTCACTATCCCACATATCTCTTGAATTTTCTTCTCTTTTTATAAGAAATTTATCAATTATCAAATAATCTATTCCTGTTCCCATCATGCATTTGTATGCATCATGATATGTGCATACTATTGGCTCACCCCTTATGTTGAAGCTTGTGTTTATTAAAATTGGAATTCCTGACAATTTTCCAAATTCTTTTATTAAATTGTAATATAAATGATTTTGATTTTTTTTTATTGTTTGTAATCTTCCACTTCCATCTACGTGGGTGACTGCTGGTATTTTTTTATGCCATTTTTTTCTTATTGGATAAACCATAAGCATGAAGTCTGTTGGTTCTGGAATTGGAATATCACATTCAAAATATTTTAAAGCATCATCTTCACAAACAACTGGTGCAAATGGTCTGAATTTTTCTCTATGTTTTACTTTTAGATTTAATATTTCTTGCATATTTTTATTACAAGGATTTGATAAAATACTTCTAGAACCTAAAGCTCTTGGTCCCCATTCCATTCTTCCTTGAAACCAACCAATTACATTATCTTCATAAATTAGTTTTGCTGTTTTTTTTATTAGTTCTTTTTCACTTTTAAATTCATAATATTTTATTTTTCTTTTATCTAAATATTCTTTTATTTCTTTTTTTGAATAACTAGGACCTAGGTAAGCATTGTTTAAAATGAAATTTCTTTTTTTACCTAAAATGGTGTTATAAACATATGATGCTACTCCAATACTCGTTCCCCCATCTCCTGGATCTGGTTGACTCCAAACTTTTTTGAATGGTGTGTTCTTGATTATTTTACCGTTGTAAACGCTGTTTAAAGCAACACCCCCACATATTACTAAATTGTCATTTTTTGTTATTTTATGTACATAATTTAATATTTTTGTTATAATATCTTCTGTTATCATTTGTAGTGCTGCTGCTATATCTTTATGCCTTTTTGTTATTTCTTCTTCTGGCTTTCTTACTGGTCCATCTAACAATTTGCATAATTTTTTTGATGGCATTTTGTCTGCATAATGATAGATGAAATAATTCATGTTAAACTTGAAACTTCCATCTTCTTTGATATCAACAACTTTTCTTAATTTTTTGTAGTAATTATTTTTTTGCCTATTCATATTTCCATAAGGACTCAAACCCATTACTTTGTATTCAGAGTTATTAACTTTGAAACCAAGATATGCTGTTATTGTTGAATACAATAATCCTATCGAGTCTGGAAATTTTATTTCCTTCATTAAATGAATATCATTTTTTTCACCCATTCCATAGGCAGTTGTTGTCCATTCTCCAACACCATCTAATGTTAATATTGCTGCTTTATTGAATGGACTCACAAGAAATGTTCCTGCATGCCCCATATGATGTTCAACGAAAAATATACTTTTTTTATAATTTAATTTCTTCTTTATGTTTTTAGTAACTCTCAGCTTTTCATTTATCCAAGAAGGCATTGAACTTAGAAATGTTTTGAAACTTAATGGAAACATTTCTAGATGTTGTGAAAGAACTCTTTCAAATTTTAAAAATGGTTTTTCATAAAATCCTATGTAATCTATATTTTTTATGCTTATTTTTTGATTTTTTAAGCAATAATCTATTGCGTTTATGGGAAATGATGTATCGTGTTTTTTTCTAGTAAATCTTTCTTCTTGAGCTGCTGCTACTATAATTCCATTTTTTAATAATGCTGCAGATGCGTCATGATAATAACAACTTATTCCTAAAATGTACATTTTAAAATTGCCTATAATATTCCTCAATTTTTTTTTTCTTTAAATCCAAAACTTTCCAATAACTTTTGTCTTTTGAGTTTTTATCCAAAAAATGTTTTTTGAACATTTTTGCTATTAGTGATGTTATTCCAACCCCTATAATGTAAACCATTGTTAATAGTATTGTATTTACTATTATGCTGATATTTTCTCCAAAATTTTTTATTCCATTTTTGAAACCATTGAAAAATTTATTTAACTTCATTTTAACAGTTTTTTAATTGATACTCCTATTATTACAATTAATATTGTTATTCCAATTGTGTTTAAATAATTCCATCCTGATTTTTTTACTAAATTTAATATTAAAAATAAAATTGTTGTAAACAAAAAATATCCGAAAACATAACCCATTTTATTTCCAACTTTTTCTGAATTAATATTTATCATTTTATTGCATATACCAAATAATTTATTGTAAATCTCCTATCAAAAAATATTTTATCCAATTGTTTTATTATTAGATTTAAAAATATTACTAATGGTTTTGATATTATGGGAATTTTTTCTTCTATTCCAAATATAAAAAATTGAAATATGGCTAATAAAGCACCACCGTTTGGTTTTACTTCAATATAACTAAAATTTTTGAACAATTCTTTTAACCCATATTCAGTAAATCTGAAGTAATCATGCGGTTCTCCATGAATAACTTGTGCCATATGTGTTGTTAATATGCATTTTCCTTTTTTCTTTAAAACCCTATATATTTCATCTACCATTTTTTGTGGATTTTGAACATGCTCTAAAACTTGACTACTGAATATAGAATCTACTGAACTGTTTTTCAATGGGATATTCATGGCATCACCTATTATATCTGGTTTTACACCAAGATATTCAAAATTGTCCATTTTGATGTATTTCTTTACGTTTTTGAAGAATGGTCTATATGGAGCAAATCCAGATCCAACATCTAATAATGTTCCTTCAGCATATTTTGCATATTTTTGAATATCTTCTGATAACGTTGAAAAATGTAGATATATACTACTAGTTATTTTAGGATTTCTATAAAATTCTGGTGTTCTTATTACTGGATTCCATTCATTCATTTTAAACTTATATTTCAGAAAAACATATAAACTTTTATTTTACTAATCATTGTTTTTAATTTCTTCTTTATATTCATCAAATAATAATTTTATTGTTAAAATTATTGATAATATAGCTATTAGTAACTCTATATATAATATTATATGTGCTATTATATCTAATAATTTATTTATTATGCCATTTGCTTCATATCTTAAATTTATATTTTCCTTTGGTTTGTAATTTACTGGATAAAAGAAAAAATTATGGGTGCTTTGAACTGCTTCTATCATTCCAGAAACATATGGAAATTCTGTTTCATATATGTTTATGTAAGGTTCACCTTTAGAATACATTGTTTCTTTTAATGTTGATATTTCTTTAAAACCAGAAACTATTTTTTCTGTTGACTCATTTAATTCTTTTTGATTATTTATGTTTCCCCATCCACAATCATCAGTTATACATTCTATAAAGTAAGTTTTTATTCTCTGATTTGTTTGAGTGTTTAATTGTGTTAATAATTCTGGCAAATAATTAGTTTCTAAATAATTTCTGTCATTAAATATAAATGCTGTTCTTCCATTATATATTCTTGAATCTACCACAACCAAAGAATTCTCTGCGATATTTTTTTGCTTGTATTCTATTGTTTTTTGAATTATATTCTTTCCTGAGAATTTTGTATGATCATATAATTTAATTGTTGACATCACTAAAAATATCAATAATAGTCCCAATAAAATATATTTAGAATTTTTTTTACTTAATTTTGATATTTTATTTATTGTTAATGATGAAAAAATACAAAATATTGGTATTCCAAAAACAAAATGTTTTTCTAATAATGATGTTCCAGATAAAAATACAAATGGAATTATAAATAAAAATAATAGATATATTGTCCAGTTTTTATCTCTCTTCAGTGCTATTGGTATTCCGATTAAAAATGTCAGAAATAAAAAAATACTATAATTCCAATAATGTTGTATTCCTTTGATTATTCCTGGAACTCCATTGTCATAACTTATTAGCAAAACATTCATACTAAAAGGTTGTATGGTGCTTGCTATTGAATCATATATTCCTTTATTTTCTACAGATAAAAATCTTGAGAATTGTAAATCAGTTATTCCCTTTTCTTGATATAATAAATAGTTGAATGTTAGTGTTGGTAAAGCTATTATAAATAGAATCGTAAAAAATATTAATAAATTTTTTATGTTTTTTTCAGAAAATATTTTTTCTTTATTTTTTATAACTGGATAAAATATAATTGCTATTAAATATGCTGGAATGAATAAAGCTCCAACGTTTTTTACTAGTATTCCTATTCCAAGAAGAACTGTTGCAAGTATATGGTACTTTGTTATATTTTCTTTTAAATATTTAATTAAAAAATAAGAACTTAATAAAATAAAGAAAAACATTGCTACATCTAGTTCTGTTAATGTCATTAATATGTGAAATGCTGAAAATGTTAGTAGTGTTGAAGAAATTAATGCTATTTTTTTGTCAAACATTTCTTTTGTCAAAAAATATAGTGCTAATATTGATAATGCTCCAAATATGATTGACAATAATCTACTACTTACTAAAGTCATTCCAAATATTTTGTATGATAAATCTGTTAAGTACATCCAAACTGGATTTTCAGTTATTTCTTGTAATAAACCAGAGTTTATTATTCCTAAAGCATGTACCCCATACACCATTTCATCAGGACTTCCACCAACTGAAAATGCAAAAATTAATCTTAATATTATTCCAATTATAAATAGAATAACTAAATATTTTGTGTTATTTTTGTTGAAAATGAAATCCATTATACTGCTTAATATGTCTTTTTTCATCTTAATTTGTGATGTATTTTTATTGATTCTGGTAAAGAATCATAGATTTTTATGATAAATTTAAATTTAGAGTTTATTAATCTTAGTCTTGTTAACGAAAGAAACATTTCTGGTATTGCTTTATGCAATTTTAGCTTTGATCCTGATTTATCTTCCCAGACTGTTGGATATTCCTTTATTTTATATTTATTTTTTTTAAGATTATATAATAAATCTATATCAAATGCCCATCTTGTTATGTCTAATTTTTTTATTACATCTTTTATTGCTTTTTTCTTAAATAGTTTAGCTCCACATTGGGTATCATATATATTTAATCCAAATAATATCCTAACCAATAAATTAAATCCACGGGAACTAATAATTCTCATTATACCTTGCTTTGGTTTTACTATTGATTTTTTAATATATCTGGATGCTATTATACAATCAAAATTTTTTATGTTTTTTAATAAATTTTGGAATTCTTCTGGACTAGTTGAATTGTCTGCATCTACAAAACCTATTAAATCACCTTTGGCAATTTTGAAACCTTCTTTTATTGCTCCCCCTTTTCCTACTACTTCTTTTATTATTTTGTATTTTATTCTTTTATTTTTTTCAGAAAGTTTTTTTACAATATTCTCTGTTTTATCTTTACATCCGTTTGGTATTATCAATAACTCATAATCTTGATTTTTAAAATACCTAACATATTCTTCTACTGTTTTTCTTATTCTGTCTTCTTCATTGTATGCTGGTATTATTATTGATAGTTTTACCATTTTTTGAATTGAATACTGCTAATGAAAATATTACTATAAAAAATGTTATCATGAAACCCATTAAAATGTTTATTACTTGTGATATGCTTGAATGAAACATATTTATTAATGCTATTTGCAATACATTGAAAGATAAGAGAATATATAAAAATCTCTTTTTATTTATAGATAACATGTAAAATGTAATTATGTAAATTAATGAAAATAATCCTATAATTACTGAAAATGAACCCACATAAGGAATTATTGGGAAAAATTCTGATCCAAATAAAATATTAACTATTATTTTTGGAAATAAATAAAATATTATTATTGCTGGTATTATTATTAATAAGCTTATTAACATTGATTTATACAAAAGTGGTTTGTGTTCCTTTTTTTTCTTATGGAGCTCTGAAACTTTTGGAAACATAACCTGACTTATTGATAATGTTGCAAAAAATAATATTAATCCAAGTTTTGATGCTGCTACATAATATCCTGTTTCTGTTTCACTAAAAAAATGCTTTACAAGAATTACATCAACACTATATATTGATGTTAAACTTATTAGTGCAATAAATACAGGTATTGAAAATTTATAAATATCTCTTAAATTGAACTCTTTTTTCTTTAATTTTCTTATATCTCTTAACGGGTAAAAACATGCAAAAAATGGTATTATGTATGATAATACTATAGATAGTATTGCTCCATAAATTCCCATTCCAAGAAGCACTAATATTATTCCACCAAACAATTTTATTGTTCCTTCAATTACTAAATTTAAACTTAATCCTTTAAATCTTTGTAGTCCTTGCAATGATCCACGGTTTATTGGAAGAATCATTAAAAATAAAATACAAGGTGATATCACTAACAAAGGCGTTATTGTTATATGAAGAAATTTTGCCAACAAAGGCGTTATTGCTATAAATATTACAAGAAATATTATTCCATAAATTATTAATTTCTTTGTTAATTTATCTATTAAATAATTTACCTTTGAATATTCTTTTTTTGTGTTTAAATCTGAAGTATATTTTGTAACTCCAGTTTGTAATGTATTTAATCCTATTCCCATTATTGCTAAAATGGAAAGTGTTACTCCTAAAACACTATAGTTTGCTGGTCCTAATATACGTCCCATATAAAAATGAAATATAAATCCGAATACTCCAGAACTTAACGCTCCAATGAACAGAATAAAATTATCCTTTAGAAATTTACTTTTTTTATAGTTGTTTATTAATTTACTTATCAATTATATCACCCAAATCAACAAACAAAACACTAATTCTAGTACTATAAAAAATGTTGTAATTTGTTTTTCAGTATGGGTTCCTTTTTTTGTCAGTAAATGAGTAAGTGAGTATATTTTGTTTCCATGATATGACATTATATTTCCGTTTTTGTAATATCCATAGCTTTTTGCCTTGAATTTACTTCTCCATTTTAGTAAGAATTCTATAAAAAAAGGTATTGAAGCAATTATTGCTGCTTTTTCTATGTTACCAAGAATTGCTATTACTGCTATTGAACCACCCAATAGATATGTAAGTGAATCTCCAGGTAGTATTTTTGCAGGATATTTATTAAAAATATAGAATGCCATCAATGATGAAAATATAAGCAATGCTATTAGTGCTGCTGTTTCTCTACCATTTGCATATGCATACAACCCTAACATTCCAGTATAAATTATTCCCATTCCAGTTTCCATTCCATTGAATCCTGCCAACAGATTAACCATATTTGCAGCGCCTATGACTCCTATTGGAATTAAAATTATCGGATAAATTAAACCTAAATCAACACTTCCTATGAAAGGTATTAACATTTTTGTTACGCCTTCATTAATTACCATTAAAGGTATGGCTGCTGTCAAGGTAAGAACTGGTTTTTGCCATTGTTTTAATCCAGAAGATTCTTCTTTTGATTTTATTAACAAATCATCCACAAACCCAACTAATGTAATCATAATTATCGTTGTTAAACCAGCAAATAAAGGAATTGTTGATTCTTTATAATTAAAATAAAAGGTTTGAAAGAAAGAATAAACCATAATTCCCATAAACAAACCTGCCATTACTGATATTCCACCAGAAATTGGAACTAATGGAGTGTTTTTTTTGTTTTGATCTTTTACTATTAATCCTATTTTTCTTAAATATTTTATCAGCCACGGTGTTAAGTAAAGAACTATCAGGAATGATACTATTGCTGATATAAATGGGAGTATTGTCATAATTTTAAATGATTTGACAAGCTTTTTATAATTATTCTTTTTAATTGACTTTTATGGTGAAAACTCTTGATGTAGTTATTCCTGCTTATAGAGGCAACATAAATGAATTTGAATTTGGTTTTATTAAACAGTATGATTATTATAAAAGTAATTTAAATGAATTTAAATGGAATGTTTTGATAAGTCTGAATGGTGATCGTGCTGAGAAAATTATAGAGAAGGCTAAAAAATTCTGCAAAAAATATTCAAATGTTTCTTACATCCATACTTTAAATGAAGGCAAAGGATATTCTATTGTTAACGGTTTAAAAAATTGCAAATCAGATATCGTTGCTTATATGGATGTGGATCTTTCTACAGATTTAAGCTCTTTTAGAAATTTGATTAGTGGTATAGTTAAAGGTTATGATATAAGCAATGGTTCTAGGTATCATAAAAACTCAATTGTAGAAAGATATCATTCAAGAAGAATTTTATCTATGATTTATCATATGTTTATTTTAAGATTTTTTTTAAATGTTAAATTCAGAGATGCACAATGCGGGTATAAAGCAGTTAGTCAAAGATTTATCAAGGAAGTTCTACCTCTTGTAAAAGATAGAAATTGGTTTTTTGAAACTGAAATGCTGTATCTTGCAGAAAAAAAAGGATTGAAAATAATAGAAATTCCCATAGTATGGAAAGAAAGCGGATTTTCTAGTGTTAGATTGATTAAAACAGTTCTTGAGTTTTTGTCCAAAGTTATTGAACTTAAATTTAGAAAATTAAATGTTAATTAATGAACCGTTCTTTTATTATTCTAAATAATATGGTTAAACCATCTTTTATTTTTATTTTAGAATGCCCCCCATATCTTAATTTGTAATTTATTGGTATTTGCTTTATTTTGTATTTTTTCTTCAATGCCCTTATTGATACTTGGGCTTCTAGATCCCAATCATTAGTATCTAATAAATTGTAGAATTTGTCAA
>Ga0209542_10017720_pt1 | contig 11626 bp, 20 predicted proteins | sample RifCSPhighO2_01_FD_184028 | JGI IMG/M metagenome (GOLD analysis project Ga0209542, IMG submission 184028) | Soil microbial communities from Rifle, Colorado - Rifle CSP2_plank highO2_0.1 (SPAdes) (version 2) | ecosystem: Environmental > Terrestrial > Deep subsurface > Rock core/Sediment ...
AAACTTTTCCATCTTTATAATTCACAATACTTCCAGTCTTACGTTTCACTTCATCCAATTTCTTAAAATTTAATCCATTCTCATTGTAGATCATACCCTTAGAATCAGAAACAGCAGCTAATCTAGCACCAGCTTCAGTTAAATATTTACAAGCAAACCATCCAACATTTCCAAATCCTTCAACAGCAAAAGAAACATCCTTAACATCTAAACTTAAATTTCCCAACCCAACTAAAGTAGCATGATATACCCCAAACCCGGTACTACCTAATTCATGTGGAATCCCACCCATATCTTTAGGTTTACCAGTACAAGCTTTCTTAGAACCAACTTTCTTAGCAAACCATCTCATCTCTTCTTCAGCCATATTCATATCAGGAGCAGCAACATACATATCAGGACAAACTACTTTTAAAGCGTCAGCAAAAGCTTCAACAATTTCTTTTTTTTGTTTCTTAGTTAAATTTCGATCATCAGCAATAATTCCAGATTTAGCACCACCAAAAGGCAATCCATGTAACGAGCATTTATACGACATAGCTCTTGCTAATCTAAAAACTTCATCTTTATCCACACTAGGTGTCATTCTAATTCCACCTTTACCAGGACCTAAAGCAGTAGAATGTATAACAACATAACCTTTCATTCCTAATTTAGGATTATAAATCTCAAGAATTTTCTCAGGACCAATACCATCATATTCAATCATCTAATCACCCCTATCATTAAACTAAAACTGAATTAAGTTAAATACTTTTCTCATAGTCCCCCCTTTTTTTCAAAATTGTGTCATATGCTTTATAAAAACTCTAAAACAATTTAAGAGTAATGACAGATTACCATACAATAATTGATACATTAATAGATGTTTTTACAAGAAGATACAATGTATTATTAGAATCTGAATTTGCAACTCAAGGTAGTTTAAACTCAAGAGAATGTAGAATGAAAAGTCTTGAAGTTCTAAATACAATTAATTATTTAAAAGATCAAAAACCAAAATTAAAACTTCAACCAGATCAAGATGGATATATAGAAGATTTAGATATGTTTTTACCTAAAGATGAACCAGAATTATATTGTCCAGTATTAAATGATTTAAAAGAAAAATTAGGCTTAAGATCAGAACAATTAAATGATCAAATCAAAGTAAATTTAAAAAGAAAACACGAAATATTTGATCAAACTACTAAACTTGGTGAAAGTTATAGATTACGTAGAATAGTTCAAAACATCGAAGATATAATTATTGATCTTGAAAATTCTGTAGCAGAAAGTTTTAATGAAGTGGATTTAAGTTTTACCCCTTTAAATATAAACCAACTCTATAACAACATAACACAGAAATACGAATAACTTTTTAAATACAAATCCTATTAACAAAACTATGCTTAATCAAAAAACAGTAGTCAAAGCAATCTTTGGGGTAGTTCTAGCAATCCTAGTAGTTTCATTCATTAATGTAGGAATTTCATTATTCTATCCTGCACCAAAATATGAAGATCACTGCCAACCATATATTCCTGAAAGATTACCAGTTCTAGAAAATCAAACTTTCAATCAAGAACAATATGAAAAAAACAACTTATGTGGCGAAAGCTTCAATGAAGCACAAAACAAATACAATCGAACAATCTTTTTAATATTAGCACCTATAGGATTATTATTACTAATCATAGGAACTTTAATTCCAAATTTAACATTACAAATTATGTTAATGGGATCAGGTTTCATTAATGTAGTTATAGCAATAGTAAGAAATTTACAAGAAAAAACATCAGTATTCATTGTACTAGGAATTCTAATAATAATAGGAATTTTATTTACAATTAAAAAATTAAGATGATCAAATTAAATAATGGAATAGAGATCCCTCAAATAGGTCTAGGTACTTGGCAATTATCTCCAAAAGATTGTGAACAAGCAGTACTTCATGCATTAAAAACAGGTTATAAATTAATAGATACAGCAGCAATATACAAAAACGAAGAAGCTGTAGGTACAGCAATTAAAAAATCAAAAATTCCACGAGAAGAAATATTTTTAACAACAAAATTATGGAATTCAGATCATAAAGATCCACTAAAAGCTTTCAATACAAGTTTAAAAAAATTACAAACAGATTACATAGATTTATATTTAATTCATTGGCCGGTACCAGAATTAAGAAATAAAACCTGGAAAATTCTAGAAAAAATATACAAATCAAAAAAATGTAAAGCCATTGGAGTAAGTAATTATACCCCTCAACATCTAAAAGAATTATTCGAAGTATCAGAAATAATACCAACAATAAACCAAGTAGAATTCAGTCCATTCTTATATCAAAAAGATTTACTAAATTATTGTAACACAAAAAAAATACAAGTCGAAGCTTACAGTCCATTAACTCAAGGTCAAAAATTAAATGAACCAGAATTAAAAGAAATAGCAAAAAAATACAAAAAAACATCAGCACAAATAATTCTAAGATGGTGTATCCAACATAACACTATTCCATTACCTAAATCAAAAACTCCATCAAGAATAGAAGAAAACTTTAATATATTCGATTTCAAAATCTCAACAGAAGATATGGAGTCTATAGATACTTTACATGAAAATTTCAGAACATGTTGGGATCCAACAGAAATGTCTTAATCCTCAGACATATAAGGTTGACAAATTTTCCAAGCTTTATACATTGAATCCCTAGCTTCGTGTAAATTAACAGCAACATCATACAATTGTCTAGCTAATCTTTGTCTTCCACATGCAAAATCATTATCAGCTTGTCTATTGATACCATCAGCCAATTTTTCAATAAATACAACAAGTTTATCATAACGCATATTTCCTAAAGCTTTAGCTAATTCTTCTAAACTACCATTATAACCTTCAAGATGATCGGAATGTTTACTCATTTTTACCAGCTAATACTCTTAATTTAGAAGATTTAAATACATCCGGTTTATATGCTTCAATCCTAATAATTTCTAGATTCAATCCTATTTCAATCAATTTTTCTTTCAAATTTTCAGTAAACACTTTCTGATCATATCCTAAACAAATAATATCAGGCTTAATCTCTTCAATAATTTTATACTTATCACCTTCATAACCTAATCTAGCTTCAGTAACATAAAATAAAACATTTAAAATTTCAATTCTTTTATTTTCATTATTAATAGTATTCCTATTCTTAACTTGTTTAACAGTACTATCTCTAGCTACAACAACATATAATTCATCTCCATAAGATTTAGCTTTTCTAAGAAAGAAATCATGTCCAGGATGAAATATATCAAATGTACCAAAGACTAATACTTTTTTCATAAAACAAAACAAAAATTAAAAACTTATAAATTTATCTAGTAAACTTCGGATTATTTTTAACAAAATGTTTAATCATCCTATCAAACCAAAATATTTTAGTTTTCTTAATATAGAAAAATCCAATCCCAGATATAAACAAGGCACCAAATAAATTAACCATTAAATCTCCCATAGTATCAACTAATCCTGACTTTTGCATATTAAATCCAAAAGAAGAATCCATCAAAAACTCAAAAACTTCCCACAAAGTCCCTAAGGCTAAAGAAAAACAAAATGAAAATACAGTAATTGTAACAGGCTTAGCTTTAATCTTTCCACTTTTATACAACACATAAAGTATAACAAAACCAATAAATCCTAAAATTACGGCAGCAACAGCATGTAATAATATATCCCACCACCAAAATTTAGTATAATATCCTTGAACTTCACCTAAAAACATTGCACCATAAACAAACAAAACCATCATAATTTGTAATTCACCAGGAAGGTTAACTTCAAATTGACCTTCAAAAAATTCAGATAAAAATGTTAAAAATAAAGTCAGTACAGAAATAAATAACATAATCCAATTAGAACTATAAATAGCCCATCCAATTGCACCTATAAGTGTAATTCTTATTATCCAACTTAAGAGAAAGTAAATCTTATCAATCACATTCATGCTTTTAAACATAAACTAATTAATCAAATTAGCTATATAAATGTTATTTCTTACGTTTCCCATACAATCCAATTAATTCACCACTAGCAATCACATGACCCTCCATTGCCATATCAACATCTTCTTTAATTGCATCACTACCTAAATCTAAAATTGTATCTAAAGCATAAATTTTAAAGAAATATCTATGCGTACCAGAAGGAGGACACGGACCACCATAATCATGTTTTCCAAAATCATTCAAACCTTGTTCACCAGGTACACTATCTTCTTCAATATAATTTGTTACAGGTATATTAAACACAACCCAATGTACCCAAGTTCCTTTAGGTGCATCAGGATCATCAACAATTAAAACTAAACTTTCAGCTTGTTTAGGCACACCTTCAATTTTTAAAGGGACATTAATATCATCGCCCTCACAAGTATATAGACTTGGAATCATATCTTCATGTTCAAAAGCCGAACTAGTTATAACTAATTCTTCCATTATTTCCACCCCCAAATTTAAAATTACAATATATAGAAAATCGCTACATTAACTCCTTAAGATCTAATAATATATAAAATTATGTGATTATTCTAAACCAAGGAGCTATATCAGGCAAAATAAATTCAATTCCTTTTTCTAATGAATTATCATATTGGTAAACTAATCCTTTCTTCTTCCATTCTTTAATTTTAGGAAGAATAACTTGATAAGAATCATTCATTATTGAACTAGATTGCATCCCATTCTGTCTTAGAACCAATCCTTTACAATGAAAACTAATAATACAATATAAATTAACTGCAACCAATTTTGCTAAATCATTTTCAAGTACTCTTTGATTATTACTCCAAGAATCTAAAATATCTTGTTCAGTAATTCTATAAGTTTTACAAAATTCATCAAATTTTAATCCATTCATAATTAGTAACGTTTAGAAAATCTAGGGCTACTCGGCCTTCTATTCTCTCTTCTACTATCAGTTCTTCTATTATCATTTCTTCTATTTTCATTTCGTACATAAAATACTTTTTCAAATTGAGGAACTTTAAGCTGATGTACTAATAATGAACGATCTTCTAAAACATTCCTAAAATTATCCTCATCTCTAGAAGTCAATAAAGAAACAATTTTACCTTCACTACCAGCTCTTGCAGTCCTACCAATCCTATGTACATAATCTCTAGAAGTTTTAGGAATATCATAATTTATTACAAGTTGAACATTCTTAATGTCTAATCCTCTAGCTGCAATATCACTTGCAACTAATATATCTAATCTATTTGCATGAAAATCTTCCATAACTTGTTTTCTTTTATTCTGGGATAATCCCCCATGTAAAGCCTGAACCTTAAACTTTTGTTTATACAAGTTTTTAGACAATTCATCAACAATTCTTCTAGTTGCACAAAAAATAATAATTAATCCTTTAGTATGATCTAATAAATGAACTAATAATGAGAATTTATCTCTTTGATCAATTCTATAAAAATTTTGAATTAATTTACTTTTATCAACATAAGAAGGCATTTTTACTTTAATAGGATTTTTCATATAATTATTAGATATATCAGTAACCTCTTTTGACATAGTTGCAGAAAATAACAAAGTCTGCCTATTTTTAGGAAGATAAGAAATAATATCTTTAACATCTTCAATAAAACCCATCTCAAACATCTTGTCAGCTTCATCTAAAACTAACATTGAAACTTTGGAAACATTAATTGTACCTCTACGTAAATGATCTAATAATCGACCAGGTGTACAAACAGCAATATCAGCTCTATTTAATTTAACCATTTGTGGACCAATTGGAACTCCACCATAAACTTCAACAATATTCACAGGTTTATATTTAGAAAATTTATAAAATTCTTTAGTAACTTGATCACTTAATTCTCTTGTAGGAACTAAAATCAACACTTGGATACCTTTTCTACTTACAACTTTTTCCAAAACCGGAAAACCAAAAGCTGCAGTCTTACCAGAACCAGTATGAGACTGACCTATTAGATCTTTCCCTTCTTGAATAATAGGAATTGCCTTTTCCTGGATTTCAGTAAATTCGGAGAAACCAAGATCAAGAATTGCTTTTTCAAGCTCAGGTTGTAACTTAATATTTTTTGTATTCATAACATATATAGTAAAATAATCATTTTTAAAGGTATGGGTTTTAGGAAATCGCCGTGACCCGGATTTGAACCGGGATGCCCAAGAAGGGCCAAGCTTGCAAGATAAATTTCCAGGCTTGTGCAATACCGGGTTATGCGATCACGGCATGACCTAATCTTTTAACTTTCAATATTTAAACTTTCACTTTCCTAAATTCAACAATCTTACCTAAACCATTACAAGTTATAGAATTACACGGATAGTAATCTTCAAATTCTTGAATAAAAATTCCATCCAGAGAATCAACAATAACTTGATTATTAAGTTCTGCATTTATTCCGACAAAAACTCTCTCAATACCATCAATAAAAAAAGCTTGTTTTTTAATCTCATTCAATAATGATTTCCTAATTCTTAAATCAGTAGAACAAGATTCTGTTATTAATCCTTCAATATAAAAAAACTTTCCCTTAGGATCATAATTTCTAAAATGGTTATTGCTTGAAGTATCAGCTATTTCATCTAATCTAGTACCAAAAGCTAAACCCAATAAAATATCACTTTTTGATTTTCGATTTTTAATTAAACCAACTAATCCTAATGGAAAATTAGTAATTCTTTCTCTAAAATAATCAATAGTAAATCCAATTCTAGCATAATTATGATGAAGAGAATAATCTGTACCAAAAGGACTTAAGATTAAATCAGAAATTAATTTCGCTTCAGAAAGAACTAAATTTCTATAAGTTAGCATCTATTCTAACATATTAATTTGAATTTGAACTCTTTCAGGAATAGGAACTCTCATAACTAATCTTAAAGCTCTTTCATTTAAACCAAGATCAATCATTCTTTTATGAATTCTCATTTCAAAATTTTCAAAAGAAGCTTTACCATTACCACACGGACTTCTTCTTGTAGTGTGTTTTAATCTTTTAGTAGGTAAAGGAATAGGACCAGAAATTTTAACTTTAGTTTTTTTAGCAATATCAATAATATTTTCACAAATTTGATTTAATTGACCTATGTCAGTACTTGCTAAGTTTATCCTTGCTTTTTGTTCTGCCATTTGTTATTAAGTAAAATAAGTCCTTTAAAAACTTATCTAATTTTTAGAATATTAATCACCTGGGAAAACATAAGTATCAATCCCTCTTCTTCTTAAATCATCCAATCCTTCTTGTGTAAATTGATAATTATTAGTTTCCGGATTAAAATGTATTAATCTAGGTAATAAATAAGCATTTAATTTTGGAACCCTAGTATTTCTTACTCTTCTTACAGTACGTTCACATTCTAAAGGTAAAAAATTTTCAACAGCAGAATCAATACTCTTTCTCAACTGGATTCCAGTAAATCTTCTTGTAATATCATCAGCTCTTTTTATTAACTCATCATAAAATTTTCTTACAACACCATTATCAGGATTATCCAAATTCACAAAAGGATCAAAACCTTGAAAATATAAGTCAGAAGTCATAATAAAATAAAAAAAAGAAGTAAACTTACTTCTTAGTTATATCAATACACATACCAGCTGCAACAGTTGCCCCTGCATCTCTAATTGCAAACTTAGCCAAGTGTGGAATAACACTTTGTTTTTCAATTACTAATGGCTTAGTTGGTCTAACTCTAACAATTGCTGCATCTCCATTCTTAATAAAATCTGGATTTTCAGCTAATGTTGCACCAGTAGCAGGGTCTAACTTTTTCTCAATAGCCATAATTTGACAAGCTATTTGAGCTGTATGTATATGGAATACAGGTGTATATCCAACAGTCAATACAGTGGGGTGATTTAAAACAATAATCCTAGCTAAAAATTCAGTAGCCACATTTGGAGGATTATCAACATGTCCTAAACAATCTCCTCTAGCAGTATCTTTTTTACCTAAACCTCTAACATTGAAACCAATGTTATCACCAGGTTCAGCTTGTTGAACTTTTTCATGATGCATTTCAATATCTTTAACTTCACCAGTAATACCTTTACCATCTCTACCTGGAACAATTATAACTTTATCACCAACTTTCATAATACCAGTTTCAACTCTACCTACAGGAACTACACCAATACCAGTGATACTGTATACATCCTGGATAGGTAATCTCAAAGGTAAATTAGTTGGCTTTTCAGGTTCATCAAATTGATCAATATGTTCAATTAATGTTGGTCCTTTATACCAAGGCATATTTTCAGATTTTTTGAAAATATTATCTCCTTTAAAAGAAGCAGCTGGAATAAAAGTAGTCTTATCCAATTTATAACCAACTTGAATTAATAATTTACTAACATCTTCTTTAACTTTATTAAATTTAGCTTCATCAAAATTAACTACATCCATTTTATTAACTAAAACTGCAATTTGACCTACACCCATAGTTCTTGTAAGCCAAACATGCTCTTTAGTTTGAGCTTGTGGACCTTCACCAGCAGATACTACTAAAAAAGCTACATCTGCTTGACTTGATCCAGTAATCATATTTTTAACAAAATCCCTGTGACCAGGAGCATCAATAATTGTACAATCGTACTTTTTAGTTTGGAATTTTTTATAAGAAAGATCAATAGTTACACCTCTTTCTCTTTCTTCTTTAAGATTATCCATAACGAAAGCGAATTCGAAACCAGCTTTACCTAATTCTTGAGCTTTTTCTTTTAACTTTCTCATAGTTTGCTCATCAATATTACCAGAATCATACATTAATCTACCTACAGTAGTAGATTTACCGTGGTCAACATGACCTACAAATATCACATTTAAGTGAGGTTTTGCTCTTGCCATTTTTCTATTATCCCCTCCAAAGTAATTAATAAACGTATGGTGATCTTACTAAATGGGGTATTTATAAACTTTTCGGGAACTTTTAGAAATTTCTTAAATAAAATAGTTTTTAAACCTCTATATTCAAAACCACTTGTTTTATAAATACTCAAGTAAAACAAATTACTATGAAAACACAAGAAGTAAAATATATTGAACCTATAAGTGTAGCAAAAATATTTGGATTAATTTATGGAATTATGGGTTTGATATTCGGATTAATTTTCGGAATAGCATCTGTATCTAGAGTTTTACTTTTTGGTCAAACTAATACAATTATGATATTATTAACTGGTTTGGGTATAACTTTAGCATTAACAATCGGTTATGGTTTATTAGGATTTTTATCCGGAGCAGCTTCAGCTTGGTTATACAATTTGGTAGCTAAAAAAGTTGGCGGAATAGAAATAGAATTAAATTAAAAATTTAGAATTCTTTAACTTTTAAAAAAATTACTTTTTAGTAAATGTAGTATAACCACAACTACCACAAGTAACTCTATCTCTATGAACACCTAAAAATATAGCAGGTCCACATTTAGGACAAGTTTGACCTCTATTTAATTTACCACCTTCTACCTTAAATTTACTCCATCTCTTACTAGCAACTTTATTCTTTGGTTTTTTCTTGGCCATTTTCAACAGTTTGAGAAGCAGCTTCCTTAGCTTTCTTCTCTTCTAATTTTTTCTTTTTTTCTTCAGCTAAAGCTTTTTTATATTTTTTATTTTTAATAACTTCAACATCATCTAAAACTTTAAGATCATCATAAACATAAGCATAAACTATAGCTTTTCTTTCACCATAAATTTGATCAATTTTTTTAATAATAATTTTTTCTTTAGGAACTTTTAATTTACTTACAATTTGTTGCCTAATATCATCAGTTTTAGGAGTAGAACCTTCAAATACTAAATTAATAGAATATTCATTTCTATTCAATAATGGGGATCTAATTTCTTTTATAATTTCCATTTTTATCTAACCTTAATCGCATATTCCCCTTTTAAATTTATTCCTAAATTTTTAGCAATTTCAGATTTGCTAGTATCTAGAATATAGAATCTTCCTTTCCACACATCAGTAACACTTGAAGATTTACAATTAGGACATTCACTTCCTGTATAGAATCTTTTACAATCCTTACAAACCTTTTTACTCATGTTAAATATAAAGCAAATATGAGGTTTAAATAGATTTCCTTTTTTGATCTTCAATTATCAATTCTAATCGATTAATCTCTTTTCCAATTGAATCATTGTTATTACCATAATCAACATTTAGAACACCTCTAAAACAAATACCTACAATAGGCGGAATTAAAATTCCATGTAAAGGATAATCAGAATTTGTTCCTAAAAAATAATTAATAACTGGAACTGAAATAGGTAGTAAAGAAATACCTTCAAAAAATAACCCAACACAAGCAGATTCAAATCTTCTAATTCCTTCAAGACAACTAAAAGCATAAGGTTGACCATCAACCTCAGATTCCAATTTTTCCTTTACTTCGTTATTAACACCATATCTATAGATTTGTAATCCAATACTTCCTGGTAAAACAGAAATTATTACTCTTTTAAGATTAGTCACAGAATATTCAGACACTACACTCGTTTTCATATTAAGCTTTAGCTTTCTCCTTCTTCGGTTCACCAGTCTTTTCAACACTCTTCTCAGTAGCCTTATCCATATCATGTTTAATATGTTCTAAAGGACCAAGCCAAGGTTGTCTCATAGTCAAACCTAATTTAGGATTAGTAACTTCTTTGTAAGAAATAGCTATAACCATAGCTCTACATTTATCACCAACTTTAATAGTTTTCTTAGTTTCTTTACCTGTTAAAATATTACTTTTTGAAAATGTAACATAATCATCCATTGTTTGAGAAACATGAATCATACCATCAATAGCACCAATATTAAGGAAAGCTCCAAAATCAGTAATATCTGAAACTTCACCCATAACAATTTCTTTCATTTCAGGTTGATAAGTAATTATACTAAATTTAGTCTTATAATAAGCAGCTCCATCACCTGGAATAATAATACCTTCACCAATTTCAAACACATCACCAACACATACAACAATACCTAACTTTTCAGAAATATAATTTTCAAACCTCATATTTAAAGTCTTAAGAATAGCTTCTTCAGTATTCTCAGAGAATAAATTAGGCGGTATTCTCATAAACCCTTGAACAATTTTCTCATAAAACATATTAACACACTTGTAAAATTAAGTTTTTACCACTCCTCTGGTGAATAACTGGAATTTTTCTATTTTTAAGTCTTTCCTTCAATTCCCTATCATGGGTAGCAACAATGATATCATCCATATCCAATAACAGCTCATCTACAGACTTATTCTTTAAAGTTTTAATAATTTTAAATTTTTTATTAATAAATTGTAAAGCTAATTTTTCACCTTTCTTACCTCTAATTTCATCTAAAGTTTTATCCAAAACACAAATTTCATACTTAAAATCACAAATTCTATCAATCTCAACTAAAAAGTTTATACCTTTATTGAGATTATGTAATAAAAAATCAGTATCCAAAATAATCTTTTTCATATATTTATAATTGATTTAGGTTTTATTAATTTTACTAAGATTTATAAAGAAGAATTGCAGCTTTTAATAATTCCGGAGGATCTTAAGTGAAAAATAAATTAATTCAACCAGAAGTAAACATTGGTATAGTAGGCCATGTTGACCATGG
>Ga0209542_10017722_pt1 | contig 11626 bp, 14 predicted proteins | sample RifCSPhighO2_01_FD_184028 | JGI IMG/M metagenome (GOLD analysis project Ga0209542, IMG submission 184028) | Soil microbial communities from Rifle, Colorado - Rifle CSP2_plank highO2_0.1 (SPAdes) (version 2) | ecosystem: Environmental > Terrestrial > Deep subsurface > Rock core/Sediment ...
AAGCCATCAGTTCCTTTATTTTTGCAACCGCCCTATCACTCATCTCTATCATTGGAGCTGTCCAAACTTTTGTTGTCTTTTATAATGGTAATCACTACTGCGCCCGATTACAAGGCGCTTTTGTTTTGTTTTAAATCAATCAAATTTTGTAAAAGAAAACAAAAACCGCCATCATGTGGCGGTCTGCAAAAATTTTAGAACTACATAACTGCCAAGACGAGAAAGACGAGTGCGACGCAAAGGCCGACAAGAATTCCTGAAATAGCCCAAACATTAGTTATCCCGGAGGATTTCTCACCCTTTGATTTCCGTGCAGGTACAACTAACCTGCTTCCACCCGAACCAACCAATCGGCCCATCTTCTTAACCTTTTAATACGCTGAAAACTGGACTTAACATATCCCAAGAAGGTCAGCGGTGTCAATACCCTCTATTACAAAAATTCGCCTCTTCCATTCTCTGTCACCGAAACAATCCTTCCGTCATCAATTTTTATAATTTTTTCTGCGAGCTTCGCGCATCGCTCTTCGTGAGTGACCATCACAATGGTCTGCCCAGCTTTGTGCAATTCTTTAAAAATATCCATGACCACATCTGATGACTCATTGTCTAAGTTTGCAGTCGGTTCATCTGCAAAAAGTATCTTCGGCTCATGAGCAATGGCACGCGCAATAGACACTCGCTGTTGCTCTCCGCCAGAAAGTCGGCTCGGAATATTATGCAAACGCTCGCCAAGCCCCACTCTCGTGAGAGCCGCATCTGCCTTGATGTTTGCCTCCCGCTTAGAAAGTCCCTGCATGATAAGTGGCAACACCACATTCTCAAGAGCGGTAAGCTCAGGCAACAGCGCGTAATCTTGAAAAACATACCCAAATTTTTGAAGCCGAAAAAGCACCTCTTCGGCATCACTCATTTCTCGTGTGCTGTGCCCATCTATCACCACGTCCCCCGAAGTTGGCTCATCCAAAAGACTCATTTGGTAAAGCAGTGTGCTTTTGCCGGCACCGGAGCGACCCATGATGACAATAAACTCTCCTTCTTTGACATGAAGGTCAATGCCGCGAAGCACGTGAGTTTCCAAGTCGCCGTTTGCATATGTTTTTATGAGGTTTTTTGTTTCAATCATATGGTTAATTTCTTCCCAAAATAGAGTCCAGAGTATTTTTGCGGATAATCATCCATGCCGGAATATAACCAGCGATAATCGTGGCCGTAACCAAAAGTCCCACACGGAAAAAGGTGAGATCAAGGGGCGCGACCAAAATGCCATCACTAAACGGAAAGTTTATCGGATGGCTTGCAACAAATGGCACCAAAAAGCCGTACACGAGCACAAGACCAATCACTGATCCAAGTAGCGCATAAAAAATAGATTGAAATACGTACGAAAGCTCAATGGCTCCTCCTTCAATGCCGATACCTTTCATAATGCCGATATATTTTCGACGAGTAATGGCATTAATGAAAACAACGATAAAAATAGTGATAGAGGCAACGACAAGTCCAATGGAACTAAAAGCTGTCCCCAACATGCTAAAAGTATCAATAATATCTTTCAAAAACTTCGGCTGAGCGTCTTCAAATGTCTGCACTTTTGCAAATTGGTCTGCGCCACTTAGCTTGAGCTTGTCACGCACCAAGGCAGGATCAACTCCCTCTTTTAGAAGCATGGCGATTTGATCAACATTCCCATCTGTCCTCCCGATCATACTGCGAAACTGCGAATCAGCCATAAACACATTTCGTGTCAGCGCATCAACCTTACTTTTAATGATGCCTTTTACTGTAACCTCGCGGGTGACTTCGCCGATCGTAATCCGGATTTTGCTCCCGACTTCCACATTATCAAGCGCGGCAAAGTTTGGGTCATCCACCGGCACATATTGGCTCAGCAAAAACTGCCCCACAATAACTTGATCATAATCTCCGGGGGCAAGATACGCACCCTCGGTCACCGACTTTGAAAGCCCTGTTACAATGTCCTCATTTCGTGGATCAATACCAAAAATTTGGGTGCCTGTCGTATTTGGCTTGTCGGTCTCTTTGCGCGTTTTATAATTTGCTTCAAGAGTTGCCCCTTCACTATAGCGTGGAGATATCGCTTCCACTTCAGGCAAACTCCTGATAAGCGTGATGAGGTTGGGACTGTTTTCTATATATTTTTTGTCATCTAACGCCGAGATGATGACATCGCCCGTGAATTCATACCGCACTTGGTCAACCGCACCCTGGATAAGCCCCACCAAAATACCGGAGACCACCACCAAATTTAAAAACGTGAGCACCATAACAAAAACAATGAGCCCCGTCGTCCAGATGCTCGCACGCCGAAGGTGGCGCACTGCGAGAAAAAACCCAATACGGGTATTTAAAGCATATTTTGAAAACATAGTGTTATGTTACTTTTCTTCAGCCTTGAGCAACACGACATCACCATCGGTAAGCCCGGAGACTATTTCAATAGTTCCCAACGAGGAAACGCTCCCCGTCTGCACCGCTCGATCCACGATTGTGTCGCCCTCTTTCACAGAAACAAATTTCTGGCCATCACGCTCAATGACGATACCTTGAGGAACTGCGATAACATTTGTTTTCTCATCGGTGATAATAAGAATGTTCGCGGTCATGCCTGGACGTATGCGTTCGTCACTCGCGTCAAACAGCAACTTTACCCGATACGTGGAAACTCCATCTCTTACTGTTTCCGCCGGATCTATAGAAATAACCTTAGCGGCAAAAGGCGCTGCCGGGCCATACGCATCAAGAGTCGCCACCGCCTCGTCACCCAAAGCAAGAAGCGGAATATTTATTTCCGGCACAAAGCTTTCCATCTGGAGCGTGCCCGCACTTATCATTGCGATATCGGAAGTGTTTGAGGAGGCAGTACCCCCCACTTTAACATCCATTTTTGTTATCACGCCCGTAAAAGGAGCCACTACCAATGTTTTTCGAAAACGCGCACGTGCACTTGCAAGCTCGGCTTCGGCTGATTTCACGCGCGCCTCTTCCTCTTGCAAAGCCTCTTTAGTAGCACCGGCCTTTTCAAGCTCCAAATTTCTTTTTGCTGTAGCAATATCAGCCAAAGCATTTTCCTGCCCCGTAACGGCGGACGTAAGGGCCGTGATAGCGCCGGAAATATTAGTTCGGGCAGTCGTTACATCGGCACGATAGCCGTCAATTGTTGCCTGTGACAAAGAGGGCGAAGCGGAGACAGAGTTCACGGCAAGTGCCACCTTATCAAGAAACATGCGCACCTCGTCAAGATTTTTCATCGCAGTTGCGATGTGGGCACCAAGACCTGCGTTGACATTGAGGAAATCGAGCGAGCTCGCCCATGTAACAAACATAGATTCAATGAGAAATCTTCTCCACTCCACGTCTGACTGTAGTTGGTTTGTTACTGTAAAATTAAGCTTCGGGTCAGCAGAGCGCGGATTACTCATAAACTGGTCCACCCTTCGGCGCACTGCGTCGTCAGACTCTGTGTATGCTTTCTTTAGTGCATCAACCAATGTCTGATTTGCACGCGCAAGCACAGTCTCCGCATCAAAAACTTCAGATTCAGTCACCGCAAGTTCCTCGGAACGAGTACCCACCTGAAGTGCCGCAAACTTAGCTTCTGCGGCATCGCGCGCAGCTTCTTTTTGCAACACCTCCCCCCATGCGTCCCCATTTTCAAGCGCGGCAAGTACTTTGCCGGCAAACACAGTGTCCCCCACTTTCGCGTAGACCGCAGCAACCCTTCCCGACTGACTAAACACCAAATCAACATGCTCGGCGGCAACTACTTTTCCGGAAACAGAGACCTGTTGCACAAAGTCTCCCGGATGAACAACGAGAGTCTCTTCTTTGTCTTTCCCATTTCGGAATAAAAAGAAAGCACCCACCAAGACGAGAAAAAGAAGCGCGGCTCCGTATGCCGCATGTTTTTTCTTTAGGCTGGATTTAAAAGTTTTTATGAAAGTTAAAAAATCTTGAAATATTTCCATGCGCGTTATTATTATTTAGCCATAGTACCTTATCGTGCACAAAATATCATATTTGACAAAAGTGGTACTATAATTTATACTGGTTTCAGACCGCAACTCCTCAAAAGGTCAACTCAATGTCGCTCGAAGCAAAAGACCTTAAGAAAGACCAGGTGTTTTGGTGGGCCGGCGATGTAGAAGGTGCAGTACATTCCCATAAATGGTCATGTCCTGCCATGGTAATCTCCAGAACAGAAACAACTATTACCATTTTATCCTTTGATGACATGAAGACGAACGAACGGAATATCGCGAACGGTATACCTGGAACAATGACGCCGACTGATAGAAAAAAAGTCGCCCGCTACGTTGAAGATAAAATTGACGGGATAGACAAAGAAATAAAAAAGAAGGAACGCGAGATTGAAGACTTGCGAGATGACGCAGCAAATGTGCGAGCACTAGGGGCAAACTTCCTTAATCAATTTCAAACGACAGAAAATAATTAAGGCAGAAAACCGCACGGTTTATCCGGCGGTTTTTAATTCTCAGAGTACGAAAAAAAATGAGCGCTTGACAAAAGCACTCTAAACTGTAATGACGCCCACAGAATCTAGGACAATCTGCGGACAAGACAATGTGGGTTTTCATCAGAGTTTTAATAACCATTGCAGTAACTGCCGTTGCGGCAATTCCCACCCTACTCTTTATTTGGCATGCGCGGACTACTTTCTCCTGAAGGGTTTTTCCAAGAATTTCTTGCTCTTGGTATTGGAATTTGGATTTTTGGCGGATTTCAATTTTTTTTCTTTATTCTTTTGGTCATTGTAATGCTTGCCACTTGGACAAGGAGATAATCGGCAGCTACTAAAAAGCAGGCTTTAAAAAAAACGGTGCGCGCAAGCAAGCCGTTTTTTGTTTTTTTTAAGGACTCAAAAATGGTTGACAAATTCTTTAAAATAGTTAAAATGTGCCTAGAAACTTTCACCTATCGTCAGGGGAGTGCATATGCAACAATTGGGAAAACGAGTTGTTCGCTGGCTTGTTGCGGGAATCGCTATTTTTATCGTTGGGGGTGGAATCGTAACGTGGTTTTGGCCTGGTGTTTGGGTAAGCAAAGAAAAAGCTATTCTTGCTCTTGAGAATTCTGGTTTCAAAGAAATCATCATTCTTGATAAAGACGTCTCCTTTCTGGAGTGGCGCGGCTGTGGAAGCGACGATACTGCGGCATTCCAAGCAAGGGCGGTGAATGCGAGCGGGCGAACAGTTGAAGTCACCGTCTGCTCGGCGTGGCTTAAAGGCGCAACGGTCAGAACGCCATGACATCGGGAGGGTAATGACAATGCGAGCCCTGGGGCGCATTCACGCCAACTCTTGGTCTATTGATTACAATAGAGTCTCTTTGCGATCTGGGGGCGTATGCGCTGGCATCGCCTATTGGCTCGGAATCCGAACATGGATTGTGCGACTTGCCGTCTTTCTGTTTGTTTTGTTCGGCTCGGGAATCGGAATATTTATTTACCTTACTCTTTGGATTTTTCTACCCAAATGGGAGAAGACTCCGGAAGATTATGAAGAAATCTCTGGCTGATACAACAAAAAGAAAAGCGGCACGCGCAAGCAAGCCGTTTTTTGTTTTTTTAATGTAAAAACTCTGCTATAGTGCTCGTAGGATATTTAAACAAAATTTTCGGTCTGGCGATGGCAAAAAGGTTTAAAATCATGGGGCCCGATGGGAACATATTTTTAAGCGATGTCCCTGGCCACTACGCAGGGTGGAATGGCAGGAGAAAAGACCGACTCATTTTTGGACGTCTCACTTGTAAAAGTGGGATGCGCATGAAAAAAGAAAACCGAGTATTTTTCCATTCATATGCAGATGCTATTGCGGCAGGCTTCCGCCCCTGTAAAAACTGCAAACCAACCCCCTAACCGGGGTTTTCTTTTTGACTAGAAGTGGGTTAGGATACGAAAAGATTTGGCTCATTGCAATTGAAAGACGCACCGTGCGAAATCCGATGAAATCATCTTTACTCAATAGCACTGCACTTAAAAATCAAATTCCCAAATTTGTTTTGACGGGCGGGCCGTGTGCAGGGAAAACAACTGCTCGTGAATATCTGAAAGAAAAATTGAAAGATTACGGATTTACTCCGTTTTTTGTCCCCGAGATACCCACTGAATTTATAGAAAACGGCATAGCACCCAACGCAAATGGCTTTACGAGAGACCAGTTTCAAGAACTCCTTTTTGAAGAAGTACTGGACAGAGAAGCTCGATACATGAGAATGGCATACAAATCAAGTGCCGATAAGAAAATTCTTATATGCGACCGCGGACTTCTGGATGTGCGTGCGTACTCCGATACAAGACAATTTGATTTTTGGCTTGATAAAAAGGGCCTTTCGCTTATCGGTGCCCGAGACACAAGATACGATGCGGTGTTTCATTTGGTCACCGCAGCTCAAGGCGCAGAAGAATTTTATACACTCGCCAACAATAAAGCACGGTCTGAAACATTGGAAGAGGCGCGAGAACGAGACGGGCTCGTTTTTGATGCATGGAATGGACACCCTCATCTGCGCATTATTGACAACAGTACCGATTTTGAAGGAAAAATGCGGCGACTTTTGGGAGAAGTTTGCCACGCTTTGGGAGTGCCAGTGCCACTTGAGATTGAACGCAAATTCCTCATCCACCCACCCGCAATGCAACATTTTAGAAAACAAGCCCAAGTAATAAACATTGAACAGGCATATCTTGCGGGCGGAAATGATGGAATAACTCGCAGGGTAAGAAAAAGGGAGCAGAGTGGTGCCTGCATGTTTGTTGAAACCAACAAACAAATGATTCGCGACGGTGTACGAGCCGAAGTAGAGTGGCCCATTAGCCAAGCACGCTACTTGGCGGCCCTTGCTTACGAGCAAGACCCCAACTCAGTCATTGTCAGAAAAAAACGAACTTGTTTTCAGTACAAGAATCAGTATTTTGAACTTGATTATTTTGAAGAGCCACACCAGGGGCTATGGCTTCTTGAAATAGAGCTCACCGACATACAGCAAGAGATCTCCTTACCGCCATTTCTCGATATCATCAAAGAGGTAACCAATGATTCCGCTTTCACGAACAGCGAATTGGCAAAGAAACGATAATCACAACAAACCAAAAGCGGCCCGATTCAAATCGGACCGCTTTTTTATTGACGACACAAAAGGTTGCGATGGGCAATAAACGCTGGTATAATCACACCATTGTTTGAAGACCAATAACTAGAGCCCCAAACAAAGAAACACTTGGAGAAAGTACGAATAAACAACCAAATACGCGCCAAAGAGCTTAGGGTTATTGACGAAGAAGTCGGAAACCTGGGCACCCTCCTTTTTGAGGACGCTCTCGCCAAAGCGCGCGAAAAAGGGCTTGATTTGATTGAAATAAGCCCAAATGCGGTGCCACCCGTTGCAAAAATAATGGATTTTGGTAAATTCCAGTATGAGCAAAAGAAAAAGCAACAGAAAACTAGAACCAAAACCACCGAAACAAAGTCTTTGCAGATTAAGATCGGAACAGGCGAACACGACCTGGAGCTCAAAGCAAGAAAGGCATCCCAGTTTTTGAAAGAGGGCCATAGGGTTAAAATAGACCTTTTTCTTCGGGGGAGAGCGAAGTATATGGAGAAAGGTTTTCTTGAAGACCGACTCAACAGAGTACTTCACCTTATTACGGAAGAATTTAAGGTGGCCGACGCGCCCAAGAAGAGCCCTAAAGGTCTTTCAATGATTATCGAGCGGGGCACTAAAGCGAAACAAGCTACCACGCCGAAACCAACCGCACCACCTCCGTCAGGAGTATCACCAGACAAAAAAGACTAACCGGAAATAATATTTATGACAAAAACAAATAAATCATTTAGTAAACGTTTACGGATAACCAAAAACGGAAAGATAATCGCACGAAAACCGGGCGGCAACCATTTTAATGCAAAGGAAGGACGCGGAAAACAATTAAACCGAAAGAGGACAACGCTTTTTGTGATGAAGAACAAAACACGTGGCCGCTTTTTTCAAAAGTAATATAGAAAAAATATATGACACGAGTAAAAAAGGGTATTAACGCACTTAAGCGTAGGAGAAATATTTTAAAACAAGTAAAAGGATACCGCTTTGGCAGAAGCAAAAAGGAGCGCGAAGCGCGAACCGCACTTTTGCATGCCGGAGTGCATGCATTTCGGGGACGCAGAGATAAGAAAAATGATTTTAGGCGCCTTTGGAATATAAAAATAAATGCAGCCGCACGTCCACTCGGCATTTCCTACAGTGCCCTTATTGGTGCGTTCAAAAAGACAGGCATCGCGCTTAACAGAAAAATGCTTGCGGATCTTGCCATAGAACGACCAGGTGTGTTTGCGTCTATCGTTCAAGAGGCCATAAAATAACCCTATTCAAAGTTTTAAACAAGCCCCGACTATCGTCGGGGCTTGTTTAAGCTTGTGGGTGATTTTATAAAATAAAATCACCGCTGTTATTTTTCTTTTTTGGATCTCCATTTCCATCGGCCATGGTCTCATAGAGACGAAGATACTCTTTCTTTTCTTCGCGCACCATCTCCACTACCCTTTGTACAAGAGCTTTCGGATCATTGTCAAAAATAACTTTCGGATTAGGACGATGCCCTTTTTCCATAATATCTTTTATGACGGTATCTGTTTCCCACTCTCCTTCAAGAATGCCAATTGGTTTTTTGTCTTCAAACGCGATAGTAAACTCGTTAATAGTACCAACGCGTCCACAACCGATAAAAACGGCGTCGGAAGATCGTGTCAACAAAAGGTTTCTTCCGGAATAGCCAAAACCGGTATAAATAATGAGATCAAGATAATCAAGGGGGAGCCCATATAACTCTGTGTGCTCATGCTCTGTAGAAGCAGGAGAAAGCCCGATAGACATACCGCCCTCCTCCTTCGCCCCCATTGCAGACCACAAAGGAAAGCCGGTTGTGGCGCCAGTCACCAATACTGCTCCCTGTTTTACTATTTCTCGCCCAAGCTCTTTTGCATTTTCAAGTGCATTCGGGCCGCAATGGCCTGTCTCTGCGGCTCCGGAAACGCAAAGCTTCAAGCGTAAGTGGGCGTGTTTGTGTTCATCGGGGTTCATTTTTTGGCTTTTAGTTATTAGCTTTTGGGCCATTGGGGAATTTTTTCACTGGAAATTTCACCAAAGCCATGGCTAATCATTAATTATTAAGTATAACGCATCCCGTAAAAAGTATCTATTTTTTTAGAAATTAGGATTTGTCCGCCAGCTGGCGGATTAGAAATTCCGTCATACTAGACTTCTAAAAGTCTAGTATGACAGCTTCTCCCTCTTTGGGCATATGCGCAGGAACACCCAAATAGTCTCGCAAACGTTGCGTCAAGAATGCAGACGAACGAGGCTCTCCCATAACCACAAACACCTTCTTAAGCCGATCCGCGGCATCAGCCACAAAAGCAATTAAACGATCCATGTCTTTGTGAGCAGAATATCCGCTAATGGTTTCCACTCGCGCATTAACAAAAACATCCTCGTGCTCTATCCTTACCTTTCGAACGCCGTCTTGTATCTGTCGCCCAAGAGAATTAGGAGCTTGATAGCCAATGAGCAAAATGGTGGTCGTCTTTTGCCCAAGATATTTTCGTTCATGCCGCAATATCCTCCCACCTTCCGACATGCCAGATCCTGCAATAATTATTTTAGGACTACCAAATCTTTCGATAGACCGTGATTCTTCACTAGAGCGCGTAATATGCAATTGAGGGAAGGAAAAAATGCTATCTTCTTTTTTGCGCAACTCTTTTACCTTGTCGTTGAAAAATTCTTGATACCTTTTATAAAGCTCCGTTACTTTGATCGCGAGCGGTGAATCCAAGAAAACGGGAATGAGCGGGATTTTACTTTCTTCCATCATCATTTTTATCTCAAACAAAAGTTCTTGCGTTCTTTCCACCGAGAAAGCAGGGATGAGAAGAATCCCCTTGTCTCGCACCACTCTTTCAATCACATCTTCGAGTCTTGCTGTTCGCGACTCACGACCTTCATGGTTTCTGTCTCCATACACACTTTCCATCACCAAGTAGTCAGCATCTTTTACTGACTCGGTGTCCGGAAGAAGCGGATCCGGTGAATTGCCGAGGTCTCCGGTAAAAATGAGGCGTTTTTCTGGACTGGAACCTTCTGCTTCGCGAACTATTTCAACCATACCAGAACCCAAAATATGCCCTGCGTCTCTAAAGCGCGCATGCACTCCGTCCGCGACCGGAATACGCTCATGATACCCAACCTCCTTCCACTTACCCATGGCGGCATACACATCATTTTCGTCGTAGAGAGCAGCCGCACCTTCATTGTGTTCCGACCGTGCAATGTGTATCCCGTCTATAAGTAGCAACTGAGCAATCTCCTTGGTCGGGGCGGTTGATATAATAGTGCCCTTGAAACCCTCCTTCACCAGAAGCGGTATACGCCCAATGTGATCCATGTGGGCATGCGTAACAAATACTACGCCAATTGAGGATGGAGAAAACGGAAAAGACGAATGATTTTTAACATCACACACATCACACCCCTGAAAAAACCCACAATCAATCATTATTTTTTTGCCGGCTATTTCAAAAAGAAAATTAGCACCCGTTACCATATCAACACCACCGTAGAATGTAATTTTCCCCTTTTCCATAATTATATTTGTTTTTGACCGTAACGACGTAAAAAGAAATAAGAAACAAGTAGCCCGCCAAAGAGTCCGATAAGCATGTCAGTCGCAGTATCAAAGAAATATTCAACTTCTTCTGCGAATATCGCTCCCACAAGAAACTCAAAAATTTCCCACGCAATACCGATAACGAGAAAAGAAATCACCGCAACAAGCAAAATATTGGTAGAGTTTCGTGCAACCCCGTGCACATAACCAGACAAAAAGAAAAGCCAAAGGGCCATTCCAGAAACCCAAACGCCGCCAAGAAAATGAAGTAGCAGATCAAACCACCAGAAGATAAAAAGCCAAAAGCGTTGAAGTCCTATAAACTCAAGAACTGCAATGACTACTAGTAGTAAAAATAGAAAAATAAAAAACGGATTTTTGTGCATTCTTCCATTATATTTTTTAACAAGCCCATAGGCAAGAACTTGTCTTTGTCTTGGGCGAGCGACGAAAGTTTAAGAGATTTGGTGTTCTGTGACATTTCTTGTACCGAATACCGCGATCCTTCCAAGCAAAAGCCCGTTCTGCTTCCAATAGGTAGCGGAACGGGCTTCTTGTTTGGTTACCGAGGTTAATACCCGACATAAGCCAGGTGGGTGTCCGCAGGATTCTTTCCCCGAACGAATCGGCGAAAAGGTCCGATGTGAGACTCCCGAATAAACTAAAATATGGATTTTAACTCCGATAACCTACTTTCAGTATATAGTATTTGGTATTTTGTATCTAGTATCCGATATGCACAGCATCCCAGTAACACTTACGCAATGTCAGAAACCAAATACTATTCTAGAATCCCATCTAAATTTACGTCGTAGAGTATTTCGTCCTGAACAAGGCGATACTTCACGAGTTCCCCCGCCGTAAACCAATGGGCAATTTCTTTGTTTGCTTCGTCAACCGTTCCCGATGCGTGAATTAGGTTG
>Ga0209542_10017724_pt1 | contig 11626 bp, 17 predicted proteins | sample RifCSPhighO2_01_FD_184028 | JGI IMG/M metagenome (GOLD analysis project Ga0209542, IMG submission 184028) | Soil microbial communities from Rifle, Colorado - Rifle CSP2_plank highO2_0.1 (SPAdes) (version 2) | ecosystem: Environmental > Terrestrial > Deep subsurface > Rock core/Sediment ...
ATTTCGTGCTTCGCGATTGCCTCATAGATGGAAGGCATGCCGTGTGCCGCTTCTTCGTGAATCCGCGCCGCGATTTCATATCCGAACTGCGGGTTCGCCGCGACGAATTCGAAAACCTCGTCAGATGTTTTCGAATTTCCAATGAGTAGAACTTTGTTCGGCGCTTCGCCCGAGGCGGCAAATTTATTGAAAAATCTTCTCGCGAAGAATTCGATGAATGCAAAAATCACAATGAATATAAATAGATTCGTCTTTGGCGCGATCCCGAACGTGGGAAGAAAATAAAAAAACGCGGTTGCGAGGGCGCTATTGATGAATATTGCGAGAGTGAGAGTTTTAAAGAAATAAAGGTTGTTTCGGAGACGGCGGAGGTCGTAAAGCCCGGATGTGTAAAAAACGATAAGCCAGATCCCGAATATGATGGTGAAGGGAGAGGCGTGGAAATTTATGAACTGGCCGTAGAAACCGGAGCCGTATCTAAAAGCAAGAGCCGCAAAAAGGCTGGCGTAGAGCGCCACTATGTCGAGCGCGAATAGGGAAAGTACCTTTGCCTTGTTTCTCGAGTTCATGGTGCTTGGATTATTCTATAATGGCAGAACGTAGAAAGGTTTTATAAAAAGGAGATACACATTTGCGATGGCGTTAATGAGAGCAAAAGCAACCGTAGTAACATAGGAGTAATGCATGGCGACGCCGATCATTGCAAGAATGCAGAGCAGTACCCCGAGCCAGTCCAAAAAAATTTTTCGACGTAAAAATTTCCTGTAGTGTGGAACCAAACCCGTAAGAAGCGTGTATTTTATAAGACACGCGAGAAAAAGAATGGTTGCAAGCAGGGTGAAGTTAAGCGGATTTTCGAACTGCGTTGCAAGGCCGAGATAGAGGATGACGACGGTAAGGTCGATGAATGATTGTATTGGATTGCGCCGGGGGGCGATTGTCGAGAAAGCACGCACGGAAAAATACGTGTTAAATACCAAGACTGCGTAGAAAAAAACAAGCGGCCACGCCGCGCCCCAGTTTTTTACCATAAGCGTGGCTGTGATTGCCCCAAACAATCCAAATCCGACAGTTGCCGCAAACGCCTTTCGCTCCGCGCTCGGTAAGTAGCGCCCCCGCCGTCCTCCGTTTTCGTATTCCAGAGCAGTATTTTTTAGGACACCCTCATTCATTGTGTAAATATTTAACGAATATCTTTTGATTTCCGAGTGAATGGTTTATGAAACAATACCTCCCAAAAGAAATTTAGTCCATACACGAAAAATGTCCGGAAAATTCCGGCATCGCGAAGCCTCCTCCCCGATCCGTAGATGAAAAAATTCATTTTGAAAACTACTTTCCCTACTTTACTCAACCGTCGGGCGAGGTTTGTATCCTCACCGTAAAAATCGATGGCGGTGTCGAACCCGCCAATTTTTTCTATCGCGCTTCTTTTTGCGATGAAGTTCGCGCCGAGTACCATGTAGCCGACGAGGGCGTACGTGATCGGCGCAAAAAGATACCAAGAAGTTTCGGCAAACAGCTTGTCGAACCACGGAAGATCGTGATAGCGGAATGGGCCGCTTAGGCAAACCATGTCCGGTCGGCGAGAGAATTCCGCGCGAGCGGTTGCGAGCCAATGGGCGGGAATTTGAGAATCCGCGTCTATATACGCGACAAAATCTCCGGATGATTCAACAAATCCTCGTTGCCGCGCTTTAGTGAGTCCTTTATTAGGTTCGAGAACCACGCGAACGCCGGGATATTGCCTAGCTATTTCGGCTGTGCGGTCGACACTTGCGTTATCGACGACGAGTATTTCGGTTTCCTCTTCCGCGCCCGTAACCGCACGAAGAATGGATTCAATGCACGCTCCGATAAATTTCTCCTCGTTATGTGCGGGTATAATGAAACTAGTCCTCATTTTTTTAAATTATATTTTCTTATTGTTTCCTCATATATTTTCTCCCACTGCCCCGCAATTTCTGGCGCCGAGAATTGCTGGACAAATTTTTCTCCCTGCGCGCCGAGTTCTTTTCGGAGATTTGCGTCGTTGTGAAGTTTGATGAACTGTTTCGTGAGCGCTCTCCAATCTCCCGGCTCGACGAGTATCCCGCCTGCCCTGGAAAGATATTCCGCGAGGCCCCATGCTCGGGCGCTTACTACGGGAAGGCCCGTTGCCAATCCCTGCATGGCGACCAAGCTCTGCGATTCGGCGGGGCTCATGATGCTGAACACGTCGCTCGCGTTATAGACTTCGGCGAGTTCTTTGTTCGTCTCGAGGAATCCAGTGAAGATTATCGCTTTTTCGATGCCGAGATCTTTCGCCATTTTCCGGAGGCTTTCTTCCGCCGCCCCTTTTCCGCAGAGTGAGACTGTGATATCCGGCAATTCTTTTTTTGCCTCGGCGGCGGCTTGGAGGATGAGATCTATCCTTTTTTCTTCCGCGAGGCGCCCGGCGTAGAGGATCGTAAAGCCCGAAAATCCATACTTTTCCTTCAGCTCTTTTTTGCGCTTAGGCTCGGGCTTGAATGTGTCGAGGTCGAGCGGGTTCGAGACGACCTTGTGCGGCGCGTGGAACCCGTACGTCTCCATTTCCGTGAGCACCGCCTGCGCGGGAGAACTCACGAATTCGCATTTGTTGTAAAACCAGGAGTTGTATTTGAGCGCGAGTTTTTTGAACCACTCCGTTTTGATCGGGCCGTAGCGGACGAATTCCGTGATCGGCGTGTGATTCGTGCCGATAAGAGGGGCGCCGATAACTCGCGAAGCGATAACGGCTTCAAGTCCCGTGCCGAAGATAAGGTGGGCGTGGAGTATATCTGGCCTGAATTTCTTTATGCTAAACGAGCGGAAACCAGTGGGAACAACAATGCGGCCCTGCCCGGTTCCTGCAGCGAATGGGAGCGATGCAAAGCGTTCGATGGAAATGCGGTCGCCGAGCCGTATTTCTTCGAAAGGCATTTTAATGACGTCATAGCTCTTTTTGGGATGCCTCGGGGCATAAAAGCGGATGATGTGCCCGCGTTTAGCAAGCTCTTTCGAGGTTTGGATGATTGAGCTCGATATTCCCGACAGTTCCGGATAAAAATTGTCTGAAAACAACGCGATACGCACGTTACTATGTATGTTCGATATTAGTTTCCAGTTTTTTCGTAAACCTGCGGTAAGCGTACGTCGCTCCCACAATTGCGACAAAAATAATGAGAGCGAAAAGCCCTCCATAATGGGTGTAGCGGATAATTCGCTCATACACCGCGCCGAAGTAATATCCAATAATGACGAAAATGAGAGAGGTGGGAAGGGTGACAACAATACTCCAGAATGTGTATTTTCTGATCGGCACCCGGGCAACACCCGCCGCTATAAGCCCCGGAGTCGCAAGGAACGGCACGAGTTTCACGAAGACAAGGGTTTTTCCGACGTGATCTTCGAAAAGTTTTTCAAGATGAAGCATTCGTTCTTTCGTTACCTTGAAATATCTCCCGAATTTTTTTATCAGCCGCTCGATAAGTTGCTCGCGCCCAAAAAATCCAATCGCATACCAAAGAACATCGGGAACGAGGTTGCTTACGATTGAAACCAAAAGCACGATCCAGATGTTGAAAACGCCGAATGCGGCGGCAAACGCCCCCGCGGACGTGACAGTAGGCCCGCCCAAAACCATCGCGACGAACATCAGAAAATATCCTTGCGGGCTGTCGGTCCATAGCGCTGGCTGGGAAAATTCGGTGACGGAAATCATAGGCTTCATTTTACCTTTTTTATCGGTCGGAAACAATTCCGTCGCAGATTCCCGATCGCCGCTTTTTGATCAGTTTCAGGCGAGGTATAATTATACATACAGATGAAACGGATTATCGCGGCGCACAAAACGTTTTGGGATTCCCGACATAGAAGTTCTCTTTATGTCGGGATACTGCTTTTGGTTTTGAGTTTTATGATCCAAGTTAAGGCCGGCCGCTATTCAGATGGGAAAGCGGCGCTCTCCGGCTTCACTGGAGACATGTTTCTAGATAATCTGCCCGTGCTTAACATCGACTTTATAGTCGTTCAAGGGGCGATGCTCTTCTGGCTGTTCGCTGCGTTCCTTTTGGTTTCTCGACCCGCACATCTTCTTTTCGCGCTCAAGGCAATCGCCCTCTTTGTGATATGCAGGGCGTTTTTTATCAGTTTGACGCACATCGGAGTGTATCCCTATCAGGCGGTTTTCGATGGGAATGGATTGCTTACCCACATTTATAACAGGCTCATTTCCGAGGGCGAGTTCTTTTTCTCCGGACACACGGGCGCGCCGTTCCTCCTTGCGTTGATTTTCTGGAACGATAAGTTGTGGCGCGGACTTTTTCTCATGGCGACAGTATTTTTCGGCGCAAGTGTTCTCCTCGCGCATATCCATTACTCAATAGATGTGTTTGCGGCGCCGTTCATCACGTATGGAGTTTTTAAAATAGCGGAAAAGATTTTTCGAAGCGATTATCTTTTAATGTGCGGGGATCACGAAAAAAACTAATCACCAAAGCGTAGGATTTCGATTCTTTGAGAAACTTTCAGATTCAGCTTCACTTTCACATATTACATCATCAATAATTAGTATATTTAAGTTGGTTTACTATCTTATCTGACGGCCGTCAGATAAGATAGAAGTTGGTAAGTTAATTTGATTCATTGAATCGAGGTAAGCCATTCAAAATAACTCGGCGAGGCGAGCCTTCGGCGAGGTAGGAGGAATACCGCTAGTAAGTGGGTTATCCGCACTCCAAAGATTTGTGCGTTGAGTGTGAGCGCATTTGACATAAAAACACACCCCCTGTTAAACTAATCGGCATGGATGATAACGAAAACAAAGGCGCTGGGGAATCGGCGCTGGACAGAAATAAAAAAGACTATCTTTTGCCGGTAAGCATTCTTATCGCGGGTTTAATGGTTTCCGGTTCTCTTATATACCTCGTTAAACAAGGGCCTGCGAGCGATCGCCCTCCGCAAGATTCTCTCGCGAATGTTGGCGCGGCGAACATTGCCGAGATAGTGGCGGTTGATGGACGAGACGTGATTTTGGGTGATCCAAAAGCGCCGGTCACCATTATCGAATATGGCGATTATCAGTGTCCATTCTGCGGACAGAAATTTTTTATGGAAACGGAGCCGCTGATACGCGCACAATATATTGATACCGGAAAGGTAAGAATGGTGTATAGAAATTTTGCTTTCCTTGGGCCGGAATCTGTTGCCGCCGCCGAGGCCGCGGAATGCGCGAAAGATCAAAAGAAATTTTGGTCATTCCATGACGAAGTTTATAAGAAAGAAGCGGCAGACGGCTCCGAACACAACGGCAATCTATCTCGGGATTTGTTTCTATCGATCGCAAAAGACATCGGCCTAGATACGGAAACATTCAAAAGCTGTGTTGATAGCGGAAAACACGCGAGTGTTGTTGAGCAGGAGCTGATCAGCGGGAGGGATGCGGGCGTCGACTCCACCCCAACGTTTTTCGTGAATGGCCAGAAAATCAGGGGAGCAATTCCGTTTGGCGATGGTGCCGGGGTCGGTTCCGGCTTCAAATCAATTATCGAAAGCGCATTGAAGAATGCGAAATAAAATTAATATTTAACTGAATTATGGAAAACAGTGGATTTAAAGAGCGGGTGACCCACACCGCCGGAGATGAAGATGGGTGCACGGGAGGATGGAAGTGCTCGAAATGTTCTTCTGCGATAGACAGGCTACCGTTTAAGCCAGATCCGGGCAGATTAAACCAGCTTGTATGCCTCAATTGCTATAAAGACCGGAAACGGGCCGCCGGGTATTAGTCGAGACTTAAAACTGACGACTGACGACTTATAATTTAGCAATCTAAAAATTACTAATCAGTAGTTTGTGGTCGTCATTAGTTGTAAGTCGTAAGTCTTTAGTTGACCAGTCCGTTTGACGCGGTTAAAATAAAAAAATGATTGCAAACTGGATCATGGGAGCGGCGGGAGTCTGGGCGATCGCTTCCCCTTGGGTTCTGGGTTTTTCGAGCATATCAATTGCGAAGTGGAACAGTCTGATTTTGGGATTAGTCTTGGTTATCGCAAACACGTGGGCAATCTTTGAAGGGGCGAATACGATATATAAAGGCGTAACTGAACCGGAAAAAGGTCGGGACGATGAAAAACAAAATCATAAGTCATAAGTTTTTAGTCATAAGTTATTAGTTAATCACATGGCAAACATAAAAATATATTCAACACCAAGCTGTATTTATTGTAAAATGGCAAAAGACTTTTTCGCCAAAAACAACATTCAATTCACTGAATATAATGTTGCGGAAGATGAAAAAGCGAGGGAGGAAATGGTCAATAAATCCCACCAACTAGGTGTGCCCGTGATAGACGTAGATGGGAAAATTATTGTTGGGTTCGATAAAAAAACCCTAGCGAGTCTTGTTGGAGTCAAATTATAAATTTTCAATTACCAGTTTTCAATTTTCAATTAATAAAAAAAATTGAAAATTAGAAATTGGAAATTTTAATACTTATGTACGACATTATTATCGTGGGTGGTGGCCCGGGCGGAGTAGCCGCAGGCGTGTATGCCGCCAGAAAAAAAATTAAGACACTTCTCATAACCGAAAGCTTTGGCGGCCAGTCGCTGGTTTCCGCCGAAGTGAGAAACTGGATCGGCACAAAAGCAGTGTCCGGTTTTGATTTGGGGCAAATGCTCGAGGAGCACTTACGGGATCAGGAGGACATCGAGATTGTGTCGGACGATCTCGCAACCATTGTCGAAAAACTCGAGAAAGGGTTTCGGGTGACGACTCGCGACGGCAAAAAATTTGAAACGCACTACATTCTCCTCGCGTCCGGAAGTAGGCGCCGAAAGATTGGCGTTCCGGGAGAGAAAGAATTCGACGGCAAAGGTGTTGTATATTGCTCGACATGCGACGCCCCGATTTTCAAAAATAAAACTGTCGCGGTGGTTGGCGGTGGCAACGCAGGCCTCGAAGCAGTCATTGATCTTTTTCCCTACGCCTCAAAAATTTATTTAATCATACGATCAGATTCGATGAAGGGTGATCCAATTACGCAGGAGAAAATCAAAGCGAATCCAAAGGTAGAAATCATATATAACGCGCTCACGCAGGAAGTGGTCGGGGGTGCGTTCGTAACCGGAATGAAATACAAGGATTCGAAAACAGGAGATGTGAAGGAGTTGATGCTCGACGGAGTGTTTGTGGAAATCGGCGCCGTTCCGAATTCCGAAATGGTAAAAGATTTAGTGGAGCTCGATAAGCTTGGGGAAATTGTGGTAAATCATAAAACACAAGAAACTTCATGCCCCGGCATTTGGGCAGTGGGGGACGTGAGCGATGTGCTATACAAACAAAACAATATCTCCGCAGGCGATGCGGTGAAAGCGGTGCTCAATATTTATGATAAAGTAAAGAAGCATTAAGATTTAGAAACTACTACCGCTATAGCTTTCTAAGATAATAAGATAAGTAGAAAGCTATAGCGGATAGGAAGCCGTAGTTTGGGCAGGGAAATGTGCGGCGTAAAATTAATAAGCAGAAATGAATGAAAGCATAAGCTTTAAAGAAAAAACTTTCGCCGTAGTTTCCAGAATTCCAAAAGGAAGCGTATTAACCTACAAAGAAGTGGCGCGCAAGGCGGGGAGGCCAAAAGCATATCGTGCCGTAGGAAATATTCTAAACACCAATTACAATCCCAAGATCCCGTGCCATCGCGTGGTGCGCTCGGATGGAAAATCCAGTGGCTACAATCGTGGACGTGCGAATAAAATTTTGATATTAAAAAAAGAAGGGGTTAAAATATAGACATGAAAAAGATCGCGCTCATAGGTATTATTGTACTTATTCTCGTAGCTCTAGGAATTGTATTATTGTACGACGTTTCTAAGGCGCCGGAAGTGCCGGAAACTCCTGAAATTCCCGTGTTGCCAGATGGTCAGTTTCCAACTCCGTCGCATAGTTTGATTGAAGTTACTTCGCCACGACCGAATGCCGAGGTGTCTTCTCCGATTAAGGTTTCCGGTAAAGCTCGCGGATATTGGTTTTTTGAAGCCTCTTTCCCTGTGCGAGTCTTAGATGGTGATGGAAATATCATTGGGCTTGGAATTGCCCAAGCACAAGGGGAATGGATGACGGAAGATTTTGTTCCGTTTGAGGGTACGATAACATTTTCTGACCAAAGATTTGAAAAGGGTACTATTGTATTCTCGAAGGATAATCCGTCCGGCCTTCCAGAGAATGACGATGAATTTAGGGTTCCAGTTTTGTTTAAAAAAGATTCCAATCAGACAAATTCAGGAAACAAATGTTATGTCGGTGGCTGTAGTGGGCAAATATGCTCGGATCAAATTGGCGTGATAACCACCTGCGAATATCAGCCGCAATACGCTTGTTATAAAAACGCAAAGTGTGAGCGCCAGCAGGGTGGAGCTTGCGGATGGTCGCAGACTTCTGCTCTAGTATCGTGTCTTCAGAATCCGCCGCCGCTCCAATAGTTAGTTAGTGATCTATATAAAATCGATAGGGTTTTTCAGCCCATTCTTTTGCATATTCTACGCCGATTCGCGGACTCTTTTTTATATCAGACTTCTTGATTTTCACTCCTCGGTTTTCTATCCAACATCCAGACTTTTTCTCAGCCCTACGTTCGCCTAGTGTATTATCGATTTTTAAAAACTGTGTAAGTTTTCCCGGACCGTTTAAAATTATCTTTCCATCTTTTACCTTCCACTTTCCACCTTCCGTAACTATTCCTCCGCGTATCAAAACTGCCGCCGGATAGTCTTTCGGACCAGTCACAATATTAAGCATCGAATACATGCCGTAGATAAGATACACATACCATCTGCCCGCTTCGCCGAACATTATTTCATTTCGTTTTGTCCGGCCGCGATGCGCGTGGCTCGCCTTGTCGTGCGGCCCGTCATAGGCCTCGACTTCGGTAATCATAACCGCAAACTTCTCATCATGCGTTTTACACACGAGGAATTTGCCAAGCAGGTCGCGTGCGATCGCGAGAGTTGGTCTATTGAAGAATTTTAGAGGTAATACTTTCCGCACAAACTTATTTTCGCACAAGTAGGTCGGGTTGTCTCTTGTCCTCTAGAACTACTATATCTGCCTTGAACGAACCGAATTTAATCGCCTCTTTTTTTGAAGGCATCCAGATATCAACAATGCCTACTTTTCTGGGGTGCATTCTGTCTTCAACGACGAAGATTTTATCTCCGAAAACTTTTGGGATTTTAATTTTCGTTCCAAAAGGAAGGAAGTTTGTAGCAACTATGCCATCGCGTACGCGTTTGCCGGAAGCCGTTATGAATGGGGTATCGTCTGTTTCGTCTACCGAACTAGAGTAGGCAGTCAACCAGACCTTCTTTGTGAGGACGATTTTTGCTTCCGCCTCTTTTACTGCATATTCGACATCCGCCTTAATAGAACCGGCAAAACCGGGGTAAAAAAGTGCAATGGTTACCGCTATTATCGCTATGAATTTGTGGTGAGTTAACCTAACAACATTCTTCATATTCTTGATTTAAAAGCTGGTTTATATTGAGTTTACCCGCACCGAATTCGTCGAATGCGTCAAACCCATTTTTCAAACAAAAACGCCCTTTTCGGGCATATCATTTCTACTATTAAATTTGGGTTATTCTAACAGGCTTGCAAAATTTGTCAAGTTTTTACTTGGCACTGTTTCATAACTGGTTGGTATTTTCGGCATTTTGCATATATGACACAAGACATATAGCGTGTATGGTATGCGTGTAACATCTATACACGAGTTCGGTGCAGGCGGTGCGGTAGCAGTGCAACACATCAATACGGTCATCGCCGTGTGCATTGCAGGGAGTGCGGATACACCTTTCGTCCGCAGAAAAAACACCACACAAAAGACCGGCGATGGTTGCGAACATATCTTGCCGACGGTTCATCGTTTCGTCGCTTGGGCGAACGATGGGGCGTGAGTGGTTCGACTGCATGGCGTCGCATCCAGCGAACGGAACGGAGCACTGTACGCGTTGGTGTTCTCATCGGTTTTCATCTTCCGCACTCCGTCCGCGTCCTCATGCTTGATGCGAAGCATTTTGTCATCAGGAAAAGGCCGTTCACGCTCTATGTCGCCTTTGATGCGGAGCGAATGATGCCACTCACATGGATACTGCTCCCACGCTATGAAGTGCGGGACGGCTATGACCGCATACTTAGGCATCTCGCACGCACCAAGGTCGAGATTGCAAGCGTTGTTTCGGATTGGAGCACAAGCATCAGAGCATCGGTACGCGACTCTGTGCCGCATGCTATCCATCAACACTGTGCGTTCCACGTCCTTGCAGATGCATTGCGGAAACTCGGAGGACGGCGGCTTCTGCAATCGGAACACGGAAAAGAGGTGTGGAAAAAGATACGACGCGTCGGGATTGGGTATGATACCCTGCCTGCGGCTCGACACGCAGTGCGTCGTCTCAAGAAAAAATATCCGCAGTACGTCCGCGCATGGAACGTGCTTGGTCGACACCTTGTGGGGATATATCAATTTACAAAACTCCCCACGCTCAAGGGGTATCGCACCTCAAACCGCATAGAGAACTTCATGGGCGTATTGGAACAACGTCTCAAGAGTTTTCGGAGTATGAAAACGTCCGATACCTGCATCAAAATCGTTTCGAGTTTAATCGAATTCAAATACAAAAGACCAACCAAAAAGTGAAACAGTGCCTTTTTCTGTGCATAATTTAGTTTCCAAAATAATGCAGTATACTTGAATTAGTCCGAGCGTACTTCATTCCTCAGTATCTACGACATTTCGCTCTGAGCCAGTCGAAGGTTGGAGGCAAATTCTTTGAAAAGTTTAGAGTCCCTGGTTTTTAGATTGACGAGCGCGCTGAATTAGTTCGTCTCGAATTCGTTCGGCTACTTGTCGTGGCAAACCCGGGAGCCTTCCCTCAGAAAACGCACCATAGCTTCCAGCCGTAATTCCTCCGGCAGTCTGAATTTGAAGATCAGAAATGCCAAGTAGACGAGCTATGATACCACGATAAATATCCACATTCTGAATTCGATCATACGGGATGGTTACATATTTTTTTAAAATAACACCATGTTCCTTTCTGAACCCATCTTCTCTTAATTCATATAGGTAGAAATGATAGCTAAGTTTCGCCCAAATCCAGATTAAAATTAAAAGTGCGGGGACAATAAGCCATAACCAGTTAAGAAAATAAAACGAAAGCTCGCCATCTTTCTCTCCAAAAAGCCCGCTAAAAAATCCCGTCAGCCAGAAACCTAAAAATACAAATATAAAAAACCAACGAAACATAACACTGAAAAAGAATAACCAGACTGCTTTTGGATCAAGTTGTTTCATAGCTTACGATTTTAATGGAAAAGTTGACCGACTTTCCTTATGGATATTATAACACATGGTTGTCTATGTATGATTAAAAAATTTTCTTCCCCCAAAATGCGAAACCGCAAACCCGTGGCGAGCCTATCAAACCATTCGTTTTTGCCCCCAAATTGAATACAAATTAGCCGCCGAGTCCCTCCTGCGTCGGGATAAACTCCGCGAGGCGAACCCTTCAAACTTGCAATTTCCTACGTGGTGTCTCTATTGTACCAAGCTCGCACCTA
>Ga0209542_10017725_pt1 | contig 11624 bp, 22 predicted proteins | sample RifCSPhighO2_01_FD_184028 | JGI IMG/M metagenome (GOLD analysis project Ga0209542, IMG submission 184028) | Soil microbial communities from Rifle, Colorado - Rifle CSP2_plank highO2_0.1 (SPAdes) (version 2) | ecosystem: Environmental > Terrestrial > Deep subsurface > Rock core/Sediment ...
TGTTGCCAACAAGCCGGTCAGCTCTATCAAAATAACGTCTTAGTTGCGACTCACTCAGTCCATAAATATGCTTGATTTTCTGCTTTTCTCTCAACTGCTGACCGTATTCAGTCGATTTCCTAAATCGCGCATGGGCCCTTTGCCCCGGCCGAATATTTAGCCTTCTCAGAAGACTGGCATGACTCTTTGACCCTGAGGTCTTCAGTCCTAAATCCTGTCCTTCTCTTCGGGCTAATCTATTTCTCGGTCCTGTATATCTCATAATTATCCTCTCCTTAATTTAGGAGGCCGGACACCGTTGTGCGGCACCGGGGTAACATCTAATATTTTGTTTACTTCCAATCCTGTTGATCGTAACGCTTTGAGGGACGCGGACCGTCCTGGGCCAATCCCTTTGATATATACCGCCACTTCTCTCATGGAAAGGTCATCCATCGCTTTCTTCAACGTCGACTGCACCGTAACTGTAGCCGCATATGGCGTTGACTTTCTGGTGCCAGCAAAACCGTGCATACCACAGGAGCCAAAGACCAACGGTTGCCCTTTTTCATCGGTCACTGTGACTAGGGTATTATTGTAGGTTACAGTAATATAAACTCGTCCCTTTTCAACATTTTTTTTCTCTGGTGTTTTGGGTGCCATATGATTGATTAACTACTTTTTTCCGCCGCTTGCTGTAATCTGGCCATATCTTCTTTCTTTAGCGCGCCCACTGTCTTTCGTTTGCCTCGCTTGGTCCGGGCGTTAGATTTGGTTCGTTGCCCCCGAACCGGTAATCCTTTAATGTGCCGTATTCCTCGATATGAACCGGTTTCCTTTAATCGTTTAATATTTAGATTCACTTCCTCTTTAAGATCACCTTCCACCTTGTAGTTCTTCTCGATATAATCCTGCAGTTTCTTTAGTTCGTCCTCCGATAAATCTTTGACCTTTTTTTCACTATCGATGGCGACACCAGTCAATATCTTTCCAGCACGGTTCGGGCCGATTCCATAAATAAATGTTAGCGCATAAGTGATCCGCTTGTCATCCGGTAAATTTACTCCAATTAATCGTGCCATATTAGCTTAATATTTAGCCCTGACTCTGTTTGTGCTTTGGGTTAATGCACGTAACAAATAATCGGCCCTTTCTTTTCACAATCCGGCAATTGATACACATTTTTCCTACTGATGATCTTACTTTCATAATAACAATTTTTATAACCTATAGACTATTCTGCCTCGATTCGGATCGTACTTGGTCATTTCCATTCTTACTCTATCTCCAGGAAGAATTTTTATATAATTCTTTCTCATTCTGCCCGAAAGATAACAAATGATGATTCTTTCGTTAAATTCTTTATCGAGCATTACTCGAAAAAGAGTGTTGGGAAGGTTTTCTACGACCTCTCCTTCCACCACCGCGACCTCATCCTTCATAAGCCTTATATTGTATCATAAAACTATGCTCAATTTCAAAGTAATTTTATTATAGTCATCCTGTCAGAATCACCCCTTTTTGCCCTGTAATCAACACTGTATGCTCAAAACTGGCCGCAATCGTGTCATCAGCCATTTTTATCGACCAGCCATCGGCATCATGGGTTATTTTCCTCCCACCTAGGCCATACATTACTTCAATGGCCAGGGTCATCCCGGGACGTATCTTTGGAGTCTTTTCTATAGGCTCATTTAGAAAACAAGGGATGGTTGGCTCCTCATGAAGTTCTCTGCCCACTCCATGACCGGATAGCTCTCTGACAATGCTGTAGCCGGCGGTTTCAATCACAGCCTGAATCGCCTGAGATATATCACCAATATGGTTTCCCGGATTCGCCTTGGCAATGCCGTCATAAACCGCTTTTGCCCCCGCTTCCAGAAACCGAGTTACCTCGTCAGTTGGTTTGCCAGCCTGAACTGTCCAGGCGGCGTCGGTATGCAATCCTTGTAGAAAAACGCCGCTATCAATAGTAACAACGTCGCCATCGCGGATAATTCGTGACGATGGCGGAGTGTGGACCACGTAGTCATTAATACTGATGCATGAAGCCCAGTGATACCCCTTGACCAATTTGAAACCTGGTTCTCCACCCAGTTTTAATATTTCCGCTTCAATCCATTGATCAATTGCCGCAGTGGAAGCACCTGGCACTACTTTTTTCAACGCGCCCTGCAAAACTTGATGAAGCATTTTACCCGCTACCCGCATGATCTTAATTTCTTTCTGATTCTTATACGTAATCATTCGTCTCTATCCAAAGTAAATTTCGCGGTAAACATTATCAAGTTGTCCATATAAATCCTCGAGAGAACCCTGGTTAATAAGCATGTAGTCGGCAAGAGCAATCGTTGGTCCATTATTAGCTTCAACCACCTCCTCAAGATCTCTGGTTTCCCCTTTTACTTTGCTACGATGTCTCCTTTTAGTCAGCCGTCTATAGCGCAACTCTTTTTCCGACCATAAGCAAAGTATCACCACGTTGGCTTCTTTGAAATGTTTCTTTAAATACAAATATTCTTCAAACGAGCGCAAACCATCTAGTACTACCAGTGGATCCTTATCAAGAACGGCGCGGATCTTAGTTTCGTTTAGCTTAGCAAGAGCCTCCATACCATGCTCATGTCTTAGATCCATGCGAACTTTGTGATGATTTTCTGAATTATGCTCCTGATGATGCTTATCAATATAATCGTTTATGATATTGCCAAAATGAACCACTTGAAGATCTTTTCCTTTGAAATAATCGGTCGCCGCCGTTTTACCGCTACCAGCTAGTCCTGTAACTGCGAGAATAATTTTTTTCTTTTGCTGCCATTCCTCGATTCGATTCTTGCTCAATTGCTTTCCCAGATTTTTAAGAATCTCTTTGTTAACTACCTTGATTGATTTCGTCCCATCGATTACCGCCAGTTTGCCCTTTTTCCCGTAATGCTTAATTACCGGTTTGGTAATTTTATGGAAGATATCAATCCTTTTCTTCATCGCCGACACAGTTTGATCCTCGCGTACCGTGTCAGTGCGGTAGGCAATACGCCACAAGGCCTCCTTGTCCGGGAGTTCAAGATAGACCACTTTATCGATACCATTCTTGAACTCCTCCGCTTGTTGTATGGTTCTGGGGAATCCGTCCAGAATATAGCCATTAGCATAGGTTTTTCCTGATAAATATTCCTGAACAATGGGAACCGTTTTTTCATCGGGGATTAAGTGGCCAGCACTCATTGTTTCTTTGACGTATCTTCCCAACGGCGTTTTTTCTTTAGCGATATTGCGGAAAATATGACCGGTCGACAAATAGGGGATTTTGAACTGCTTTGAAAGAAGATTTCCTTGAGTTGACTTTCCAGCACCGGGAATTCCAATCAATACTAATTTCATAGTCAGTCTAATTTCTTTGCCTCCTTGTGGGGAGTGCGTTTTTTACAGCGATTACAGTATTTAATAAGGGTAATTTTATCAGGCGTATTGACCTTATTCCGCTCGGTAATGTAATTTGTTTTCTTACATACAGTGCATTGTAAACCGATCTTGGTGCGTTGTCCTTTTTTGGCCATATTATTATCTTACAAACTTATCATAATTTTTCATTGCAATCTGGGTTTCCATTGTCTTGAATGTCTCAAGAACCACTGAAACAACGATCAACACTCCAGTTCCACCAATAATTAGTTGCTCCGTTCCTGTTAAAGCAGACATTATCGACGGCATTATCGCTACTAAACCAAGGAATACCGCTCCGACTGAAGTAATTCGATAGAGAATCGTTTGCAAATATTTCTTTGTTGCTTCTCCCGGCCGTATTCCGGGAATAAAACCACCATGCTTTTGAATTTCCTGGGAAATCTTATCCGGGTTAAATACAATTGCCGTATAGAAAAAGGTAAAGGCGACCACGAGTATAAAATAAAATAAATTGTAGAACAAGCTGGAAGGATTAAAAATTTGGACTAAAAACTTGGCGATATTAGCTAGAGTTTCATTTGGAGAAGCAGTGAAAAAATTGCCGATCAGTTGGGGAAAAAGCACAAACGAAATCGCAAAAATAATTGGGATCACCCCCGCTTGGTTAAGACGGAGTGGTAGAAAGTTGGTGGCTCCCTGATACATCTTGTTGCCTCTTATCCGCTTGGCGTAATACACGGGTACCTTTCTCACCGCCTGATTAATAAACACTACCGCAAAAATTACCGCGATAATGAAAACCAGGATGAACAGTGTGCTTAGCAGTGTTTCCTGATTAATAGTAGAAACGGTTTGCATTAGGCTGACTGGCACTCGAGTTACGATACCGGCAAAAATAATCAGCGAAATACCATTACCCAATCCGAATTCTGAAATCAGCTCTCCAAGCCACATTAAAATAAATGAGCCAGCGGTTATTGTGGTAATAAATGATAAAAACTCAATGAAATTAAGATTGCCAATGATTTGTTGATTTCTGAGCAAAATAAACATCCCCACGCCCTGGACCAAAGTAATAGGCAAGGTCAGAAAACGAGTGTACTGATTAATCTTGGCGCGGCCATATTCACCCTCTTTGCTAAGCTCCTCAAATTTAGGCACTACTACTGTTAATAGTTGCATAATGATTGAGGCATTAATATATGGGGCTAATCCAAGGGCCATAACCGAGAAGTTAACCAGCGTTCCCCCAGAAAAAATATCCAGAAGAGCAAAAAATTGGTTCTGGGCAAATAAATCCTGAAGCCTATCCAAGTTAACTGCCGGAATTGGTAAGAAGGCAAATACCCGAAATATAAAAAAAATGAAGAAGGTGAAGAGAATTTTTTTTCTGAGTACGGGATCCTTAAAGGCCTGTCTTACCTTGGCAATAGGGTTATTCATAGTGATATTATTTTGCCTCCCGCTTTTTCAATCATTGCTTTGGCTCTGACTGACGTTGGCAAGGCCACCTGTAGAGCGACTTTTAACTCGCCTCCGGCAACTATTTTTACGCCAGCCTGATAGGCGCTTTTATCGACAATATCAGCGCTGATAAGTTGCTGAATGTTAACCACAGTATTCTTTTTTAGAGTATTTAGGTGATTCATATTAATTACTATCCTCTTCAATTGTACCGATTTATTTTTTCCTTTACCTCTTAATAGCGGAAACTTCTTAATCATCCTATTCTGACCACCTTCAAAAAAAAGCGGAATTGACGTCCGCGCTTTTTGGTGGCGGGTCGTGCCTCGACCTGATTTGGCCCCAGCCTTACTACCCGTGCCCCGACCTAATCGCTTAGCTCTTTTATGCACTATTTGTGGCAGTGATGATAGGGTATTCATATTTTTTCCTCCTTATTTTGGCTTGAAGGGCGGGTCCGAGGCTTAAGACCCTTTAATGCTTCCATTATTGCATACGAATTGGCAATTTGGTTGCGAGATCCTAAGATTTTTCCTGAGGCATTAGAAACACCGGCGAGCGCCAATATGGTACGCACCACGCTTCCCACCTTTAAACCGACACCTTTTGGCGCCGGATATAAGACGATACAAGCCGCTTTGTACTTTACCCGTACATCGTGGGGCAGAGTCCCTTCAAATATCGGAACGTTAATCATATGCTTCCTAGCGTAATTCATCGCTTTCTTGATTGCTTGAGGCACTTCAAGACCCCGACCTAATCCGATACCAACTCGTCCTTTTCGATCGCCCACGGCAACAAGAGCCGAGAAATTAATATAATTACCGCCAGTGGTTTTCTTTGAAACCCGTCTTATTAGCAACACTTGTTCCTCTAAGCCATCTTTTGATTTTCTTTCTTCTCGTCTCATGATAAATCTGATTAAATAGTAATGCCGCCTTCTCTAACTGCTTCAACAAGGGCTTTGATCCGTCCATTGTAAGCGTAAGGGCCACGATCAAAGACTACCTGCTTAATTTTCTTCGCTTTGATCTTCTCCGCTAAAGCCGTACCCACCTGTCTCGCTTTGTCCATTGCCTTTACCGTTTCTTTTATGGAGACATCATTGTGTGCCAAGAGTGTCAGCATTTTGTAATCATCGATAAGTTGTGCATAGATGTGCTTATTGGAACGATGAACCGTAAGTCTGGGAAAATCACTTTGGCGAATAATTTTCGAGCGTACTCGCAACTTCCTTCTTTCGCGTTGTATCAATTTTCTGTTTTTCATAGGTTATGCCGCGGTTTTAGCCTTCTTACCAGGCTTAAGTTTTAACACTTCTCCTTCATAACGAATTCCCTTACCTTTATAGGGATCGGGCTTTCTGATCGAGCGAATTTTAAAGGCGATTTCGCCTACTTGCTGTTTATTGGGGCCCATCACTGTCAAATTGTTTCCCTTCACCTCGTATTTAATGCCTTCAACCTTTTGGAATGGAACCGAATGAGAAAATCCGACCTCAAAAACCAGATCTTCCCCCTGTTGTTTCACTTTGTATCCAGTACCCACTACCTGTAATTTCTTCTCCCATGGCTTTTCCACCCCGATTATCGCGTTCTCAATCAGACTTCTAGTTAACCCATGAAGCGCACGGTGTCTTTTGTTATCTGATGGCCGTATCACTCTGGCCACACCCTCGCTAACAGCAACCTTAAAGCCTTCAGGAATATCCAGTGTTAAGGTGCCATGCGTCCCCTTAACAGTAACCAATCCGTCGACCACGGTTACTTGAGTGGAATCAGCAATATTAATGGGATTTTCGCCAATCTTTGACATAAATATTTACCAAACCTTAAATAAAAGCTCTCCGCCAACTTTCTTTTTTCGGGCTTCTTTATCAGTTATCAGTCCACTGGAAGTGGAAATGATCGCCATTCCCAAACCACCAAGCACCGGCTTAATGTCGGTGAGCCTGACATACATTCTTCGTCCTGGTTTTGATATTAAGGCAACGCCTTTAACGGCTGGCGCCTTGTCCCGGTATAGAAGTGAAACCTTGAGACTATTTTTATTACCATCCTTGACTACTTCGAAGCCCTTAATGTAGCCACGCTTCTTGAGAATCTCGGCTATTTTAGTATTTAAGTTAGAATAGATCGCGTCCACGCTATCGCGATCGGCCATGTAGCCATTTTTTATCCTGATAATAAAGTCTGTTACTGTGCTCGTCATAGTATTATGTCTTTTCTAGAACTCGTTTGGTAACCTTACCGTGACTTCTAAAGGTTCGTGTTAGAGAAAATTCGCCAAGGCGGTGTCCTACCATGGATTCAGTCACAAAAACTTCAATAAATTTTCTCCCGTTATGGACCGCAAACCGGTGACCAACAAAATCCGGCGCAATCTGCGAAGAGCGCGCCCAAGTTTTAATAGGACTTTTATCGGATGTTTCTTTCTGCTTATTGATCTTTTTCAGCAGTTTTTCGTCGATGTATGGGCCTTTCTTTAGTGATCGTGACATATTATTTCAAATAGTTACCAGGAAACTTTTTTAACTCCCGGAATTTCACCGTTAAGCGCTTTTTCCCGAAAACAAATCCGGCATAAATCAAATCGGCCAATATAGGCGCGAGACCGTCCACAGAGCGCACAGCGATTGACATGTCTCGTGCTGTACTTCTGCTTTTTGTGAAATTTTACGATACTTGATTTTTTTGCCATATCAATAATTTAATTACTGTCTTTATCAGCAAACTTAAGACCCATTTTTTCTAGGAGTTTCCGTGCGTGTTGATCATCACGCGAACTGGTTACAATGGTGATTTCTAACCCCCTGATTTTGTCTATTTTATCATAATCGATCTCAGGAAACAGTGTCTGATCAGAGAAGCCTATACTCACGTTTCCTTGCCCGTCAAAACTCTTGGCCGGGATGCCACGAAAATCCCTAATTCTTGGTAGTACGATTTTAAATAATTTCTCTAGAAAATCGTACATCCGCTTGCCTCTTAAGGTAACCTTGACTCCAATGGGAAGATCCTTGCGAATTTTAAATGCCGCTACTGATTTCCGGGCTTTAGCAATAAGTGGTTTCTGCCCAGAAATCAGCGTAAGATCTTCCAGGGCGCGGTCGATAACTTTTTTATCCGTCGCCGCTTCACCACAACCAATGTTAATGACAACCTTCTCAATACGAGGCACAATAAAAATATTGTCCACCTTCAGCTCCTGCTTCAATTGCGGTAAAATCTCCTTATTGTAATATTCTTGGAATTTCATAGTTATTTAGTAATTCTTTTTTTACATTTCTTGCAAACCCGAAACTTCTTGTCCCCCTCAATTTCATAGCCCAACCGCGCTGCCTTTTTACACGAAGGACAAACAAACATTACTTTCGCAATACTGATTGGCCGAGTTAATTCCACCATGCCTCCTTGAGGCGCCTGCTCGCTTTTTTTAACGTGTTTCTTATACTTGTTAATATCGTGAACCAGAATTTTATTCTGTTTGTTATAGACACGCTCAATTTTTCCCTCTCGACCAGAGTCCTTTCCGACCGTCACTCTGACTGTATCACCTTTTCGTAATTTCATGATTAGTAAATCTCACTGGCCAAACTGGCAATTTTGTTATAACCCCGCTCCTTAACCTCGCGGGCCAATGGTCCAAAGAAACGAGTCCCTCTGGGGTCTTTACTTTCTCTTGAAAGTAAAATAACACAGGCATTATCATCAAAACGAATATAGCTACCATCGCGACGGCGTACTTCTTTTCTGGTTCTTACAATAACGGCAATTAAAATTTCCCCTTTTTTAACTTGACCGTAGGGATCGGCATCTTTGACAACTACGCTAATAATATCACCGAGCCGGGCGAACTTCTTATTACCCTGGCCAGGAATACCAACGAGGTAGACCACTCGGGCGCCACTATTATCAGCAACATGGAGCACCGACCTTAATTGCAACATAGCTTATTTTTTGGTGTTTTTTTGAACAACTTTAAAATGTTTGTCTTTTGATATGGGACGCGTCTCTTCAATATCAACCCTGTCCCCCATTTTTAGATTCATCTCCGCTTCTGCGTGGGCTTTAAATCGCTTGTGCTTTCGAATCGTTTTCTGGTAAAGCCGGTGTCGAAAGGCCTTTTCCACCTCGACAACAACTGTTTTATTCATTTTAGTAGAGACAATTTTTCCGGTTAAAATCTTAGACATGGTTCTCTTTTGGTAAATTTTTAACGATTAATTCCTTTTCTCTGATAGCCGTTAGTAACATCGCCACTTCCCGCTTCATCAAACCGATCGCGTTGGTATTTTTCGGCGGATTAACCTGGGCATCAAGTTGCGCCTTGGCAATATCGCCTCGGAGCTTTTGCACTGCTTTTCTCAGCTCCTCGGCACTACCTTGTTTTATGTCTTGAATATTTTTCCTTTTCATAAGTGTTTCATCACTAATTTGGTACTAACGCCTAATTTTGAAGAAAGGTTTTTGTGGAGCTTCTTCGACGTTTCCACGTCTAGGCCTTCAAATTCAAACATCACCGTGCCTGGGGCGACCGAAGCCACATAGTGTGATATGTCGCCCTTACCTGACCCCATAGTTACCTCTGGGGGTTTTTTGGAATATGGTTGATGGGGGAAAATTCTAATCCAGAAACGACCCACTTTTCGGGTCGCCCGTGCCAAAACAACGCGGCTGGCCTCAATCTGTCTATCAGTAATCCAGCCGCTGGCTAAGCTTTTTACCCCATGGGTACCAAAGTTAACCTTGTCCCCCTTGGTGGCAATTTTCCTCCAGGTTCCTCTAAAGCGCTTTCTAAATTTTTGATTCTTTGGTTGTAACATATTAGTCTTCCTTTCGGGCAATCCAAACTTTTATTCCGACGTATCCCGATTTTGTTAATGCCGGATATTGGGCATAGTCGATATCTTCTCGTATTGTTGAAACCGGCACCGTTCCTTGAGAATACTTTTCTCTTCGAGCGATGGTGGCGCCACGGATACGGCCTCCCAACTGTACTTTAACTCCTTTGGCGCCCGCTTCAAGGACACGATCCATAGTGTGATGAACGATTACCCGGTGAGGCAAACCCCGCTCTATCTTAGCGCCAATATCAAGCGCCACATAGTAAGCGTTGAGGTAGGGCTTTTTCACCGGTTCAATTTTTATGTCAATTTTAATTTTTTCCTTATCGACTTTTTCCCTACCGATGGTGCCGATGATGAATTTCTTAACATCCTCAAGGCCTTTACCACCCCGGCCAATGATCATTCCCGGTTTAACTGAATGAATGGTGATACTTAGTTTGTTGATCGCCCTTTCAATTTCCACTCTGGTAACCAGAGAGAATTTGAACTGAGTCATAATTCCTTTTCTAATCCTGATATCTGACAAAAGGCACTCTTTAAAGGTTCTTTTGTCAGGAAACATCCACCGGGAATCCCAGGTTTTAGTGATGCCGATTCTAAATCCTTTCGGATGAACTTTTTGACCCATAGGGTTATTTCTTTTTAGCGACTACTGGTAATGGTTTTTTTTCCGGCGTCTGATCCTCGATGACTACAGTAATATGTGACGATTTTCTTTTATATGGTTTGGCGGTGCCTCGTGATCCAGGCCGAAATCTTTTTAGTGATGGCCCTTCATCGATCATCAGTTCCTTGAAACGTGCCTGCGTTGTATTCATTTGAAATCTTTCTTTGCCGCTATCAACTGCCGCTTTTATTGCACGGTAAAGTACTTTGGCGGAACGCTTATTACTTAATTGCAAATGATTCAGCGCCGCCTGAGGACCCAGTGCTTTGATATCATCTCTCAGCGTCCTCAGCTTGAGCGGTGAAATACGGACAAATTTTATGTGTGATCGGGCTTCCATATTAATTAGGACTTTCGTGACTTGACTATTAACCGGTCGTTACGTCTATTTTGTCTCGTTTTCGTTCCCCGGGCCGACTTCCCCCAAGGTGTTTTTGGATGCATTCCCTCTGAGGAGCGACCTTCGCCACCACCATGCGGATGAGAGCGAGGATTCTGCGCCACACCACGAACCGTGGGCCGAATTCCCATTAGCCTAGTTCTCCCTGCTTTACCAATTTTCCGTAGTTTGTGTTCAATGTTACTAATACGACCGATCGTCGCATAACAACTGAGGAGTACTTTTCTGACTTCCTTTGACGGCAGTTTAATGTCGGCATAGCCCGCTTCCTTAGCAATAACTACGGCACTGGACCCAGCGCTTTTAACAATTTGCCCACCTTTTCCGGGATAAAGTTCAATGTTGTGAATTTCCGTTCCTAGGGGCATATCTTCTAGCTTTAGAGCATTGCCAGGTTTAATATTTTTTGATTCTCCAGAAATAATGCTGTCCCCCACCTTTAATCCTTCGGGGTGAAGAATATATCTTTTCTCCCCGTCTTCATATTTGACCAGGGCAATATTAGCGGTTCGATTGGGATCGTATTGTACATTGACAACAACGGCTTTCATCCCCACCTTATCGCGTTTGAAATCAATTAGCCGGTAATATCTTTTTTGTCTGCCGCCTTGATGACGCACCGAAATTTGACCAGTATTATCTCTGCCTGATCGTTTTTTCAGGATTCTGGTAAGATTTTTTTCTGGTCTAGTATTACTTAAAAATGGCATGATATTCAATCTTAACTTTTAGCGACAATGTCGATCTTTCCCTCTTTAAGGGCGACAATGGCCATTTTAACATCGGCCTGGGCCTTGGCTTTCATTTTTCTCCCGGCTCTTTTAACTTTGCCTTTTTTAACATGGGTTCTGACACTAGCC
>Ga0209542_10017726_pt1 | contig 11623 bp, 16 predicted proteins | sample RifCSPhighO2_01_FD_184028 | JGI IMG/M metagenome (GOLD analysis project Ga0209542, IMG submission 184028) | Soil microbial communities from Rifle, Colorado - Rifle CSP2_plank highO2_0.1 (SPAdes) (version 2) | ecosystem: Environmental > Terrestrial > Deep subsurface > Rock core/Sediment ...
GTTTTTGTGGAAATGGAATTAAAGAAACAGGAGAAGATTGCGACAATGGAGTTCTCAATGCAAACTCTTGCAATGTAGGAACATCAGGATCATGCACTTATTGTGGAAACAATAACGATCCAAATCCATGTAAAGAAACAACAATCAAAGGAGGACTCGCCCAATGGAAAAACCTAAAAGGCGAAGCAATAAGTAAAGCACAATCCGGCGACACCATTCAACTTTATTTCAGCGGAGAAATAGATCCTAGGGAGTTTAGAATTCTCTCCGACGGAGAGGATTTTCAAAAATTAACCGGAAGCTTCGAAGGAGGAATTACAACAACAAGCTGGAAAATCCCCGAAGAAAAATATTTCAATGACAAAGACGAAAAAAAGATGACATTTGAAGTAACATCAAAATCCGATGGTAATAAAGTAAAAAGCCAAAACCTTGAAATCTCATTTACAGACCTCGATAACCAAATAGAAACAAAAATAACCTCGCCAACATGTGGAGAAATTTTAGAATTAGAAAAGAACTCTGCAGGAAGTTTAGAAAAAGAAGTATCAATAGATTACAGTGCTTTTGATTCCGACGACACAATTGATATAGAAATAAAAATTGATGATATAGTAGTCAAAGCATCTCAAGGATCTTCAGGAGAAACATCTTCACTTACATACAAATTTAAAACTCCAGGAACCCACCAAATCAGAGTATACGCAAAAAATAGCAAAGGCGACGAATCCTCTGCAGTTTCTAATATCATCATAATCGATCCAGACACATCTGGAAGATACACCGCGGCATGCATAACAAGACCAAAAAGCTTTGAATTCATCAGAGAAAATTATGTTGAATTCGACGCATCAACAACGGTCGCAATAGATTACAGTAAGGATACTCAACAAAAGACCCCTATAGAAAAGAGAGGATTAATATTTGATTGGGAATTCTCCGACGGAAAAGCTAATCCAAACAAAAATGGTGAAAAAGAAATCTCATACAAATTCTTCAAATACTTCGGAGTATACGGAGATAATTCCGCCGACCTAACCGTCAGCCTCAAATAAAACCCCGCAACCTTATTATAATAAATAAATAAATAAGAATTGATTTCAATCCAAACAAAGTTATCTCTTTCCTCGCGTTAGCTTTAGATTTTCAGGACGCGTAAGCGTCCTCAATAATATAAGAGATGCGAAGCATCTCCAAAGGAAAATCTAAAGCGATGGAGATTTCAACCTCATACAAGCTTTTGATTTTCTGTTTGCCGAAGGCAAACTCCCCAAAATATGGGAGCAAAGCTCCCAAAAGGAAAATAAAAAGCGTCAATCATATTAAGCGATGGGTTAGCTTTTGATTTTCTGTTTGCCGAAGGCAAACTTCCTAAAATATGGGAGCGAAGCTCCCCTAAGGAAAATCAAAAGCGGTGTTGATTTTCTGAACGCGAAGCGTTCTTCATAACATAAGAGATGCAAACCGCATCTCCAAATAAAAATCCAAAGCAACCAACATGTGACGTCCTCCCCGCCCTAAAGGACGAGGCTTCCTTCGACTTGTTCAACTAGCAAATACACGTTATATAGCCATGATTAAATATTATAACCCTTGCAAAAATATGGACAAGTTACCGCGACTTGAAAGTCGCGGATTTCAAGCGAAGCTTTAACAAAAGCAAACCAACAACTTTTAAACACAACTTTCCCTTCTAAAATCATGGATCAAAAAATAATTAACAAAGAAATTAATATCTCAAATCAACTAGAAACAGTTGAACAAGAAATGGATGAAAACCGAAGGTCTTCAACAAAATTACGTAAACCAACAAAAACAATTTCAGGCGTAGCTCCGCTTGCAGTAATGCTTCCTCCACGTCGCTGTGACCATGGAGCTTGCACATATTGCCCAACACTTAACGCCCCTCAATCATACACGCCAGAAAGCCCAGCCGTTCTTCGAGCAATAGCCCACGACTACGACCCTTACAAACAAGTAGAAGCAAGATTAAAATCATTCGAACTAATGGGTCACCCAACCGACAAAATCGAATTAATCATCATGGGCGGAACATTTCTCTCATATCCAAGACCCTTCCAATTCAAATTAGTAAAAGCATGTTACGACGCGCTAAACGGTTTCATTTCAAACTCTTTAGAAGAATCAAAAAAAGCAAACGAAACAGCAAAACACAGATGCGTCGCCCTTTGCATTGAAACAAGACCCGACGTTTGTAATGAAAATCACATTAAAGACTTACTAGAATGGGGAACGACAAGAGTTGAGATCGGAGTTCAAGCTGCCGACGATGAAATCTACAAAAAAATAAACCGATGCCACAACGTCCAAGATGTAATCACGGCAACAAAAAGATTAAAGATGGCGGGTTTCAAACTCGGCTACCACATAATGCCAGGCCTCCCAGGAAGTTCGCCCGAAAAGGACCTCCAACTATTCGACGAGTTATTCACATCAAAAAATTTCAACCCCGACCAAATAAAAATCTATCCGTGCCAAGTAATCAAGGGTTCACAAATCGAATTTTCCTACTACGCAAAAGAATACGAGCCGTATACTAAAGAAAAAACTGCAGAAATCATTATTGAAATGTTAAAACAAACTCCGAGATACTGCAGAATAATGAGAATCATGAGAGCCATTCCTCCAAATTTTCTCGTCGCCGGAATTAAAAGTTTCGATATGAGAAAAGACATCGAAGACAAAGTAAGAGAAAAAAACTTAGATATAAAAGAAATAAGATTCAGAGAAATTGGTTTCGCACTTAGAGATAAAAGAAAAATTAACACGAACATTAAAATAAAATCAACAGAATATGAGGCCTCAAATGGAAGAGAATCTTTCATCGAAGCAGTAAACAGCGAAGACGTTCTTTTTGGACTCCTAAGACTTAGACTAGAAGAAGACGAAAATATTCCGGCGATGGTTCGAGAACTTCATGTATATGGTCCGACGCTAAACTTAGGCGAAAAAGCAAATACAGAGTGGCAACATAAGGGTCTTGGAAAAGACTTAATGAAAGAAGCCGAAAAAATTGCCAAGGAAAAAGGAAGAAATAAAATCAGAGTAATCTCCGGAATTGGAGTTCGAGAATATTACAAAAAACTCGGTTACGTTGTAGACAAAGATGGAATTTACATGGGAAAAAATTTAAGCTAAAACTATTTACTCCTGTCGTTTCAGCGTAGATGACAAGTTTTTCCATAAAGCCTCCCGAAACAATTTTCTCCATTAAGCTTCCAGCAAAAACCCCGCCAAGAAATAGTTTGCGTCAGCAAACTAAATTCCATAAATTTTATCATGATGATCTAAATCATAAAAAATAACTTTATCAGCAGACCGATCATATTTGAAAATCAATACAAAATTATTATCTATATGAACCCTCTTAAAAGAATTCATAGGATATCTCAGATTCTTGTAGTGATCAACGTCAAAACTATTTACAACCTCATTAATCTTTCTCCAAACAATTTCATATTTTTTATTATCTTTTTTAAAAAGTTTTTTCAACAATTTCAACAGCTTTTCTTCAACTTCAAATTCACGCATTCTCAATACTCTTTTTTAGATCTTTAATAGACTTAAAACTAACAAACTTCCCATTATCTTGAATTTTCTTTAACTTTCCAAGATATTCGGGCCTCAACTCTGGCTCCAAGATCTCATTTCCATATTCAATAACAACTCTTGCAATTGCCTCACTTTTCGTCTTCAAACCAAACTTTGCTTTTATTATATTCAAAACATGATTCACTTCATTTGATATATCAATCATTGCCTGTACCATTTGCTAATATACTTCATATATACATAGAATATATAAAACTTTCTTAATGATTATTCTACCTCGAGCTAAATCCCAACCTTTAAAACCCCAAACCATCTAACTAAAACATGAACGTCAAAATCTACACAACTCCGACTTGCCCTTGGTGTAAAAAAACCAAAGAGTTCTTAACAAAAAATAAAATCCAGTTTCAAGAAATAGACGTTTCAGATGACCAAAAAGCATCAGACGAAATGGAAGAAAAATCAGGTCAGCTAGGAGTTCCAGTCACCGACATCGACGGAGAAATCATCATCGGTTACGACACTGAAGAATTAAAAGAAGCTTTAGGAATATAAATCTCCTAAAGAAGAAAATATTTAAACCTCTAAAGCTTAGGAAAAATATGGAATTCGAGAACTCAAGATATAATAGTTTAGTAATTGAAAACGAAGAGTTAAGAAGAAACTTAGCTTTGAGCTTAAATAAACCACTAATCAAAAAACTTAACGAAGCAATGAAAAGAATTAATGAAGGAAGTTATATTTCGAGCGAAGAATTTTTCAAAGATTAGTTATCTAACATCTTTTTTCTTAAAATCTTATCATCCAGAAATAAGAAAGATTAAATACCCAAAAAAATATTTTAAGTAATGAACAAAAAAACAATCCTAACAATCATCATTCTAATAATTTTACTAGTCTTATCTATATTCTTGATAAAAGAAAATCCATTCACGAATACTAAATCCGATCCAGAAAATTCAAATTCACAGGCCGTAGTCAGTATAAACATTGAGGAGAATGGGTTTTCAAGCCCATCTTCACAAGATAAAGAAAAGACACAGAATAGTTAACTCACTCACAACAACAATCTTTATAAGTCATTTTCCCAAACTAAATCTAACGGAGGTTCCGACTATGTCTTGGTCATTATATCAAAAAAAAGAAAGTGAAAGTGGTATCGGGCAGGGTTTGTTCAACTACTCTGGAGAAAAACTAGGACCACTAAAATTCTCCAACGGTAAAACGCAAGAAGACGTCGTAAATGAAGTCCTAAAATCAATCGAAGCAGGAAATAAAGTTATTTTCATCAAAGGAGTTTGCGGTTCAGGAAAATCAGCAATGGCACTCAACCTCGCAAAAAATTTCAAAAAGTCTTCGGTCGTCGTCCCAATAAAATCGCTTCAAGACCAATACGAAAAAGATTACACTCAAAAAAAATTCATTTTAAAAGACAACGCAAATCCACTTAAAATTTCGGTAATTAAAGGTAGAAATAATTTTCCATGCATCTATGGAGGAGACCGAGCCGACGACCCAGAGATTCCTTGCGCGATCGAGATAAAAGAAAAAAATACTCCCCAACTTTTAAAATACATCGAACAAAACCCCGCAACTTCAAGAGAAGATTTCTCTTCAGCCTCGGACATCACAAGAATAAACGTCGCGGCCGCATGTCCTTACTGGGCCCCGATCATGCCTTCAGAATTAAATCCTAAAGGCCTATCCGACGTAAAAAAGAAAAGATACGAATCAATTTCAGGAAAAGAATTTGCAATCTTCAAAAGAAAAAGCGGTTGTCCTTATTACGACCAATACGACGCTTACGCCGATGCTGACGTTTTAATTTTTAACAGCATGAAATATTTAATCGAAACAGACATTGGAAGAAAACCAAAAACGGACATCGAGATAATCGACGAATGCGATGAGTTCCTTGACAGTTTCGCAAATGAGAGAAACATAAACTTAAACCGACTTCAAGTCGCCCTCTCAAACCTAATGCCCTTTGATTCAGATACAAAACAAAAAGTTAGAGAAATGCTAAAAGAAGTAAATGAACTAATCTTCAATCCTCCAAAAATCGAAATAGAAAAAGTAACGTCAACTAATTTATTAAAACTCGTAAATCTAATTCTAGAAAATCCAAATCTCGCAAGTGACGAAGAATTAAATTATTATAATAACGTCGTAGAAGTCGCAAGATCGTTTGAAGACGTCCTAGACGAAACTTATGTTGCCGTCGAAAAGTTTGAAAAAGAGTCTAATCAAACTGGACTCTTTGGAAAAAACTTTTCAGAAGACGAAACAGTAAACATCACACTCGTTTCAATCAACTTGGCAAGAAAGTTCCAAGAATTAATCGACAAAAACAGCGTCCTAGTATTAATGTCGGGAACAATTCATAGCGAAGAAGTATTAAGGGACATCTTCGGAATAAAAGATTTTAAAATAATCGAAGCTGAAACAAAAAACCCTGGAACAATAAATAAATACCGAACTGGACTAGAGAGAAACTGTTCGTTTTCAAATTTTCAGAATTCAACTGTAACTAGAGAAATGTACTTAAAAATAATGGACGTCTGTCTTGCAAACGCACAAAAGCCCGTCCTCATTCACGTCAGTGCATTCAAAGATCTACCAAGCGAAGAAGAAAACAAAAAATTAAAATTCGAAAACCTAATCACTCAAGAAAGACTTCGAGAACTCCAGCTTCGAGGAAATCAAAACGTCGACGACTTCATAATCGGAAGTACAGACACGCTTTTTACAACAAGATGCTCTCGTGGCGTAGACTTCCCAGGCGATAAATGCAACTCAATCGTCATCACAAGATTCCCCTACCCCAACATCCAAGGCCTCTTCTGGAAAATTCTAAAAAAAGAACAGCCCGACAAATTCATGGAATTCTACGTCGACAAAGCCCGCCGAGACCTCTTCCAAAAAGTCGCAAGAGGTGTCCGTTTCAAAGGCGACAAAGTCGACCTATTAAGCCCAGACATTAGAGTAATGAGCGCTAAATTTGATTAAAATGGCAAGAAAGTTTTCAATAATTATTCCCGTATGCAATGAACCTAATCTAAAAGAATCAATCTCAAAAATAAAAAAGCTCGACAAAATAAATGATACACAAATTATTCTATCCTCATGTTCAAAAGAAAAAATAAAAGACAAATCAATTAAGAAAGTTTTATCAAAAAAAGGTCGCCCAAATCAATTAAACTCTGGAGCAAAAATCGCAAAAGGCAAAATTCTAATATTTCTCCACCTCGATACTACACTTCCAAATGACGCATTAATAAAAATCGAAGAAGCGTTAAAATCTCAAAAATATACTGCGGGAGCTTTCAAAATAAAATTCAATACTAAAAACATTTTCTTAAAAATTATTTCATCACTCACAAACCTAAGATCAAAAATCTCAAAAATTCCCTACGGAGATCAAGCAATTTTCATAAAAAGAAAATCATTTGAAAAAATTGGCGGATTCAAAAATGTCCCTTTCTTAGAAGATGTTTTCCTCATGGAATCATTAAAAAAAGAAAAACTAAAAATAAATATTCTAAATGATTTTGTAATAACCTCGACGAGAAAATGGGAAAGGGATGGAATTTTTAAGCGAACCATCTTAAACAGACTTATCATCTTAGGACATATCTTAAAAATTAAACCAGAAACTTTAGCTAAATTATATTACTAAAGTTTTTTAAACTAGACCAATCAAAAGCCAAATAAGTAAATCTCTCATCTCTTCCACCTACTCATAGGAAAATTCTTAATGATGAAAAGACCGATTAATTCATATAATTCCTCGTCGATAAGGGAATAAGTGAGTAAATCTAAAACGATGCATGAGGGGTCTGGTTTAACAAAATAAAATTACTTTACTTCATACCGATGGAGAAGTAATGTACATAAGTTCAATAAAAAATAAGATATCCTAATCAAACAATCCAATGAACCAGTCATTAAGTTTAGAGTATCTTCCCCCATCATTCCCTTTACTTTTACTACTCCTCTCTTTTACAGCCCTATTAATTGCTTGCTCATGTCCTTTAACACCATTATCCCCCACTGCAATAGCAAGATCATTAGTTGTTAATTCACTCTCAACCCTCATTGGATATGAAATCTCTCTTAAAAACTTTTCTTCTAACTTAGAATCAGATTCTGCTACTAAAAGACCGGAAAATTTATTTCCACTAACTTCTCTTAAAAAAATTAATTCAAGCTTAGAATCCCTATCTGCATTTAGAAGAAAATTCGAAATTTCTTCATCATTTAAACTATTATCAGATACTTCATTTTCATTAAAAGAAATCTCTTCCGAACTATCAACCACTTTCCCCGTTACTTTATTCCAGATATCTGAAAAAATATTTGCACTAACAATAAAACTAGAAAAAACAATAAAACTAAAACATAAAAAAATATAAACAAATTCTTTTCTCATCATGCACATCTTCCGGCTACACATGTACCATTTGTCCCATTAACAATTCTACAATCAACGTTAACAATAGCAGCCAGATTATTTAAGTTTGCATTAATGGAGCTTCCACAAACCCCCTCAAGTAAAACATAACTACTATTAGTTAAACAAGTATCTATAAAAGTACCATTATAAGTGACAGTCCCATTACTAGAATTCCACCAAAAACTCCCAGACATAGAGCCTCTATTCAAATAATCAAGACCCGAATCAGTTTCAAAACAAGAAGTAGAATTAACAACTAAAATATTCATGATAACTTGAGCAGCAACAAACGATATAAAACCAACGACAAGAACAATAACTAAAGCCATCACATCCTTTTTCATTTCAATTAAATGAGATTTAAGTTTATAAATCTTTTTGTAAACTTAAAGAACTATTATAAATCCTTTTTTCCAAACCCCCCCAAAAGATTTATATATATATAATTCCTAAAATTTCCGAAAGGAGGTAAATATGAAAAGAAATCTAACAATTTTTCTCTTAGCGCTTTTTCTTTTAGCTTCAGGCGTCGGTGCATGGTGGGTAGTCCACGTTGAACCAGTCACATCTTGTTTTGACAGCGACGGTCTCAACTTCACTAACCAAGGATATATTAACGTCACAGGAAATTATTCAGGCACATTCTACGATTCTTGCGCGAACAATATAACTGTAACCGAATTAGCATGTAGTAGCGACGTATATAATATTACGGGGTATGCTTTAGCGATTCAAGAAGATTGTACGGCGCTTAACCTTACTGGTTGCTCCCTAGGTAAGTGTATTTAAAATAACAAAGTCTTTTATTTTTTATTTAATTTTAAATTCCCTAAAAACCCAACATTGAAGAGTCTATTAAATAACTAACTCTCCTCCTCTAATCTTTGATTCACTAAATTACTATTTAAATAAACTATTAGTTCTCCCTTTACCACCAAATACTTTAAAACCCCCTCCTCCTTCTCTACAACATGAAAAAGAGTAACGCGATAATTCTCCAACAAATAGAAGAACACCAAACAAAAAGAATCCTCGTCCCAAAAACATTCTACACCGCACTTGCAATTCTAAGCATTCTCGGTTTCGTCGGAACAATCTCCGAAGGCTTCTTCGCTTTCGATCTAAAATATTTCCTCGAAGCTATCCTCCTACTCGTCGTCGGAGTAGCGATTTTAATCGAAGTAAAAATCAAAAGACTAAAATCAATTTCACACGGCCTAAACTCAAACAACTTCTCAAGATTAATCACAACAATAATCGGCCTCGTCGCACTCATCGCAGGAATTTTCAGCATCCCAGGAATAAGATTCGAGTCCCCCGCCTTCCTCGCAACAAAAGGCATCCTCGCACTTATAGCCATCGTCATGATCGCGTTACAGACTTGGGTAATTAAGGACGAATAATCTCGATAATCTTTTCTTAAACCTCTAAACATAAATCTTAAACCTAATCATAAACCCTATCTCTCTTATCAATCTTAGTCACCAAAATTATCTTTTGAACTTCCTTAACTTTATACAAAGCCCTAAATTTACCGACCCTATATCTAAAAACCATCTCACCAACATCTCTTCCAATAAATTTTGAATCACTCGGTACAGGATTATTCTCAAGATTCTTTAATCTTTTTTCAATCCTTTCTCTTGTGCCCCCATCAAGTTTTTCTAAGAACTTTTGGGCTTTAACAGACAGCTCTACAATATACATCACAACCTCTTTGTTCTTCCATTCACTAAGTCTTCTTCCGCTTCACTCAAAGAACGAATATCTTCTTGAGTCAAGGTAACGTCGACAATATGCTCTTTAATAAAATCAATCTCTCGTTTCAATACATCCAATTTATCGATTATTAGCGCTTCGTTTTCCATATTAATTTAATGGAAAATAACTATATAATCTTTTTGATACTCAACCACCATCAACCAATTCCCGCCAGCAAAACTTCCGCCAAGAAATGAAAACCGCAAGGTTTTCAAAACATCCTCAACCAATCCCCATATCCTTCTTTTTCCATTTCTTCTTTTGGAATAAATTTAAGAGCGGCAGAATTCATGCAATATCTAATCCCGCCATTTTCTTTTGGACCGTCGGAAAAAACGTGACCGAGATGCGCGTTCGATTCTTTACTTCTAACTTCCACCCTCTTAGAAAAAAGCGAATTATCCTCGCTCTCAACAACACTCGCCTCATCAATCGGCTTCGTAAAACTCGGCCAACCAGTTCCCGAGTCATATTTATCCTTCGAACTAAAAAGTGGCTTTCCCGATATCACGTCGACATAAATCCCGTCCCGATGATTATCCCAATACTCATTATCAAAAGCCTTCTCCGTCCCGTTTTCAATCGTCACGTGATACTGTAGCGGCGTCAAATCAGCAATCTCATCCTCATATTTATTCGCGCTACTTCCCCAAAAAGAATTAATATAATCGTCCCGTCCCGAATGCCCGCGATAATATTTATACCGAACAGGATTCTTCAAATAATAATCCTGATGATATTCTTCGGCAGGAAAAAAAGTCGAGAACTCTATTATCGGCGTCACGATTTTCTTTTCAAATTTCCCTGACTTATTAATTTCCTCAAGTGACTTAATCGCAAGAACCTTCTGTTCCTCGTCGTGATAAAAAATCGCCGAAGTATACTGACTTCCTCGGTCAACAAAAGATCCCCCAGAATCCGTCGGATCAATGTGCTTCCAGTAAATATCGAGTAACTCCAAATAAGAAATTTTCTTAGGATTATAAATTACCTGAACAGCTTCACGATGCCCAGTCTTTCCCGACGAAACCTCTTCATAAGTTGGATTCTCTTCAACTCCCCCAGCATATCCAGATATCGCACCATAAACACCGTCGTGCTTTTCAAAATCAGACTCACTGCACCAAAAACATCCTCCAGCAAAAGTCGCAACCTTATACTCTCCAATCGCCAAGTCTACCTTCAAAGATTCTCCACTATGTGTCATAACAAGACCAAGTAAATTACTCTTATCCTTCTTCTCGGCGTTAAAATCGCACGTCAAAGCACTCATAAAAACTCCTAAAATTAAAATCCCCACCACTATATAAATTGAACGATTTTCCATATATCACTAACATTAAAAGAGTATAAAAAGTTTAGGTACTTGAAGTCTACTTTCTCTTCTTTTTAATGGAAATAAAAAAACTAATTATCACCAACAAAACTCCGACGAAATAGGGAATGACAAAAAATCTACCGAGATAAAATGTCCAACCAAAGATACTCTCTAAATTACCCCCTAAAAGAATAACCCACAATATTAACAAAACAAAAAGAACCAAACTAATAAAGCAAAGAATAACTGCCCATGAATCAAGCTTATTCCACTTTCTCTTAGGTACTTTCAAAAAATAAATTCCAGAAATATAAAGTAGCAAGATAACAACTACCCGATAACTAAAAATATGAGATAAAATTTTACGAAAAGCTTCCCCTGGATAAACCAATAAATTAGGAATGATTAAGAAAAGCATGTTTAACAAATAAAGAACGGCAATAGTAACAAGAGACCATCCTACAAACTTAAAAAAGACCTTACCCATTTAATAAATATGAGGTTATACTATTTAT
>Ga0209542_10017728_pt1 | contig 11622 bp, 5 predicted proteins | sample RifCSPhighO2_01_FD_184028 | JGI IMG/M metagenome (GOLD analysis project Ga0209542, IMG submission 184028) | Soil microbial communities from Rifle, Colorado - Rifle CSP2_plank highO2_0.1 (SPAdes) (version 2) | ecosystem: Environmental > Terrestrial > Deep subsurface > Rock core/Sediment ...
TGATAAGCGTTCTCTTGAGTTCCGACGCAGTAGATATTATTTCCTGTCGCGTCTGCTACACCATTGCCGTACATGTCATTGAGTATGATTGTGTTTCCGGTTATGTGGCCGTTGTTTTTCAAGTCTCTGATAAGTATGTCTGCTGCTCCTGGATTGTCCAGATAGTTATCATTGACATTGTTATTCAATACTGTGTGGCCTCTGTTCTTGTCGCCTAGCTGGCCTAGGAACAGGTCGCTTAATTGTATCCCCGCATTGGTATTATTCGTAACTCTGTTGCCTGTTATCGTGTTGATGGATATGCCGTCAGTGAAGAATCCTGTGACTGTTATTCCGTAATTGTTGCTGTCAAGAGCATTGTCTATTATCGTAGTCTGGCTGGAATCCGCAACAACTATGCCCACTCTTGCGTTATTTTTAGCTGTGTTGTTGAAGAGATAAGTGTTGTTAGCGAAAAGCAATGCGATGCCGTGATCATTGTTGTCAGAGACAGTATTGTCTCTCACCTTGTTATCAGAACCTATCACGCCTATCCCTTCCTTGTTCAGTGTTGCGTGATTTGCTATGATCGTGTCTGCGAAAGCAACAACGCCGATGCCCGCATACCCATTGTTCGCCACAGTATTTTCTGAGAGGGTATTTGTCAAGCCTATGAAGTCAGCAATGCCGTGATTAGCATTGTCATAGATATCATTATTCGTTATTATGGCATTCGTGAAAGCGGTGACATTGATTCCGTTTTCATAACCGCTGATCTCACAATTACGGATAATCACATTGTCTTTGAAGGTTATTGAAGCGAGGAATGCGGAGATATCATTAGTTATAGGTGTGACGTCTTGCCAGTCGCTTGTTTGTGCTGCCCAGTATGCTAGGTCAATCCCTCCAAGACCGTAGATGCCGTTGCCTGCGCCAGAGCCTTGAAGATGGGCGCTATTGCAGTCCAGCACGAGGTTGTCTGAGCTGATAGTGATTCCGTTAGGTATGCTGTAAGTTCCTGGGCAGAAAGAGGTGTCTGAAGTGATAGTCATGCCATCAGTAGGCACTACGCAGCCGATCGAGAAGCTCACTGACGCAGAGGAAGGATTGCCCTGCATGTCATCGCATTGGACAGCGATATTATGGGCTCCTGTCGCCACACTGTCAAAGTCTTGAGCGTGGGAAAGCCCGAATTGCGAATCTGCCAGAGAGCGCATGAATGCTGTGCCATAGACTTGGTTGTCTGGGTATTCAATAACAATATTCTTCTTTATCTGTGAATTATATCTTGCAAGCGTTCCTCTCTCTGAGACTGCATATTTGTTGTAAAAGTCAGTCTGAGATGCTGGGATTCCGGTCTTGTTCCATTGCGGCCCATTATTACCTGCTTTAAGTGTAGGGGCATTGATCTCGATCTCATCATCAACAAAGTCATAGTAAACACTGAGATTCCAGAGGATATCATTATTATTGTCCTGCTCTTCCTGCAATAAGATGAATGTTGTTCTAGTTTGATTGTCTCTTGTCATTCCAGGGCCATTGCTCCATGCAGAACCAAAGATGCGTATATTTGCTCCGTTGAACGTCTCTATCTTCGTGCCAAGAACAGAGTCAATGACGCTGAATCTTCCAGAGGGAGCGATATTCAGAGTTATTGTCCCTATAGAACCAAGCGTAATCTGAGAATTTCCTGCATTGCCTGGGGTGAATAGGGTATAATCATATGTGAGTCCATAAGTGATATCTTTAATTGCAGTAACGTTCTGTGCATTGTTTGACTTTATGTCTGCGATTTGTAATATATGGGCATTTCCTGTTGAATCAACAGCAAGGAATCTGGCTCCCTCGATATCATTGAAAGAAGCGTCAGCTTTCGCACTAACATCACAGTTATCTCCTTCAAGCAGCAGTCTGGCATCACAAGTGCTTGCCGTGAAGTCATAGCCTAGATTTAGTGAAGAACTGTTCCAGAACATTGGAATGATAACTTCTTTGCCGTCCTTATTTGTGAAATTGAATTCTGCATTATGTGCATAGCTTGATAGCGTGATTATCTCTTGTTGTTTGCTTATTGAATCAAGACCAATCTCAAGGCTGTTGAATAAAGGATCTGCAAGCGTATTTCCGTCACTCACATATTCTTTATCTTGCGGAATATAGGTGATATTAAGCCCTTTCCATTCCTGTGAGACAGAATCTCCTGCAATGATATCTCCCTGTGAACCTTGTATATTCACGCCATTGACTTTTATCGTAAGTTGATTTTCAATGGTTATTTCTGTTGCTCCGAGGGCAAGAGAGCAGGATTTTGTAGGTGTTTCAGTGGCGCTGAGCACTGCGACAGTGATGCCATTTATTGTTTGCGTCTGGCCTTGGTCAATCCATGCTGTGTCTCCATTGACATTCACAGCACACACGATGCCACTAACATCATTGATATTGATAGTGTAATTAATGCCATTAATAGTTCTTGTTACTGTAGTTCCTTGCTCAAGAATCTCAAACAAATCTCCTGTCACTAGCACAATCTTATTGATTCTATTATTGAAAGCGGTATTATAACCAATTCCTGTGATGATATAGTTTTTGTTCTGTATTTTTATTGATGATCCTATAAGATCCTGAGCAGGAGTATCAATGGTTGTATTTGAATATTTTACAGGTAAATCAAATGTGAGGGTATAGATGTACGCATAATCTACTGCACCATTGTCAAAGAGAAGGTATGAATCTGCAATATTATTTCCAGCGCTTGTTGCATCAAATGTGAGCTGCGCAGTCCCTCTCTGTTCTCCAGCATTCTCTCCGCTGGTGTTGACAAACCTCACTCTCTGCCTGTATGGGACATTGTTGGTGTTAACTCCTATCGACTCTGAGAATGTTCCGTCTGCAAGGAGAGCTGGGAGGTCTCCATTATCGATCCCTGAAGCGAAAACATCAGCTATCTCCTGACCATATCTGAGCTGGAAGTCAACTCTGTCAGACACACCGCCGTTGTCGGAAGCAAATGTCTGGTAAGCTGCGCCATCAAGGCTGTATTCGCATATCGCTCCCTCGTCAGTTGAGATATCAAGAGTGAAGGTTGGATTTATGATTGTTCCTGCTGCTGGAATATTGAATGTGATTCCTGAAGGAGCGCTGTCCTGCACAGTCACTGAGACGATGTAAGGCAGCGCAGGGTCTGTGAGATTGTCAGGAGTGCTATTTATAGTACCATCATTGACAATGAGTCTGAACACATAGGTTCCTGGAATTGTCGGATTGAATGTCGGCTGCATTGATGCTGGATTTGAAATAGTAATAGAAGTACCTCCTATCTGCCTCCAGATATACGTCAAAGGATCACCATCAATATCTGAAGAGCCAGAGCCGTCAAGAGTGATGAGAGTGCCTGTCTCATGGACTGTCCCATCAAGGCCTGCGTTTGCCGTAGGGACATCGTTCAAATTAAGAATATTGATAGTAACTTGCTGAGTGTCAAATTCAAAAGAGGGATCTTCAACCTTGATAGTTATCACATCTGTCCCGAAAACATTACTGGCAGGAGTGAATCTTGCGATGTCATTATTATCTCCTTCAATAGTCACTGAGAGCAGGGCAGGATCAACGTCTGTGACAGTCCAGGTAAGAATATTGTTATCTGGATCATCTCCATAAGCTGAAAGATCGAGTGTGAATTCTTGATCCTCATTAGTTGTCTGGTCGGGGATTGTAGGATTGATCTCAGGAGCGTCGTTTATTGGATTAAGAGTTATTGTGACATCTTGTGTTACATTCTCTTCATTATCATCCTGGAGTCTAAACGTGATTACATCAGAACCAAAGGCGTTGGGAATTGGTGTAAATGACGCTATATACGAGTTTTCCTGCTTTTGGATGGTTGTTGTTATAAAAGAAGTATCGACACCAGATACATTCCATAAAAGATTATTATATCTGCCTATTCTTTCACATATGAAATTGGTTTCATCACCTGAGGTATATATTGTACCGTTTGCAGGTGAAAGTATTGTCGTAATTGGTGCATCTGGCGCATCAGGTAAATCAATCGTAATATAAATGGAATCTGCTTCAGTCTTTATTCCGGTGCTGTCATTGACAAATAAGGTTATTTTATGAACACCATTTAATACTTTAGATTGATTAGAAAATACCATTCTTCCTCGCGCTAAATCGTTATTTGTTCCCAATATGATAGATGTGCTTGTCCAGATAAAAGAATTATCTTGTGTCAGCACTCCATCTTCAGGATCTGTACCGCTTGCTTCAAATGTTAGTATATCTCCATAATTAAAGTGCGTCCCATTTGCAGGTGAGATTATTGTTCCACTTGGGGCATTAGGGGAAGTGATAGTAATGTATCTTGAATCTCTTGCCTTTAGTCCTGTGCTATCGTTTGTAATGAGTGTTATTTTATGTTTTCCTACATTAAATAGATTAGAGTTATTAGAAAATAAATTATTCATTCCAATCAATTGATTGTCTAACATCCAGATATAAGATGAATCCTGAGTTAATGTCCCCTCTTCTGGATCTGTTGCTATCCCCTGAAAGGCGATTTGGTTTCCATAGTTTATCACGCTTTCATTTATTGGGAGTAGTATTGTTGCGCTTGGTCCGCTTGGAGATATAACATTGATATATATTGGATTTACCGATTCTGTCCATCTTTCCGTATTTTCATTTGCATTTACTATTATGGTATCGTTCACAACAAGAGTTATTTTATGCATTCCTGAAGTAACTAGATACGATCTAAGTCCGGTTATATTGGTTAGACTTCTTCCTCGTCCAAGGATACCATCTAAATCAGAGACCCACATCAGTGATTGGCCCGTGAATATCTTAGTCTCTTCAATATCACTCCCATACTCACTCAAATTTAATTGCCATATAAAACTATCTTCATCTTTCATTTGGTTGGGAATTGGTGGGTTTATCATTGGGAGATCATTGACTGCATTTACAATAATGGTGACGTATTTAGAGTCGCATAACAAATAAGGATCACAAATCTTGAACCTAACCACCTCTTTCCCATACCAATTTGAAGTTGGTGTGAAAGTGACAATATCGTTTCCATCTACTGAGATGCTAATATTATGGTTTCCTAAGAAATTCCATGTTAGCGGATCGTTATCTGGATCTGTGATATTCTCACTTAAATCCAAAGTTAATATTGAATCTTCATTAATAAATATGCTCTGGGCAGGCAGTGATAAAGATACTCAGTCATTCTTAGGGTTTAAAGTAATAGTAACGTCTTGTATACTAGATGCTCCAACCGTATCAGTTATTGTAAAAGTCACTATTGATGAGCCAAAAGCATTTGGTACTGGAGTAAAACGTGCAATCTCATTATTATCTCCTTCAAATGTAACACTAATAAAGTCAGGATCAACGTTAGAAACAGACCAGATAAGTGTTTCTATTGGGGTTTCAATATCATGCCCATATCCACTTAAATCAAGAGTCCATGAAATAGAGTCTTCATCTGCAACTTGATTAGGGATAACTGGGTCTATCCAGGGATAATTGTTGAGGTTTACGTTGACTGTCGCAGTATCTATTCCTATTCCTCCATCATCATCCGTCACTTGTAATCCAATGGTATACACGCCTACGGCTTTGTTGCAATCAAAATTCACATTCTGTCCAGGTGTTTCGTAAGCTAAATCATTATTCAAATCCCATCTATAAGTAAAAGTGTCAGCAGTACCAACATCTGTCGCAAAGCTGCTCAGTGGTATGAGTTCTCCTTGTAAACATGAATATGGTCCGGCAGCTTCAGCTACAGGATTAACATTAGTGATAGTTGCTATAGTTGTCGAAGGAGCGCTCCAAGCGCCAAAATTGTCTCTGACTCGTAAAGTTATTGTGTATATTCCATCATCAGCATAGGTATGAGCAGGATTTGTCAGTGTAACGCCTGTGGCTGTGGAACTGCCATCGCCAAAATCCCATTCATACCATTCAATTGTGCCATCTGTGTCATAAGATGCGCTTCCATCAAAAGAGATTGCGCTTCCTTCATTTCCTGCTTGGGAAGGACCTGCGTTTGCGATAGGGACATTACCTATGTATAATCTTTCTATATCTATTGAATACAATACTGGACTTATTGAGGTATTAGCGCTTTGAAGGCTTGCTCTCCATATTAATTCACTAGTGCTGCTTATACAGGCTTGATCACTACCATCAGGATTAACATTGGTATTCCAAGTGTTGCCCCCATCACAGCTGATATCATGGATTATGCTTGTGCCTGCTGGTCTATACGTTTCTTCCGTGATCCTGAACCCATCAAAATTAGTTCCAGTCAATATATTTGATCTTATTTGTCCGTTGATATACCCCGCGCCTGTCTTGATGTATATCTCTGCAGGCTGTATAGTTCCATCAGCACTGATATCTTGAGGCTGCATCTGGAAATGCAGGTTTTTGCAGTATCTCCTTTTTGTAGGGGTCATGATTAAAGAAGTCGCTGGCCGCATATCAACATTCCCACCATCACTTCGATTTACATAAATCGAAGTGTTATCAATTGCAAAATCATTAAGAGAGCAGGTTATGGTCATGTTTTGTGGAGTATTATATACCTGTTCTCCACTCCCTCTTGGGTAATAGATTATACTCTCTATTAATGAGGGGACACTCCAGTTAATCCAAAGATGTTTGTATTGCCAAGTAAATGAGCTTAAGCCGAAAGTAGCAAGATTACCATCAAATATATTTGTTTTAGGTTGCCCCACTTCATAAAATTGATATTGGTTTGGATTAAATATCCCGCTGGCTTGCTCTACCATTGAAGTGTAATTATTGCTCACAGAGCCATTCAAAGCGTTAGCCGTTGTCCCAGAACCAATGCTGATATACGTTGAATCTCTGAAATCGGTTATGTTCAAGGCATTCGCATGGCCAGCTAGAAGGATTAGTAACAATACACTTAATACAAGAGTTTGTAACTTTTTCATCTTATCGTAGTCCAAAAACTACTCCCCAACCTTACTATATTTACAAACACCTGATTAATCGCTAGAATATATGTCTTTATAAATCTTATTGTTTTTACCATTACCTAGTGTTGAAGGGCATGGTAGAATGATCTGCCTGAAACGATGCAATAAAAGATAAAAAAACAGATGCCTAGGATATATCTATAGTTAATGAAACTTCTGAATGCCCTCTTTTTTCCCACCTCACCGCAACTTTTATATAATGCGTGAGCACAAGCAATCCCATGGCAGCAAATCCTGAGAGAGCAGCGTCTAGTTCTTCCTCAAAAACATCTTCAAAAGCATCAAGATCTGCCAATGCCTTTCCTTTCATCTCAATAATAGTCCCTGTCAAGGGCGAGGCAAACTATGTCCTGGAATGCGTCAGTTCATTGCTCAATCTCGATTATCCTAAGGATAAGCTCCAGTTGATCATCGTGCTTGACAAGCTCGCGACCAAAGAGGCAAAGCAGGCATTGGCAGCGTATAAAGGGAAGATCACAATCCTGCAGTCTCCAAAGGCAGGTTCCGCGGCGAACAGGAACTTCGGCGCTAAGAGAGCGGACAGAAGAGCGAAGCTCTTGGCGTTCACAGACGCAGATTGCATAGTCAGCACTGACTGGCTGAGGAATCTCGTGCTTGCATATCAGGATGTCCAGAAATTCGACAAGTCGATAAAAGTTCTTGGAGGGCCTAATCTTGTCCCTAAGTCAGACAATGGTTTTGCTAAAGTCGTTGGCGCATTAGAGCAATCATTGCTCGGCGGTGGAGGGAGCGCTCAGGGAGCTCCTGTTGCATTACCGAGAGCTGTCAGCTCAATCCCTAACTGCAACGCTATCTATGAGAGAAGGCTGTGGGAAGAGAACCAGCAGGACGAATCATTGATCATAGGGCAGGACGGAGAGTTCAATTACAGGCTGAGCAAGCAAGGGACCAAGTTCATGGTCATCCCTGGAGCGACAGTCTGGCATCATCGTTCGCGAACATTCAAAGGATTCCTCAGGAAGATGTACAAGTACGGCGTAGCCACAGGCCGCATATTCAGGAAGCATCCAGGAATATTGGCAGTCAGGTGGTATGCGCTGCTCTCATTGATAGTGATGCTTTTAGGCCTGGCGATATTGATAGCCGCGCTCATAACTTCAAACGTATTATTGCTCTATATAGTCGCAATCCTTGCAGCAATCTACATCCTCGCATTGCTGATCACCACAGTCCAGACCTTCGCTCGTTCAAGAGAGCCGTTAGCTTTATTAACTCCTCTTTTGCTTTTCCTACAGCATGTACTTTACAATGCAGGGCTGATCAGCGGAATGCTGCAGGGAAATAAAGGTTGATAATCTCATAAGAATCAGGATCAAGAGGAATCTCATGAAGCTCTCAATCGTCATTCCTGTCTATAATGAGGAAAAGACTCTTCTCACTGTCCTCAAGAAAGTCCAGGCAGTCAATATAGGTAATATTCTCAAAGAGATCATACTTGTCGACGATTGCTCTAAGGACAACACTCGCGCAGTAATGAAGCGTCTTAGGGATCCTAACATAAAGATATTCTATCATCAGGAGAATCAGGGCAAGGGCGCCGCTGTACTCACAGGATTCAAGCACACCACTGGAGATATCATACTTATACAGGACGCGGACATGGAGTACGATCCCAATGATTATCCGAAGCTCATCAAGCCCATAATCGACGGAGATGCTGATGTCGTGTTCGGCTCAAGATTCATGAAGCAGAGAGGGGCAGTGTATCATCTGTACTATCTGGGCAATCGCCTCATCAGCATATTCGCGTCGATAATCTATCTCCATAAGCTGTCAGATGTCGAGACCTGCTACAAGGCATTCTCTAAAGAGTCATTGAAGAAGCTGCTTCCAACTCTGCGCTCGCAGAGATTTGACCTTGAGCCAGAGCTCGCGGCCAAAGTAGTGAAGAACAAATTCAGGCTTGCAGAAGTATCTGTATGGTACAAAGGCCGCACTTTCGAGGAAGGGAAGAAGATAACCTGGAAGGACGGAGTCAAGGCGCTGTATTACCTGCTGAAATACAGGGTCATGGATTGAGAATCTTTTGGATTATTCTAGTGTTATTTAGAAAATGTCTAGATATTGTTCTCATTCGTGATTGCGTCTTCTTTCCCGCACTCCATCAGCCAGACATTATCTCTCTGGAAGAATGTGCTGCATAATCCCGCGAGTCTCTTCGCAGCTTCCTGATTGCTCATCCCATATATCTCAGGAGTCTTTGAATAAAGCAGCACATACTCTATTTTTTCCCTATCTATTATTTCGGCAGGATCATCGATGAAATCCCTCTTGTTATATTGAAGCGCAGCGTCGTAATTGAACAGCCCCCAGTTATAAGTCGCGATCTTGCCAGGGTGAGCGTCAATGTATTCAGCTGCGGCGAATTCCGCAGGCGTTATTGACTCTCTCTGGATGAAATAATGCACGCTGAACGCTCCAGCAGCGGCGCTGCCGAGTATGAGCAGGCAGGTGAGCAGTCCGAAAGGCATCCGTATATCAATTACGTCTCCTATCGCTGTGATAATGCGCTGCCAGCCATCAGCAGCAAGTATTGCTAACGGAAAGACTAAGAACGCAAGATTTCTTATTGAAGGATGGGGGAATATCGTCTGCACAAAAGAGATGAATAAGAATAATCCAAAAAGAGGAAAAATAAGCTTTATTTTATCTTTGTCTAATCTTGAGAACAAAGCAAGCAGCAGCAAAGGAAGCCCTATTCGCAATGGGATAAGCCAGGCATAATAGTCAAGAGCGAACAATGATGAAATGCTGAATCCGCTGCCTGCATTGAATGACATATATTTAGGCAGTATAGGGATGCTGAGCACTGAAGTGACTAATACAATCTTTGTCATATCGATCAAGAAATCATATCTCCTGCGCCAGAGCACAGAGATCCCGAAAGCGATGAACATGAAAGCGGCATAAGTGACATAGCTGTAGATGAGCAGCACTGCGCAGATTACCGTTATAGAGAAATTCTTCTTGTAGCCAGCCCCTGTCTCGTATTTAGATTCATAGAGCCGCGCTAGGAAAGCGTAGCAAAGAAGCGAAAGAAGTATCCCTAACACTTGCGGTTGCGCATTAGTCGAGGAAAGTATCATGAACTCTGGAGCGAGAGCTCCTAGCGCCGCAGCTATCAAGGATTTAGCTTCATCAAGCATTGTGCGAGCTAGCAGGTAGGCGGCTATGACGCATAAGGCTCCAAGCAGTGAGGGGAGCAGTCTTGCGAAGAACAGCAGACCCTCTTTGTCCCCAATGTTGAATCCAGCCGCAAGCATCAGGCTGAATAATGGAGGATAATTAGGGTAGCTATTGCAGGATTCGACTTCAGGGTCATACAATGCTTTGAACGGAAAGCCTCCGTTATTCGCATAGCATTCGGCTTTCTGCATATGCTGCCAGCCATCATCGCTAGTCTGATAGTTATAATAAGAGAACGGCAACAGCATCGCGATAAGGACAAACAGCGAGAGGAACAGAAGCCTAAAGTTGAGCGCCATAGACGGTGCAATAGGCATAAGTCATTTAAATATTCTTTGCTTCTTTCAGGGCTGGACATATCACTAGCTTTATATATTCCTCTTCTTGCATTCACTCTTATGGACATTCTTTTCGCAGCTGTCGTCGCGCTCTGCATAGCGCTAATCATATATATCCTGATATCCCGTGATGAAGAGCTCTTGGAACCGGTCTTCCGCAAGTGGAGGACTGATAAGGTCCTAATGAATCTTCCGAAAGACCGCGGAGAGATAGTCGATGTCGGCTGCGGCAATCTCTCATTCTTAAGGAAAGTCGATTTCAGGAAGAGGATAGGCATTGACAGTGACGTCCCTTTGGTCTATGATATGGACGCTCTTGAAGGGCTGAGAAAGGTGGGCAGTTCAAGCGCGCAATGCGTCACGTTCATAGCGTCGCTTGAGCATTTTGAGGCTGAAAAGGCGAAAATCCTCCTCAGAGAGGCCTACAAAGCGCTTTCCAAAGGCGGAAAGCTTATCATAACAATACCCTCTCCTTCCAGCGAATGGATACTTGATTTCCTGTGCGCTTTGAGGCTTGTCTCTAAAGAGATGATCGAGCAGCACCATTACCATTCAAAAGAGCAGCTGCATTCATTCCTCTCACGGGCAGGATTCTCGAAGAACAAGATCTCTGTGAAGAAGTTCGAGCTGGGATTGAATACTCTGATCGTGTGTGAGAAGTAGTATTGCACTGAGAATTATTTCTTATGATTAAAACATTTCCTAACATGATTAGTGGGAATTAATCTGTTGTTGTCGGTCGCTGCGCTTAAACTACTTCTTATCCAGATTTTCCTTCCCCTCGACAGAGTCAGGGGAAGGAAAATCTGGGCATAGCTGGTATACAGATGCGGCGACCTTAATGCAGGTAATTTATGTACTAACCGGAAGGAGATGCGCATTACTTTCTACTAAGTCAATCCCATCACAACCTTTATAAAAAAGCTCAGTATCAATGGAGTCATGTGCGGCATCACCGGCTTCGCGGGTTTCGAGGATAAAGCGCTGTTGAAGCGCATGACTGACATCATCGCTTATCGCGGGCCTGATGATCACGGCTATTATTCTGACAGGCATGTCTCTCTGGGCCATCGCAGGCT
>Ga0209542_10017729_pt1 | contig 11621 bp, 7 predicted proteins | sample RifCSPhighO2_01_FD_184028 | JGI IMG/M metagenome (GOLD analysis project Ga0209542, IMG submission 184028) | Soil microbial communities from Rifle, Colorado - Rifle CSP2_plank highO2_0.1 (SPAdes) (version 2) | ecosystem: Environmental > Terrestrial > Deep subsurface > Rock core/Sediment ...
CCAATGCGAACTTTCCCATCTGTTCCTCTCCTTGCGCATCCTCAATTGTATAGAATGGTGAGGTGCTACATTGTTCGTATCAAAGCAATGCGGGAATGTCCAATATGTCCGACAGTTTGTTTACAAATTAAAAAACGCCGTTCCCGCGTTGCAAACAAATTTCAGACACCAAAACCTGTCAATCAGCAGTCAATCTCCACGTCCCATCTTATGTTGCGGGCAATTCCACATAGAAAGTCGAACCATTTCCTTTTCCCGCAGACTCCGCCCAGATTTTGCCGCCGTGGGCTTCGATAAATTTTCTTGCGATATACAAATTCAAGCCAACTCCCTCTGTCCATAAACTCTGTGCGCCTTCTCCCCTATTAAAACTCTGGAAAATAGTTTCTTTTTCTTCTGTTGCCAATCCTTCGCCTGTATCTGCCACTGCAATCTGCACAAAGGAATGTGCTCTTTTTTTCTGGACTGTAGACGTTATCGTAATATTCCCTTCTTTCGTATAACGGATTGCGTTATCTAATACCACAGCCAGCACCATACGAATTTTTTCTTTATCCACTTTCAGAGATGGAATTGTTGTATGTTCTCCAAAATAGCTTATTTGTAAGTTTTTACTTTCAGCACGAGGAGTAAACTCTTTTATTACTTCCTCGAGAAGTTCTTTGATTTTTACGTCTTCTATATGAATTTCTATCTTCTTGTCCTCCATTCGAGAAACATCCAGGAGGGTATCAATAAGATTCACTAATCTTCCATTTGCCTCTGCTATTCGGCCAAGCGCTTTTTGCTCTTCCTTGGCATCTTTGTATGCTCCTTCAAGAATCATGCTCACATATCCCCCAATGATACTTACAGGCGTACGAAGCTGATGGGAAGCTGTGGTGATAAATCTGGCTTTCTCTGTATCTAAGCGCTGCAACTTTTCGTATGCTTGCTCTTGCGCCCGGTAATGAATTTCGCGAGACATGCTTTTGATAAGCAAATAGCCCAGAACCAAAAGAGAAAGAAGAAGAATTGCGCTAAGTGTAAATTCCGTAACCGTTCTCGCAAATGTTAACTGAATAACCGAAATTGCGATAATCAAAAAGGCAAAAATCTCTGTGGTGAAAATGCGAATGTCCAAGAAATGATGCTTTAGAATCGCATATGTTGTAAGTATTACAAAGGGAAGAGTATAGAGATACCCTAATCGAACACCATTCAAATCATGGAAAATATTTGTATACAGAAAGCTGAATCCAAACACCAAAGAATAACTCATAATCATGCCACTCATGAGATACTTCAATTGGCTCTTTTCCGTACCGGAAGAATATCCATACCGGCGCATTAGCGTTATGAATGATCCTAAGATACAAAAAGCTGAAAAGATGCCGAAAATCATAATCCCTGGTCCGGCTTGCGGAAGATATTCACCTTGACTATTCACCGCCATACGAGGGAAAACATAAGAGGATAAGGCAATACCAGAAATGAACAGTGCGCTTGTAAATAAAACTGTAGCTGACCACTTTGATATTTGTTCTTTACGTTTTTGAAAAGTAAGAACAAAAAAGAACATAAAAAGACTGTGCAATGTAGCGAAAAACATTACGATACGAATCAAGAGAAGTATTTCTCTCACGGATCCTCGCGCAATCGCTTCGAGTGTAAAATGTGTCGATATAAGCCAAAGTATTTGAGTAGCCAAGAAAAGAAGGAAAAGAAAATTCGATATGCTCTTTAATGCATATCGAATTACAACCATGGCAAGCCCAACATTGATAACAATAGCAACAAGAAAAAGAGGAAATTCTAAGCGAACGGGATCAAATAAAATTTTTATCGTATCAAATAGCATTTAACGAGTAGGTTATTCTCGGAAGTATTTCCTTTCTAAGTAGTTAATCTACATTTTTACTTCCTTTTACTAGAGTTTTCATGGGAAGCTCTACATAAAATGTACTCCCCTTTCCTTTTCCTTCGCTTTCTGCCCATACTTTCCCGCCGTGCATTTCCACAAACTGACGAGCCACATATAATCCCAAACCAGTCCCTTCAGTCCACAACTGTGTACCCGCTTGTCCTCTTGAGAAACTTTCGAATAATTCTTCCAAATCTTCTCCTTCCATGCCAGCTCCCGTATCAACAACTCTTACTTGAATTCTTTGTCCAAGATTTTCAGCAAAAACTGTAATAGATCCTTTCTCTGTATAGCGAATCGCGTTATCCACAAGATTCATGATAACGTTTCGAATTTTAGACTCATCAACCTTCACAAGAGGCAAAGCCTCTTTCTCATGAGGGAAAATCAATTCTAACTTTTTGTCATGCGCCTTAATTTGAAGTTCGTCTAAGACGCTTTGTACGAGTTTCTCAATCTGTACGTCTTGGAGCTCTAACTGAATCTTCCCTGATTCAATCCTTGATAAGTTAAGAAGGTCATTTACTAATTTAATCAATCTCTCATTGGAGGCATATACATTTGAAAGAGGTCTCCTAACCTTATCGAGTGTTTTTCCATAGGTTCCATCCAATACCATCGAAATATATCCCTTAATCGCCGTTAAGGGCGTCCTTAACTGATGAGAAGCGATAGAGACGAATTCTGATTTCGCTTTGTCTAACTTGATAAGTTCTTCATTAGCAACTGCAAGTTTTTCTGTAATTTTTTCTAATTCTTCTCGATGCTTAATTTCACGAAAAGTACTCCGTATGAGTAACAAACTAAATAGCGCACTCAATAAGAAGATGCTTATATTAATGCTAAATTCAAATATTGATTTTGATACAAATATTCTAATGAATAGTATAAATACAATTAAACCAGTAAGAAACTCCGTTGCAATTAATCTGATATTAAAAAGATAATGCTTAAATATAGAATATGCAAAAAAAATACTTAGTATTAGGATAGAAAAAGAAGGGCCAAGAACGGATACTTGTGTTTGTCCTAATAGAGGCAGAATAAGATTAGTACTTATACCTATTGTAACTGCAAATATAAGTCCAGCTACGAGATAAAGTATTTGACCTTTTTGGAGTGAATTACTATTTCTATAAGTTCTCCAAAAATTCACAAAAGCTAATCCAAGATACAGAACAAAATAGCCGAAAAGGAAATAATATAGAGGTCCAGGAACAAAAGCAGTTCCCCATTCTTCTCTTGAAATACTCTCAATATTTAATTTTGTTGGAACTAAAAGCAAAGAAAATATCGCTGGAGAAAAAATTAAAAGGTAAAAGAGCTTTCCTAATCTTCTAATCTCAAATGGAAAAATGAAAGAAATATATAGAAATGTTGAAGGTATAAATAAAGGTCCTATAATAGCAATTTTACTCCAAAGAAGAGCGGCGGAATCTGTTTGGCTATTATCTGAAAGTAAAACCGAAAAAACCCAAAAGGAACAACAAAGCAGGAAGCTACAAAATGCCCAAATTGATCTTATTCTGGATCCTTTAATTAAGATTAGAATACTTAAAGCTAAAATTAAAAAGCTAATAATTAAAGGAAGAATAAACTTAATTAAGATCATATTTCCTAAATTTCAGGACAAACATAGTTCTTCCCTCGAATAAAGGACTGCGATTCAATCACTTTCGGGAAAAAAGTTTTCTTTGTAAACTCAATTACTTCATTTTCATTATACTTTTTGCAACTATAAATATCAATTGAGGCAAATTTTGCAGGCGTAATTGTATGAATAGTAAATCCTGATTCTACAATTGGAAGCCATCCGCTTATACCCGCCTTATCAGGATATTTAATTGGATCTGTATAAACTACAAATGGAGGAGATTGGCGATGTACTCCAATTAAATCCACAAGTTGATCTAAATAATAATAGCATATTTCAATACTATCTATTCTCTCCTTACTGCAACCATAACAATCTAAAACAAGTTGGTACCCAAATATCTGAGAATCGACATACTTGGACATAAATAAACTAAAATGTTAATATTTTTACAATACAGTTCGAAAGCGAAGGAGGTTATATGCAGAAAATAGTTACCTATACCTTCAACGTATTTCTAAAATTACAGCTCTTTCCTTATCTATTTAGTCTACAGCAGGTTAAAAGGAGGAAGCAGGCACAAAAGTTTTCAAGTCTATGGACATCAGTGTGGAAGGAGCAAGCCTATATGTCTGAAGAAGACAGCGAAAAAATTATAGCTCATTATAATACTTTCACACCCTATTCCATTGATTACATAGTGCGTTTCCTATATATCTGGCCTGTAGGAATAGTACGGATTATATCGAAAAATCCTTTCGGATTACCTACACTCAATGATTTTACTATTTCACCTAAGTTCTCCTCCTTAGGTATGGATGAAATCATTGAAGTTACACTGTTAAGTGTTAAGAAGGTCTTTCGACAATACTCCCATGTCGTAGCCCTTCTACTAATACGCCAGGTTTATAAGTATACAATCCATCATGGTATAAGTGGTATTGTAGTCGCCGCTGATCGCCGTCTATGGTTTCTATTGAAGAGAATACTCCTATTACCCTTTACTCAAATTGGAGATTCTCAACTATATGAGGGATCAGTTACGTTTCCAGGATATCTACATATTCCCGATTGGGAGAAGGAGGTAAAAAAAAGAAATTTTCCTCGTAACCTTTTAGAAAAAAGTGTTGAGAGACAGGATTAGCCCTGTCTCTTAATTTTTTGTAGAGAAAATTTATTTAATCATCTATCCTTTTCTTTATAAAAAGGCATTCCTACAAAGAAACTTGCTCCTTTCCCCTTCCCCTCACTCTCCGCCCAAATCTTACCACCATGAGCTTCGACAAACTTGCGAGCAATGTAGAGATTTAAACCAACTCCTTCCGTCCAAACTTCCTGCGCTCCTTCTCCCCTACTGAAACTCTGGAAAATTGTCTCCTTTTCTGCGTCTGCCAATCCCCTTCCTGTATCTTTTACAGAAATCAGGACTTTCCCCTCTTGATAACCCATGTTTATCTTCACGCTCCCCTTCTCTGTATATCGAACTGCGTTATCGACCACGGTTTCTAAAACCTTTTCAATTTTTTCCGCATCAATGTGAAGAGGTGGGATAGTGTCGATTGGTTTTTCAAAAGAAAAATCCAGGGATTTGCTTGCGGCAAATGTTTTGAATTTCTCCAAAACATTCTGTACTAAGTATACCATATCTGTATTTTCTTTCATTAGTTCTAGTTTTCCTTGTTCCATACGAGCTACATGTAACAGATTATCTGCTAAAAAAATCAGACGTTCCGCGGAAGTTTTAATGTGGCTAAACGCATTTGAAAATTGAGGAGTTACTTTTCCAAAATCTCCATCTAAAGCCATGGAAGAATATCCTTTAATTGCGCTTAAAGGAGTACGGAGTTGATGAGCGGCTATGGTTATAAATTGGGCTTTGGATGCGTCTAATTGCTTAAGTTCTTTATAGGCTACTTCTTGCGCACGATAATGAATTTCTCGATTCGTGCTACGTATTACAAAAACTCCTAGGATTGCAGTCAAAAGTAAAATTCCCAAACGAACGTAGAGCATATTCGACACTTCTGATAATAAGACATCTACCAATAAAAAAGTTAAAACAACGAGAGTGAATATCTCAATTGCAATCACTCGAATATCGAACAAATGATGTTTGAGAATCGCATAGCCGATAATTATTACATATAAACTTACAAATATATTTCCTACAGGAGGAATAGGGATGCCATACCACAAAAAGTAATTAGTCGATCCTCCAGCAAAAGCAATTATCATTGCAATTAAAACATACTTAATTTGATTGTGGTCAATTATATTTTCAATCTTCTTGTAACTCTTTAATAATATACAAACAGCATATATTAGATAAGAAAACCAAATTATCAGAAAGAAGTGAAAAAGAATTCCTGGTTTTGGCCAAAATTCAAATGAAAGTTCTTGTTCTACATGAGATATAAATAATGGGCTAAAAACGAAAGGTAGAAAACCCGTAAACAAGCAATAACTCAAAAATAGAAATTTCTTTTTCGCTTTCAGCGTTCCAAATAAGGCAAAAATGAAATTCAGATAAGTAATTGGAGTATAAATTGCTCCAATCATAAGAATCCTTGTCCAAAAAAGCGCCTCTTCGGAAGAATCTGTAAAAATTTGCCATATAAAATATCCAAGACTCCAAAATGCTACCGATAAAGCAAAAATACAAAAAGTGTAATTAATAGGATTCGCCTTATTCTTACTCAAAAGAAATATACCTAAAATGAAACTTGTAAGAAAGTTTAAAAGTGCAGAAAAGGCATAATAGTCGATATGTAGTGGTAACAACATTTCAGATACTTAGAGGCAATTCAATACAAAACTTAGAACCTTTCCCCTTTCCCTCACTCTCCGCCCAAATTTTTCCACCGTGTGCTTCCACAAACTTGCGAGCGATGTACAAACTCAAGCCAACACCTTCTGTCCATATTGCCTGTGCTCCTTGTCCTCTTCTAAAACTTTGAAAGATTGTTTCTTTTTCTTCCGTTGCAAGCCCCTCGCCAGTATCTGCAACGGCAATCAATAGATAGTCTTTCCCTTTCTGATTTGTCATCTCCATTGTAATCGTAATCCGTCCCTTCTTTGTATATCGAATTGCGTTATCAATAACTCCAGCTAAAACTTGCCGGATTTTTTCCTTGTCCAAAGAAATCGGCGGAATTTTTTGCAAAGGTTCTTCCATGCGAAGCTGAAGTCCCTTTGTTTGCGCCATCTTTTGATATTCCTTCAAGACATCTTCAAGTAACTCATTCATCTGGACGTATTCGGCACTGATTTCTATTTTCTCTTTTTCCATGCGGGACACATCAAGAAGGTTATCTACCAAACCAATTAATCGATTATTTGCAGTATATACGCGTTCTAAAGCTATCTTTTCATCTTTCCGATCCTTATATGCATCTTCTAACAGCATGGAAATATAGCCTTTAATAGCACTCAAAGGTGTTCTGAACTGATGAGATGCTGTGGTAATGAATTGAGCATTGGCTTCATCTAAGCGTTGGAGTTCGTCGTAAGCGACTTCTTGAGCATGATAGGCAATCTCTTTTTGAAAACTGCGGATTAATAGGACCCCGACTAAATTCCCAAGTAAGAATATCAATAAGTTAAATACAAACTCTTGAAGATTATCCGATGCAAAAAGATTCAAAAGTAACAAAAATGCTATCAAGACTACAAGCAATTCGGTCGCAATAATCTTAATATTAAAAAGGTGTTTTCTAAAAATTGCATATGTAATAATAATCGTATACAAGCAAGCTAGATTATTTGCAACTGGATAAAGATCAATTCCATAAGTCATTGAGTAAGTTAAACTTCCTCCGCTAAAGCTGCCTAACATTGCAAAGAAAAAGTATTTAATTTGTATTCTCTCTTCTTCCTCCGCAATCTTATATCGTTTCCATAGAAGTAAATGTGCATATAGCACTAAACCAATCCAAGCTAATAAGTACGGGGTATACAAGAGCCCAGGAACCACTACATGAAATTGATTAAAAACTAGCCTCATGTCAGCGATAAGTAATTTACTTGTGAAGTTAATGATCAAGAATACGAAACCAATAAGATAAGAAAGGAAAAGTATATTCCTATTTTTCTTTCCTAGAAATTCAAACATAAAATGCAGAAAAATAATTGGAATAAATATCACGCCAATATAAGTTATTCTATACAAAAAATCAGCATAATTTGGATCTAACGTATGAGCAATTTTATATGCGCCCCATCCCCAAATTGCTACGGAAATACAAAAAAGACCCCAAATATAGTGGAGCCGTGTTCGACCGATCAAAAAAACAAGCAAAGCCATTATCGTAGAGGTGGTGCCAATCAGAAACCCTGACAACGCGAAAGCATTAATCTCAATCAGAAAAGAATAAATTGTATCCATGGTATCCCTATAAATTCATCATACAAATTCCCACCAAGAATACAATATGCTTAGAGAATTTGATAAAATACTTTAGAAAATAAAGAAAACGCCTGGCTTAATTCTGTAAAGTATTTGTCGGAACTGATTGAGCAGGGGAAAAGCGTGTGATACATTAAAAATATGAAAAAGAATCTCAAGGTCATTCTTCCCCTGTTTGTGTTAACCATTGTGAGTATCGGAATCGGCGCTTGGCTGATTTTGAATAATCCTTTTCAAGGCAACATCGCTCAATATTCCCCAACCCCTATCGCTTCAGCTTCGAGCCCCTCACCCTCGCCTACTCTGGAAAATCCATATACAAACTGGAATCCGCCGAGCGATTGGCAAACCTATCGGAATGAAAATCTAGGATGGACCCTCCGTTATCCTCCAACTTGGGAAATTCTTACAAATTTCGAAAATACTCATTTTAGCTATTCTTTCCGAGACAAACAATGGGAAGGATCTATGGAGTGGCCCGGGCTTGTTATTTCTACAATTGATGCAGCAAAAGAATTTCGAGATATGCCATTTCTTTCATATTTTCTTTCCTCTTCTCAATCTGGCATAAGCCGAATAATAGTTACTCTTGTAAACACACAACTATTTACAAGCTGTGCGTTTTATTCAGATTCATCCGTAGTAGATACATGCAATAAAATTATTTCAACTCTTCGGACCAACTGGCTTACATATAGAAGTAATCAATATGGGTTGGAGATAAACTATCCAAAGGGCTGGCTTATAGAGGAAAATGAAACTGCGATCGAGATTTCTAACTACGAAGATGTTTTTAGCAAAGCAACAGACGCAATCTATATCCAACTCTCTGTACCTCAAACTCATCTGGAACTCCAAGAACTTTATACTAAATTGGAGGATCTTCAACCAGGCAAGATAATTGTGTATAGATCAGAAACGTATACAAAAATTTCCAATGATACCCTCAATGGGATTCCTGCGATCCGTTATGCAAAAGACTATGAACCCAAACCAATTGGAGATTACATTGGGCATACGGAAGATATATTAATACAGCATCAAAATGCCATCTTAAAAATCTCATGGACCGGATGGGATCAAATGGAAAAGAAACGAAAGATAGTAAATAAGATACTTTCCACCCTTCAATTCATTAAGTAAGTCGCCCCATCAACGCAGACTAATCACATAAAGGAGTGGCCATTTCCCTAAGAAAATGGCCACTTATGTTGGTTCTTACTTGCTATTTATGTCAATTACCTCCACCGGATTTCGGACACCTCCATCTATCAGCGGCTGCGCATCGTAATAATAGCCATTGGATCTGTGTTGATTATTTTTTTCACCTACCCATACCCAGCTCCCTTCTTTAAACTCAGTTTTATCAGTGAGTTTTTGGTCTGGATGCCGCACCTCAAAGTGCAAATGGGTGCCGAGTCCTGCCGATGAAACATCAGCAAGCGCGGCAATTTGTTGCCCTCCCACGACGCATTCTCCTACAGTTATGTCTGGCGAGGTGTGCACATATACCGAATAGAGTTTGCGCACAATCTCTCCTCGATAAGTGTAAGTGTCGCCCTGCTTGTTTGTCGGCCGCTTATATGCGCCAGGGATTGCAAATGCCCCGCGATGCTCCACGGCAATGAGTTTACCGAGATTGCCGAGGTTACTTATCATCACGACTTTCCCAGCGCCAATCGCATACACTAGCGTTCCAGCGCCAGATCCGCGATCTTCTCCAGCGTGGTATTCATAGAGTTTGCCATGGTACCACCCGAGATAATTCGCAAACCCATTACCGCCATTTGGCCCAACATCCCACTGCTCATTGCTCAACGGCTTTTGCAATGAGGAGGAGATGCCACATTCAAATGGGACATCGTCCGTGATAATCGCCACGTATTTATGTTTGGCGGAACTCCACGCCACATACCCTCCTTCAAAGTCGGAGCGGCGGCGATTGGTGGCAGGGTCGGGGCGTTCATCGGTGATAGGGAATCCCAGATCGCCTTGCGCGCCTCCGAGGCGGTCATATTCCTTCCGGATAGCTCCATGCACTTCATACACCCCATGTTTGGAAGCGTAAATAGAGCCGCGCCGATACACGCTCATGGCTCCGGTTGAGCCAGAGAAAGAACCAAGCACGTCCCGCCTTTGTTTGAGCGCGCCAAAATTCATTAGGGTTGCTCGCATCTCATGCCATTTCATATCAATGGCATGATCTTGATACTTTCCCGCAGAACCCGTGTACAGAAGATTATCGAGCAAAGCTCGCGTTGCGATGTTGAGCTCACCTGTTGCGGGAATATCAGCATATTCGCGTTGAAGCCGCAGAACCGCGTCAAAGGTGAGATCACCGTAGAACTCGGTTTCCTTGCCTGGAGATCCAGGCCCGCTTTCCGCGACTGTATACCCCAACAAATTCAAAGCAATTTGGAGTATCCAGACATCCTGGCCCGTGTCTCCCTTCCGCAAATCTGCAGGGAATATGGGCTGGAAAAGCAGCGACTGTTGATCATTTGGATCGCTTGTACCGTACAGTGTCAGCAGGTTTCCTATTCCCACAAGGGATGCCAACACAATGATTAATGAATTTTCCGGTGTTGGAACAACCGTTGGATCCGCAGTCGGCGTTGGGGTAGGAATTTGCGTGGGTGTCGCAGTCGGCGTTTCTGTTGGCGGGGCAGGCGTAGATGGCTCCACAATCGCGGGCGCGATATGCTCGCTATCAATGGAAGGGACATTTGCTCCTACCGTTAACAGCAAGGTTTCGGGCAACGAAAAGTAGGCATAGCGCAGTTCGCCCGCAAGCGCATTGATCTCGCTTTCCAGCGCTTTTCGAGGAAACTTCGCGATTTCTTCCGCGATATTGTTGAACTGCGTTGCAACAGCTTCCCTCGCTTTCTTGCGCAGCTCATCTGCGTAATGGCATGAGAGAGAAGGCATCAGCAGTCGCGAGGACATATCCATGTTCTTTCCCATAGTGTCATAGATCGTATCCCCGCCCATGCTTCGGCCCACTGCTTGCTGGTACGCCCCCAAACTCCGCTTCTCTAGGGGATCGGACTCCGAAGGCCGATCTCCGTCCGCCCCAAAGTATCTGCCCCCAAGCGTGCCTTTGGTGTAGATTTCCTCGATCGTCTCCTCTCCATAGCCCAGCGTCCGCAAAAACAGAATTTGGCGTTCATCGTCCCTCGTGTCTTTCACCGCAGATCGAAGGGCAAGAATGATATGCAACCCCTCGCCTGCCTTCTGGAACACCTCATGATCCTCCATCGTTGGGAAGAACATCCCTCCCGTAGAGGTCAATCCCGTGAATTGATCCAGAAAGCTTTGAAACGAAGGAGAAAGCTCCACCGCTTCAGATGGGTCGCATGGGTCATCCAACGGGGCATCGGGTGTTGGAGTAACCGTGGGCAGCGCCAAAGGAGTCCTCGTCGCAGTGGGTTCGGGCGCAAAAGCGCCTGGTTGAGCCGCCGGATCATAGTCGTGCGTCTCGCTCGCTAGAATCCGCGCCACCTCCGTGCCGTCTGGCTTCATGCCGTACAATTGCCATCTCCCGCTTCGATTCGAGGAAAACAGAATGCGTTTGCCATCCCCGGACCACGAAGGCCCGCCATTCTCTAAAGGCCTCGCGTTCGTGAGTTGCTTGTGGTCGCTGCTGTCAGGACGAATCTTGCAGATTTCCTGACCGCAATCATAGACAATCCATTCTCCGTCGGGCGACCAGTTGCCAT
>Ga0209542_10017730_pt1 | contig 11621 bp, 12 predicted proteins | sample RifCSPhighO2_01_FD_184028 | JGI IMG/M metagenome (GOLD analysis project Ga0209542, IMG submission 184028) | Soil microbial communities from Rifle, Colorado - Rifle CSP2_plank highO2_0.1 (SPAdes) (version 2) | ecosystem: Environmental > Terrestrial > Deep subsurface > Rock core/Sediment ...
TTCAGCCGACATCATGGACAAAGGCATGATTATCTCCGGGGGAGGAGCCCTGCTCAAGAACATTGACCAGCTTATCTCGCAAACCATAGGAGTCCCGTGTTTTGTGGCAGAAGACCCCTTAACGTGCGTTGTCAGGGGGGCGGGGGCCGTGCTGGACAATCTGGATGCATACAAAAGAAGCATCATGACAAAGAGATGAGCGAATCCTCAAAGCATCTCACCTATTTAAAAACAGCAGTGGCGCAAGGAAAGCTTGGCCATGCATACCTTTTTTCCGGCAACGACAGGGAAGAAAAGGAGAAGCTGGTTGCTGAGTTTGTTTCTTTTTTACTGGGCGGCAAAGTGCGCGGAGCTGACCCCGATGTAATGTTTGTGAACCCGGAAAACGGAGAAATTGGAATTTCTCACATACGGAAGCTCAAAGAGCGCTTAAGCTACAGGGCGTGGAGCGCCCCGTATAAGGTGGGGATAATCAAGGAAGCTGAGCGCATGAACCAGGAAGCCCAATCCGCCTTTCTGAAAATTTTGGAAGAACCCAAGGGAGACACGCTCTTTCTGCTGCAGGTTTCTCATGCAGAGCTTTTACTGGACACCATTCGTTCTCGCGCCCAGGAACTCAAGCTGTATGCCTTTGATAAAGAAAGAAAAGGAGCGCTGGGACTGTTAGAAAAGCTGCGCAGGGCCTCGCTGGCAGACCGGTTTGCCTTTGCTCAGGACGCAGCAGGAGACCCCCAAAAGCTCCAGGAAGTTTTTCTAGAACTGGAACAGGAAGCGCGCCGAGAGCTCCATGAAGAGCTCAAAGGAGGAAAAATTGCGTCTATAAAGTTTTTGCGCGTGCTTCAGGAGACGCTACGCGCCGTGCGAGGCACGCGGGTGAATCTGCGGCTTGCCGCAGAACGAGTGCTGCTTGAATTGTAGCCATGGTTAAACAGATTATTGAAAAGACAAAGCCGGAGCTGGAGAAAGCAGTTGGATTTTTCGGTCAGGAGCTGGCCAAGATACGCACTGGGCAGGCAAGCCCAGCCCTTGTAGAAGATATTATGGTTGACGTGCAGGGCCAGACCCTTGCCTTAAAGCAGCTTGCAGGGATTTCTTGTCTCGAGCGCCGTCAGATTTTGATTGCGCCCTGGGACCCCTTGTATTTGGGTCCCATAGAAAAGGCGTTGTTCAAGGCCCAGCTCGGCGTTTCCCCAGTAGTTGAAGGAAAAGTAGTGCGTATCACTCTTCCTTCCTTAACGCAAGAATACAGAGACGTTCTGCTGCGCCTGTTGTCAGAAAAATCAGAGCAGGCAAAGCAGGTCTTGCGGAAATGGCGGGACGTGGCATGGGGAGAAATTCAGGAAGAAGCAAGAAAAGGAGTTATTCGGCAGGACGACAAGTTCAAGGGCAAAGAAGACCTGCAGAATCTGGCGAACCAATACGCCAAAAAGGTTGATGAGGCCGTAGAGAGAAAAAAACAGGAGATTGAACGATAATCATGACTCTTTTTGTTGTTCTGTTTAGTTTTCTTGCCCTGGTCGTGCTCCATGAACTTGGCCATTATCTCTTTGCTAAAAAGTACAACGTGAAGGTAGAGGAGTTTGGTATAGGGCTTCCCCCGCGCCTGCTGGGAAAAAAAATCGGAGAAACGATATACTCCATAAATCTTCTTCCGCTTGGCGCCTTTGTGCGTTTGGAAGGGGAGGAGCGCGCAGCCCCGGGGCCCAGGAGCTTTAGTTCAAAACCCTTAGGGCAGCGGGCTGTCATTGTGGCAGCAGGAGTCGTTGCCTTTTGGCTGGTGGCCGCCCTCATCTTTACTGCGCTTGGCATGACAAGCGGGATTCCAACAGGAATCGGAGACGAAGAGGTTCAAGGGATGGTGAATCCAAAGGTGCAGATTTTGGGCGTGGCAAAAGATTCTCCCGCTAAGGCAGCCGGCATTGAGCTGGGGGACAACATAGAGAAAATCACAAATCACGAATCACAAATCACAATCAAGCCCATTACAATTCGCGAGGTGCAGGAATTCACAAAAGAGAATGCTGGTCAGGAACTCTTCTTTACACTTCAACGAGGGAACGAACAGCGAGAGGTGCAGCTTACTCCTCGTATTGATGCGCCAGCCGGTGAAGGACCCATTGGGGTTGCTTTGGTGAGAACCGCGTTTGTAAAGTATGCTTGGTGGGAAGCTCCCTTTCGGGGCATTGAGAGGACTGCCGCCTTGACCTATGAGATTTTGCGGGGCCTTGGCGCTTTGCTCGTGAACCTTGCGCGGGGCCAGGGGTTGCCGAGGGGTATTGAGGTTATGGGCCCGGTGGGCATTGTCTCTGTGCTGGCTAACTCTTTTTCCCTGGGCGTGCCCCAGTTCCTCTCTTTTTTTGCGGTCCTCGCCGTATACCTTGCCTTGTTTAACGCCCTGCCTATACCCGTGGTGGACGGGGGGAAACTGCTGTTTTTGGGCATTGAGGCCTTGCGCAAAAAGCCCATTCCCGAACTCTGGGAAAAGCGCATGTCTGCTTTTGTGTTTGTGCTCTTGCTTACTTTGATGATTTTGGTAACAATTAAAGATATTGCAAGAATCTTGTGATATGAAAAGCAAGCATCTCTATGCGTTTTAGAAGGATTTAAAAAAGCGGCTTAAAAACTCCAAGTTCAAAAAAGCATGGGATGAGCTTGAGAAAGTTTGTGTTTTCAATCGAGTGAGCAAAAACTACAATACTAGCTAGTATTGTAGTTTTGTTTGAGCATACCGCGTTGAGAAAGGTTATTTTCAGCGATCGCTGAAAATAAAACAGAAACTGATTGCGGTTATAGATTCACGATCGTGAGTTTATAGTCGTCCCGCCTTCCAGCTGCAAAAGATGAGATACATCGGCAAGACCCCCGAGTATCCATGCAAAGAACTAGGGTACTGTGCATGTCTGACTTGCACAGAATTACTTGCACAGAATTATTGCATTAAGTTGTGTGGGGGTGTTAGACATTGAGCGTCTATCAGGTTTGGGCGAAGTGCTTGCTGGCGCGCGAAAGGGCACGCTTTACTTTTTGATGTAATTGTTTCAGAATAGGGCAATATGAGGCAGTCGGAACTCTTTAGCAAAACGCAGAAATCCGCCCCAAAAGACGAAACGTCTATGAACGCCCAGCTCCTCATTCGGGCCGGTTTCATTCATAAAGAAATGGCAGGGGTCTATTCCTACCTGCCTTTGGGATTGCGCGTGCTGCGCAATATTGAACGGATTGTTCGTGAGGAGATGAACGCCCTGGGGGCAATAGAAGTGTTCTTGTCTTCTTTGCACCCCAAAGAGAACTGGCAGACAACGGGCAGGTGGAAGACCATGGATGACCTGTACCGGCTCAAAGACCGGGGAGACCGGGAGTTTGCCTTGGCCGGAACCCACGAGGAAGTCATTGTCCCTTTGCTCAAAAAGTTTGTGAGTTCATACAAGGACCTGCCTCTGGCAGTGTATCAAATTCAAAACAAGTTCCGCGACGAACTCCGGGCAAAGTCGGGCTTGCTGCGGGGAAGGGAATTTTTAATGAAAGACCTCTACTCGTTTCATGCCAATAAAGAAGACATGCTTCAATACTACGAAAGGGCAAAGGAGGCATACCGAAACATCTTTTTTCGAGTTGGGCTCAAAGCCATAGAGACCGAGGCGAGCGGGGGGACCTTTTGTGATTTTTCCCATGAATACCAAGTGGCTACCGAGGCCGGAGAAGATGAAATTATCTACTGCCCCGGAGGCGACTTTGCAGCCAACGTTGAGGTAAGGAAGGTGAAAGAGGGAAAGCAATGCGACCTTGGCCACGGTCCTTTGCAGAAAGCAAAAGCCATTGAGGTGGGAAACATCTTTCCCTTAAAGGACAAGTTCTCCAAAGCGTTTAAGCTTACTTTCAAAGATGAGAAGGGGAAAGAACATTTGGTGCAGATGGGATGCTACGGCATTGGCCTAGGGCGTCTTATGGGAACCATTGTTGAGGTGCACCATGATGAAAGAGGCATTATCTGGCCCAGGGAAGTCGCTCCCTTTCTGGCGCACGTGATTTCCCTGCCCGGCGGAGAAAAGGCAGCAGAAAACGCATATGAGGAACTGCAGGATGCCGGAATTGAAGTATTGTTTGACGACCGGCAAGAAAGCCCAGGCGTAAAACTCGCCGATGCTGACTTGCTGGGCATGCCTTTTCGCGTGGTTTCTTCTGAAAAAACCACATCAGAGGATTGTTTTGAGGTAAAAAAGAGAGACAAAGGAAAAGCGGAGTTGCTCAGGAAAACGGATGTAGCGAGTTTTCTCACAAAGAGGACATGAAAAAGATTCTGCGAAAACTGCTGTCTTACCTTGGGCAGGACATTGCCATTGACTTGGGAACGGCAAACTCCTTGGTGTACGTGCGGGACCGGGGCATCGTTATTCAAGAGCCCTCGGTGGTTGCCGTAAATCAGAAGACCGGGCAGATTTTGGCTATTGGAAGCGAGGCAAAGAAAATGGTAGGGAGAACCCCGGCCCACATCGTGGCAACGCGCCCTCTGGTAAAGGGAGTGATTTCTGACTTTGAGGTGACCGAGCAGATGCTTCGGTATTTCATCAACAAGGTGGCGCGAAGAAAGCTCCTGTTTTCCCCGGGGCCGAGGGTCATTGTAGGAATTCCCTTTGGCGTGACGGAAGTGGAAAAGAAAGCGGTCCAAGATGCCACCTTAAATGCCGGAGCCCGTGAGGTTTACCTTATTGACGAACCCATGGCAGCCGCCATTGGTTCCAGGCTCGCCGTGCAGGAAGCCGGGGGGAACTTCATCGTGGACATTGGCGGAGGCACAGCCGAGGTAGCCATCATTTCCTTGGGCGGCATTGTGACGGCAAAATCCCTGCGCATTGCGGGAGACAAGCTGAATGAAGATATCATTCAGTTCGCGCAAGAGGAATACAAGCTGCTTATCGGTGAGCGCACCGCAGAAGCTCTGAAAATAGGCATTGGTTCGGCTTACCCCTTAAAAGAGAAAAAGGAAATGCCTCTGCGCGGCCGCAACCTGGTGTCTGGACTCCCCGAGGAAATCATGGTGTCTGACGTTGAGGTAAGAAAAGCAATGGAGCGTTCCGTGCGCCAGATTGTTGGAGAAATCAAGGCGGCCGTGGAGCAAACGCCCCCGGAATTATTGGCTGACATTATGGTGGGAGGCATTCATCTTTCGGGGGGCGGGGCCCTGTTGCGGGGGCTGGACACGCTCATTGCCAAAGAGACCAAGATTCCAACCGCCACCGTGGAAGACCCGCTTACCGCAGTGGTGCGGGGAGCCGGCATGGTGCTAGAGAATCTGGATGAACTGCAGGACGTATTGGTGGAAACCAATGACTTGGAGCCGCCGCGATGATTGACAAAGAACAGGTACAACATATTGCAAAGCTTGCCAGGATTAGCTTGACAGAAGAAGAACTTTCCCGATACCAGCAGGATTTGTCTGCGATCCTGAACTATTTTGACATTCTCAGAAAGGCAAACACCGAAGAAACAGAACCCATGACCCACTCAACATATCACAAGAACGTTGCGAGAGAAGATGTTCCAAAGAGAGAGCGGCCCGAGATTATCACTGCCATGCTGGAGTTGGCTCCTTGCGTTAAAGATGGATTCTTTAAAGTAAAAGCGATTCTTTCTTCCAAATCATGTTAAAAAAACAAGAAAAGGGCGGGATTAACCTTTGGGAGCTGACCATAGAGAAAGCCCAGGAAGGGTTGAGAACAAAGGAATTTTCCGCTTCAGAGCTTGTGGAAGCTGCCCTCCGGAATATAGAAGAACTGGAACCCAAGCTCCACGCCTTTCTGACCCTGACTCCGGAGCTTGCGCTTGAGGCCGCCCGGACAGCAGACGAGAGAATCGCACGGGGAGAAAAGCTGCTCGCGCTTTCTGGCATTCCCTGTTCCTTGAAAGACGCAATCTTGGTGCAAGGGGTGCCTTGCACTGCGGGTTCTCGCATGCTGGAACACTATATTGCTCCGTACGACGCTTTTGTGAGCAAAAAACTTAAGGAGGCAGGGGCCGCAATTATGGGAAAGACCAACATGGATGAGTTTGGCATGGGGGCCTCCACGGAGCATTCTGTTTTTGGACCCACCAAAAATCCAGCTGACCCAGAGCGGGTTGCCGGAGGGAGTTCGGGAGGGTCTGCTGCCTCGGTTGCCTTGGGAGAATGCGTGATTTCTTTGGGGGAAGACACGGGGGGCTCCATTCGCCAGCCAGCTTCCTTTTGCGGAGTCGTTGGGCTGAAACCCACCTACGGAGCGGTTTCAAGAGCCGGTGTCATTGCCTTGGCGTCCTCCTTGGACCAGGTAGGTCCTTTTGCGAGAACAGCCAGGGATGCTGAAATTTTGTTTAACGTTATTCGCGGCAAAGACCCCCTTGATTCAACATCAGTAGATTGTCCATACAAACCACAAACCACAAACTACAAACTGCAAGATTTGCGAATAGGCGTTCCCAAAGAATATTTTGCAAAAGGCCTGGAAGCTGGGGTGGAAAAGGCAGTGCGGCAAGCCATACAAAAGTTTGAGAAAGCCGGAGCGCGCGTGGCACAAATACAGCTTCCTTATACCGAATACGCCCTGGCTGCCTACTACGTTATTAATATGTCAGAGGCCTCAGCAAACCTGGCGCGGTATGACGGGGTTCGTTATGGACTTCACCAGGAAGAGTCAGACCTCTTGCAAGAATACCTTGATTCCAGGGGCGCTGGACTGGGCAAGGAGGTCAAACGCAGGATTATGCTGGGCACCTATGCTTTGTCTGCGGGATACTATGAAGCGTATTACCTTAAAGCCCAGAAGGTTCGCTCGCTGCTCAAGCAGGACTTTGATAAAGCGTTTGCGGCAGTGGACGTGATTATGGGGCCTACAAGTCCGGTCTTGCCTTTTAGGTTGGGGGAACGAATCCAGGACCCTTTGGCAATGTATCTTGTTGATGCCTATACTGTTCCTGCCAACGTGGTTGGGCTCCCCGCGATCTCTTTGCCCGCTGGCAGGGTTGGCAACCTTCCCGTAGGGCTTCAGGTCATGGCTCCCGCATTCGCGGAAAACCTGCTGTTTGAACTAGGCAAAACCTTTGAGAACTTGTAGAATGAAGAAACATGGAGGATTTCATCAGAACGCTTTCTGCTGTCAACAACGCCGAGCTGCAAGAGTCCCTGGCGTCTTTTCGATGGGTTTTCATAGCCCTTTCCGCTGTTTTGCTGCTGTTTGTGCTTTCTGCGCTTTTGCGCAGCAGCTGGATAAAGTTTACCTACCTTTTTGACATTACCGAGTTTTTTACCTTCCGGCCCTATGGATTGCGCAGGATGGCCGGGCGATGGCAGAAGGTAAAGACTCGTCTGGAAACCGCCAACGAGGAAGAGTACAAACTTGCCGTTATTGAGGCGGACGGCATATTGAACGATATTCTCTTACGCATGGGTTTTCGCGGGGAAACCCTGGGCGACCGTTTGAAGACCTTGACAACTGCCATTATCCCCAATCTTTTGGAGGTAGAGAGGGCGCACCAAACCAGAAACAACGTGGTGCACGACCCTGATTTTCGCCTGACCCTGGAGGAGGCGCAAAAGACCATTGCGATTTACGAAGCTGTTTTCAGCAATCTTGACCTCATTTAATTCTTATCCCGGCTAAGTTATCAATACCTTAGCCGAATCAAGTTTGAGTTCTGTTACTTGATAAGAGCCGGTATCCGGGGTATACTTGAAAGGAGCCAAGAACGGCTTTTACGCGGGGTAGTGGAGTAGTACCATGCGAGGCCCATAACCTTGCGACCCGGGTGCAATTCCCGGCCCCGCAACACTTCGACTCGTCCGCCTTGGAGGCGGCCTCGCTCAGTGCAGGCACATTTAGATATTATTCGCTATGGAGGACGAGTCGAAGTGTCCTGAGCGAACGAAGTGAGTCGAAGGACAAGGCACTATGGGATGGATTGTATATATTCTTCAATGCGATGATGGCAGTTTTTATACGGGTATCACCCCGAATCTAGAAAGACGTTTCCAAGAACATAAAGAAGGGAGGGGCGGGAGATATACATCTTTGCATAAGCCATTGATGATTGCGTATTTTGAAAATTTTAAAACAAGAGGTAATGCATTAAAACGAGAGAGACAGATTAAGGGTTGGAGTCGACAGAAAAAGGAAAATTTGATAAAAGGATTGCCGGCGTAGCTCAGTGGTAGAGCGGAATCTTCATAAGGTTATGGTCGGAAGTTCAATTCTTCCCGCCGGCACAAGATGCCCATTTATAGAGAAATGCATAGGAGGTTCTTTCGAATCTGGAGTAGCGAGATGGCCTATGTACTAGGTTTCTTTATTGCCGACGGAAACATGATTCGGAATAAACGTGGCGCATATTTCATTTCATTTTCTATTACCGATGGCAAGCTCTTAAAAACTATTAGAAAAATCTTGGGCTCTAACCATAAAATTAGCGTCCGAAGAGCGAATACGAAATGGAAAGCAAGCTATACACTACAGATAGGGAGCAAGAAGATGTTTGCCGATTTAACAACTTTAGGACTCGTGCCACAAAAAGCTAGCCGTATTAAACTTCCTAAAATCCCCACCAAGTATCTCAGCGCATTTATCAGAGGTTATTTTGACGGAGATGGTCATGTAACTATTTCTATCTACAGACGTAAGAATCGGCATAATAGAAAAACTAAAGTTATTCTTTCTGGGTTTACCTCCGCAAATAGAAAATTTCTGATTGCACTCCATCGATTGTTAAAAAAGTACGCGCATATACAAGGCGGAAGTTTATACTATAATAAGGGCCATCGACTGACATTTTCGATAAACGACACGCTTGCATTATACAAGTTTTTATATAAGGATAAGATTACAAACTTATACCTTCCACGAAAGAAGCGAGTCTTTGAGAAATATTTGCGGGCGTAGAGGAGTCTGGAGTCCTCGGGTCCCTGTCACGGACCAAATCGTGGGTTCAAATCCCATCGCCCGCGCAGCGTAATAAATTGCATCGCAGATGCAATTTAAACGCTGCTGGAACGTTTAATTTCCAGAGGAAATTATTACGTTCCGCCAGCTATGTTTTATTACGTATACATACTGCAAAGCAAAAGGAATAGCAGTTTGTATATTGGTTATACCGCCGATCTTCGAAAACGATTAAAAGAGCATGCTAGCGGCAAAAGTTCGGCCACAAAACCTTTCCGCCCCTATAAACTTGTTTTCTACGAAGCATTTGCAAGCAAACGCGATGCAAAACATAGGGAAATATACCTAAAGTCCGGATGGGGACTTCAAACCGTTAAAAAGATGTTACAAAAATCACTATTGCTCTAGCTCTGTGCTAGAGCAGTTTTGTGTTTGACAAAATTATGTCTTGTGCTAGAAGATAGCCAGCACCCGAACAACAGAATAAGGGTAGCTTTTCATAAGGAGGGTAAAACCCATGGAAGCAGCAGAACGGCTTATCGTGGCGGCAGACTATGACCCCAGAAAGGAAGGAGGTATCAAGGGAGTCTACGACAAGGTTGTTGGTCTTGGTTCCGCGCTTGAAGGGTTAGGAGTCATAATCAAGGTAAACTCCATCCTTCGAGCCTGGGGCTACCAACTCATCTATGACCTCCATAACATGGGCCTCAAGGTCATGGCAGACCTCAAGCTCATTGATATCCCAAACACCATGGAGATGGATGGTGCCATGCTAGCAGAGTGCAAGCCCGAGCTTGTCACAGTGATGTGTTGTGTTGGCATCGAAGGCATGAGGCAGGTCCAAAAGACCCTGGGCGTGGGAACCGAAGTCCTGGGCGTGACTGTGCTTACCTCCTTGGACGAGGAAGAGTGTCAAGCCATCTTCACCTGTTCCACTAAGGCCGGCGTCCTGCGGTTTGCCAGAATGGCCCAGCTTGCGGGAATCGGCGGTCTGGTATCCTCACCACAAGAGGTAGAGATGCTGGCGGCTAAAAAGGAACTGGTTCTCGCGGCCAACACTCCGGGTATTCGGCCTGAGTGGTCTCTGGTTACAGGAGACGACCAACGCCGAGTTATGACGCCAGGAAAAGCCATTCAGACTAGCGCCAAACGTATCATCATTGGACGGCCTATCACGCAGGCCGAGAATCCTCGGGAGGCAGCCGAGCGCACCCTTGAAGAAATCCAAGCAGCGCTTGCTGCAGTGAAATAGAAAGGAGAATAGCCGTGACACAGCACCCAGGAAAGGTTAAAAGGTCCGGGGAGGAGAGATTCGTGGAGCGACTCAGGCAAAGTGCAGAACAAATGCTTCACGAAAATCCAGAAAGAAGTAGCGAGGGTCTGGTAATCCTTCGAGGACTGCTAGAGTGCGATGAGTTAAACCCTCATCCGATGTCCATAAAAGAAGGTTCGCTAAAGCTTGCTCCCCGGATTCTTGCCCTTGTATGGATCCTCCAAAAGTTTGTAAATGGATTGTACAGGAACTTTGGCCCCGATACAACGGGCTTTCCGAAAAGTGAAGGGGAGTCCCTCATGTATCAGATTTTGCAGGATCTTGGGCGGTTCATCTGTTGGTTCCTGAACGAAGGCGAGATTTCCCTGGACAGTTTAACTTCAGCGTTGGAGCGCTATCGCCGGCTCTTGCAGATCACCAAGTGGTACATCTATAAAGGTCCGGGAACGGACTACGTCACCCTCTGACTTTTTAAGGAGGATAATATGTCCAACGCGGTTTTACTGGCAATGGATCCGCGGCAGTACGCTAACGATGGGCCGTTCCTCAACGAAGAGAGAATCCTATCCTGGTTCGGACTCGCAGATGCTTTTTGGGGCTATAAGGACAATCCATCGCCCGAAAAGCCCCACGCAGAGCTCACCTCGGGCTTGTGCAGCAACGGATACTTTGACTGTCCCCAGCTCCTCTCCTATCCCAATGTGGCGGAGATTCTGGGCAGGCAACTGGCGCTGTGCCTGAAGGTGAGTGGCGTTAAAAGGGTGGACTGGGTAATCAGTTCCGCTTACTCCGCCATCACGTTTGGACATGAGGTTGCCAAGGCTTTAGGGGCTCGGTTTATGAACACCGAGAAGGATCCTGCCGATCCCAAAAAGCAACTCTGGCAACGTATCGTTCTGCCCCAGGGCGCGCAAGTCCTGCAGGTGGAAGAGCTGATTACCACCTGGGGGACGACCACAGCAGTTCGGCAAGCAATTAAACATGGGAACCCGAACGCAGTGGATTTTCTTCAAGTAGTTGGCACTCTTGTGCTGCGTCCCCCGGATCTCGCCGCAATGAACCGCGAGCACCCAGTTATTGCGCTCGTGGAGAAAGAAATCTGGGCAAAGCGGCCAGAGGACTGCCCCTTGCATGTGGTAGGTTCCATAGCGCTTAAACCCAAGACCCACTGGGCGCAGCTCACCGGTAAGGCGTAGGAGGACATGCCTTGCCTCCAATGCATCAGTAGCCGCTGGACTTGTTTCAGCGGCTTTTTCTTTTTATTTCCCCCCGTGAAGGTGTTCTAAATCGGAGGGTCGGGGGGAAATGTTTGGGGATAACTGGGGGTTGACCCCGTTAAAGGCATCATTGTTCTTTGTTTTTAGCTTTATTGGGGGGTATTTACCCCTGTGGAAAAACGGCCTCTAACGGGGTTGATTTTCCCTTTATTTTAAGGTAGAATAAAA
>Ga0209542_10017731_pt1 | contig 11620 bp, 17 predicted proteins | sample RifCSPhighO2_01_FD_184028 | JGI IMG/M metagenome (GOLD analysis project Ga0209542, IMG submission 184028) | Soil microbial communities from Rifle, Colorado - Rifle CSP2_plank highO2_0.1 (SPAdes) (version 2) | ecosystem: Environmental > Terrestrial > Deep subsurface > Rock core/Sediment ...
TTACTGGGCCCAAAGGAAAAGACAACCATCGGCTGGATTATCAATGTGCCTGCTGACTTAGACGAGCACTACACATACACTTACCAAATAGAATCAAGCGCGCTCTTCAGCGCAAACAGCTCCGCAAAACTTGAAGTTGTTCCAAAAGACGCGGCATACATTAGCCTGGCTGAAGCCCGCAATAAAATAGACGAGCTTGCTGTTGCGAAAAAAAATTCTGGGCAACCAAAAATTTCCGTTACATTTGAGTTTCCGTCAGAAACATTTGTAAATACGCAGGCAACAATAACTGCAAAAATAAAAAATTCTGGAACCGCGCCGAATGAAAAATTTAAAGTTTGCATGGACGATAATTGCAAAAACATTTACGTTGGAATAAATGATAATGTCGAACAGAACTTTACGCTGATTGAAACCGCGCCTGGAATTTACAAGCATATCTTGAAGTTTAGCGATAACACTCAAGAAATAGAAATTTCTGTAAAAAATAAAACGTTTGTTATGTTATTGCTGGACTTTTTGAGGGCACTTTTTGGTTCACAGCGCGCTGAGTAGAACTGCCCCATCAGAGCCGCTGACAGGAACAATATTTGAAAAAAATGACAGCAGAGCTATGACTGCGATGGCAAGCATGATGGCTTGCGCGTTTAAGGCATTCAGCCTGCGGTAAAATAAAACCGCTGCCGCAAAAACCAGCAAATTTGCCAGCGGGCCTGCCAGCGAAATCAAAACATCCTGCAACTGTGTGCCGCCAATGTAGCTTGTGTATGCAATTGGCGCATTGTTCCAGATAAATCCAACTCCGTTTTCAAAGCCAATTCTTGGCTGCAAACCAAATGCTTCTGCAACCGCATAATGGCCTGCCTCATGGATTGCTACGTTAAAAATAAGGCTGGTGAGCGAAACAGCAAATAATGCAAGCACCAATGCAATCTTCTTTAGCATTGGCTCTGCATGAACGATAATTTTAAAAACCTAATGGATGGGGACGGATTCATTTAAGCACTTAATAATAGGTCACAAAATAGTTTTGGTAACACTGTGGCCATGCTATTGGGAACGGACAGAACTTTACAAATTTTGAGTTGAAGTAGTGACACTGCTTTATATTTATTGTTTACCTCAATATACCGATGAAAGAAGTGTTCAAATTTAGTTATGTCGATATTAAACGAGGCTTAAAGCTACCAAAACACATAGATGAAAATCTTGCGGAATTTTTAGGAATCCTTGGCGGCGATGGCTTTGTGTTAAGATACAATCATCACTCTGGTAAGGGGAAGGAGCACATAATAGGAATTAGCGGTAATTCCGAGAAAGATAACGATTATTTCAAAAAGTTTCTTCTTCCATTGCTGAGAACGTTATTTAACGTTATAACTGACATTAAGAAGCACAAAGGTCAAAACACAATCTACATTCAGTTTAGATCCAAAGGCTTATTGTATTATCTTGAAAGCCTGGGCGTGCATATTGGTAGAAAAGACAACTGGAAAATACCAAAAATAGTATTAGAAAATGATAAACTAGCCAAAGCATATTTGAGAGGAATTTTTGACACCGATGGTTGTATTTCTTTAAAAACTTACAACCACGGTTATCCAGTAATTAAAATTAAACAAAAAAGCCGAATGGCAGTAAAACAGCTTGCTAAGCTGCTCAAACATTTTGGATTTTATTTCTATGCAGAATATGACATAGTAACAAAAGATAAAAGGGGATTTACTACTATTGGTTCTTCGCTTTACATTTCGGGTTGGAAAAATTTACGAAAGTGGATGGAATTAATAGGCTCCAATAATCAACGAAATTTAGGCAAAATTAATTTAGCATTAAATATGGGGACGGGGTGAAACCCAGCAAGAAACCAAAGATCTTCGGGTTCTTGTTTTTGAACACCCGATTGTGGACTTATCAGCAATTGCTGATAGATTCCCCACGATCTTCAGTCGTCTGAGCTTAACACCAACGTTCGGGGTTAATGTGCTCTCCCAGGCTGAGCTACGTCCCCACAGCTAATCAGCAGTAAAATTTCCTTTTAACTCTTTTGGAACAGAAAAAAACCCTAATTTCAGGCCAGCATCAACATAGGCCCACGAAATGACTGCTGCCTCAAAGGCTTCAATGAATTTTTCCTTCTTGAAGAACCACTTGCCATCTTCGAAATATCTTTTGGCAAAATCATAAAACTCCGCTGCGTTCTTATCCGCCTTTCCCATTATTTCGAGCTTTTCAAATACTTTTTCCATTCGCGCCAGCTCTTTTTCAGCGGATTTTTTAATTTCCATAAAAAAATTATGCAAAATGCCTTTTTAACTGTTGTAGGTATGCCTGTGCGTCTGGCGAGCCTTCTGCAGGCGCCCAAGGCGCAAATACCTTATCAGTCTCCGGAACATACGGCCCTTTCTTTGTTTCAAAAAGAACGATATATGTGGACAGCGGAACGATTGCATGCCATTCCTGCGGCTCGACTTCCACGACGCGGACGTCCACACCATCCAGCAAAACTTTTTCTAAAATATTTCCGGACTCATCAAACTTCAGTACGCCAAGCCGGCCTTCGAGCAATGTTCCGGTTTCCCACTTGTCCTCGTGCTTGTGCGGGCGCCAGTATGTTTTGCTTATTCCAACATTAAGAAATCTGCTTGCTTCTGCAACGCTTGTATGTAGATTGTAATTTGCCCGTAGCCTTGGGGACTGGCTTGCCTTCCGCTTTAGCTCGGCAATAAGCGCTGCATCTATTGTTTTCATACAATTAATTAAACAAATAGATTTCTAACCTTTTCTATGCCTGCAAACCCTTTCTCAACGGCTTTTTATTTTCCATTTTCTAAGTTTTTTAACAAAAGGCAAATCCGCCTCTGTTAGGTTATAATTTTTCATTTCTTTTCGAGTAACCCACGCAAAATCATTTATGCCTGCTTTTTTAATATTGCCAGAAACAAAATCGCATAAAAATGCTAATAAAACAATATGTTTTTTATCATAGACAAAAGAGGAACATTCAAAAATATTTTTTACTTTTATCTTAATGTCTAATTCCTCTTTTATTTCGCGTTCCAAACACTTCTTTGGATCTTCGCCAAAATGAAGCTTTCCGCCGGGAAATTCCCATCTTAACCCATTATGCGAATCTTTGAGCCGCTGAGTTATCAGAAACTTTCCATCTTCTTCCATAATCGCAGCAGTAACTAATATTGGCGTTTCATTCATTTTAATACCAGCGCAACAATCGCGCACCCATACTGATCTTTTTTGTAAGGCGCTTCTGCTAAAATCTGCTGGAGGCTTTCCAGCTTGTCTCCCGCGGCTTTTTTGGCTTCATAAGTGGCTTGTTCTTCTGCTTTCTTGCCTGCTGCCTTGCCCTTGCCGATGAAGACCTTATCTTCGGTGATTCCGAAGGCAAGGCATGAGAAAACATCTGACTTCGCGCAGTTCTGCAGAACAATTCCTGAAAAATCGCCTTTTAGTTTTTCCAATTCTTTTTTGCTTTCCACTAGCTCGCCGCGCGGGATTTCCAGCTTCTCAAGTTTTTTTATTTTGATTTTATCAATACGCGCGTCAAGCTGTGCATTTATCTCTGCCATCTCGCGTGACTTTCCGTAGCCGATGCCGTACGTTATGAAGGTTTTCATATTTCACCCTCCAAAATATTTAAAAATTCAATAGGTTTTAAAATTTTTATATTACCATAGGCGACTAAATCAGTTAAATGTTTATCTTGGCTAACAATAACATCCGCTCCACCTTCGACAGCCGCTTCGATAATAATATTGTCATCTGGATCTGCCTTAACAACATTTAGTTTAATTTTAGGTTCAATAATTTTTGCTTTTAGCAATATTTTTTGAATTGCGCAGGCAATTGCCAACTGTTGCATTGTTGTTATTTTTTCTAATATTTCATTGCTACGCACAACAAAATCATACTCTTTCAGGATATCTTTAGACAGAATTAATTCCAGCTTGTTTTCATCAACGAGCCGCATTATTTGAAAGGACGGGCCGCTCCAAAAAGTAGCCGAGACCAAAACATTCGTATCAAGAACAACTTTCATAAATTGCATTCGTATTTGTTATTTTAAAGCTTTTTCAACGACCGCCTTATTTTGTGCACAAGATCTGTTACTGCATCTTCGGTAATTTTTTTCCTGGCTTTGCGCAAGGGTTTCGTAATATCCCTCCAAGGCAATTCGTTTATTTTTTTGACTAGCAGCATATCGCCCTCCAGAACAAACAAAACTTTTTCGCCTTCTCTTAGTCCCATTTTATCCCTAATATCTACGGGTATGGCTACTTGGCCTCGCGCACTAACCGTTCCGATGTCTATTTCGTTTGTCATCTTGAAAACAAGACAAATCTTATTTATAAGACTTTCGGTGAGGCACCATTTAAATGGCTTGCCTATTTTGGGATGGATTTCATCTTAATCTGGTTTTTACTTTCTTTTCTTCTACATTTATTAAAGCATACTGTCCAAATGAGCCAACATTGACAACTGTTGTACTACCAATCTTTTCTACACCGCGGGCTTCATGGATGTGTGAGCAAATTACTAAAAGCGGCTCGTATTTTTCTATTGCATTTCTCAGAAGTTTCGAACCAACATGTCTGCCTCTTAACTTTTTTGGCATGTGTGGCCCGCCAAGCGCATCAAGACATCGATAGGGCGGTACGTGAGAAACTATTATTGTATTTTTACTTTTTTCTAAAAACTTTGGCAACATTCTAGTTAGCATGTCGAGTTTAAAAAGTTCTAATAACCGCTTCGTCTCTTGTTTTGAGTTTGTGCCTTCTGGTCTAATATTGTGTTTTTCATAATGAAAGTCCAGCGCAACAAAATCATAATCCCATAGTTTCTTTTTGCCAACTGCCACGTAATCTATTTTATATTTTTTGAAAAGCGTATTTGTAAACTTATCGCCACCTTTTCCACGGTACATATTTCCTCTTAAGATAACTAGTGGCTTCTCAGTAAGAATTAATTTTCTAACAGTGCTATAATAGCTACTATCTATTTTCTTCTGCATCCGCTTCTTTTCTGTTTTTGATAATGAATCCCACCACTTGTAAAGTCTCTTTACTGACTTATACTTGCCCGGCGCCATGTAAGACCCCGCTGCGGCCATGTCACCAGTGCAAACAACAACATCGGCTTGTCTTGCTAATTTGCCAAAATCTTTTGGCAGCTTGCCATGCGTGCAACCCAGAGCGAGGATTTTCATACCTTCACAACCCTATATCTTGCTTTGCTATTTAAAAATTCCACTATGCCAGCCCGTCCTTCTTTGCCAGCCGCGCAGTTGTAAAACAGTTCTTTACTCCACTTACCTTGTTTTACTTGTTTCCCTTTCCAATCATTTGCTCTCCCGCCAGCCTCGTGTATGTCGCCGCAGATGAATTTGGAAACCTTGTGTTTCTTCAGAATTTTTCTATAATAGTTATTCCCAACATTTGCCTTTGATATTTTTACTGGATAGCCGTGCTTAATAAATTTCTTTGCTTCTGCAAGAGGAAATATTGAATTTTGCGGTGAAAACATACACATGTTCGTAGTTTTATCTAATTTCCTATCTTTTTTTGAAACAGAAAACGCGTGGCGTGGCCTGCCAAACACCGCAATATCAATTGCATCCTTCGTATTAAATTTTGTTGGCGAGTGCGTGATAACTATCGCATCTTTGTCTAGATATTTTACATAATCGCTGATTGAAAAAAGCTTTACTGGATTAAAGAAATGCTGCACATGAGACTTCATTTTCTTTCTCAATCTAGTGGCGCGACGCTTGTTTTCTAAAAGGAAAAACCCTGCGCCAGGCGCATGCGCTGTGCCGGAACCAGGCAAGAAAACAAATTTCTGCCCACCGAAAACAATTAAAGGATTTTTTGTACAATCAACAATATTTTTATTTCGCTTAAATTTCTTGAGAGCTGAATAATATGCGTGCAACTGCTCGTGATTCCCAGGCGTAACAAAAACTTTTTTGTTTAGTTTCGCGAAAATTGAAATTATTTTTACTAAACTCTGCTTTTGCTTTTCATCTGCACCGATGTCACCGACTAAAGCAATTGCATCAACCTTTGCTTTTCTAAATCTGCCTGCGAATTTTCTTGCATTCCTGAGATTGCCGTGCAGGCAGGCGACTGTAGCGAGTTTCATTTCAAAATCTCCTTTACCATATTCAAAAATCTTTTTGTATTTTCCAGCCAAGTTGCGGCTGTCGGCTGCGTAATTGTTGCGCCGCGATAATCTACTAAAGATTTTATTCTAATGGCTGGCGCAATTATCTCATGTGCTAAATTTTTATAACCCTTGTCTATTTTCCCGTTTTCAATTAATTTCAAAAACAACCGCGGCGCATCTTCGTGCGCTTTTGCTGTTTCAAACAAAAACCGGTTTGTTAGCGCATCATTTGCTCGTATTATTGAGTGCACGCACATTGCAACAATTACAGTATATTTCGAGTTAGAAGCATCATTATTATTTAACAGATCTTCGGCGCCATTTAACCAATGCCTTGCCTCTTCAATCTCTTTCATGCGCCAATTCTCCTTTTTCAATTTCCTTTTTGAAGTGTTTTGGCAGCGTCTTATGCGTAAACACCAATGGCACCAAATTTATCTGCGTTTTCTCCAAAACTTCGGTCATGGTTTTATTTATCCATTTTTCGAACTTTTTGAAGTGCTTTTTTACTATTATCGCCACATCAACATCGCTGCCCGGCTTTTCTTTATACTTGGCCACAGAGCCAAACAAGTAGATTTTTTTGATGTTCGGATGGTGCTTAATTTTGCTTTTGAAAAGTTCAAATGCCAGCCTATGCGGTGTCCCTTCAAGAATTACTTTAAGCGTTTTCATGTATGGCGATGATTTGTTTAGTTTGCAAATAGTATATGCGCCTATTTTTTTGGTTAATATGATGCCATATTTGTCTAAAGCCTGCACTTCTCTCCATGCAGTCGCATAAGGCGTGCCTGACTCGCGGGCCAGCTCTCTAATAGTAAATTCCCTATCAGGGTATTTTAACAGTGTCCTGGCGAGTGAGGGATGTTTTTGGATTATGTTATCCATTTTTGGATGGTGTTATTCATTATTTAAAAGGCTTTCTGTCACACTTCTTCAGCTTTTTCCCAAGCAGCCTCAAAAAGCTTTTTCATAAGCCTTGCGAATGGCTTGTCGCGGATTAAAACTGTTGTGTTTGATTCGACTAAAGCGAAAAAGACTGCCTTGTCATCTAGTATTTGGCCTGCCACTTTGTCGAAATCGAACTTTTTTATTTTCAGTTTTTTTACGCTTTTCCATTTTTCTATGTTAACCTTTGATTCCTCACAATGCCGCACCAAATATTTTGTATCTATGCCTGCGCGGATGCGTTTCCTTGCGCCAGCAAGCCATTCCGGCTTCACCTCTGCAGCAAACCTGAAAGTGTAATCATATTTCTTTGGCTCTGGCATTTTGTGAATTAATTTATAAAAATTTCTTTTCCCCTGCACAATCTCGACAGGCTCTTCGCCGGCTGGCTTGTAGGCACTTTTTAGGCTGCTGATATCGCGCCGAAGTTTAGCGAGATTTGCTTCCCTTATGGCCAGCAGTTTTTCAAGAATTTCCGGCGGAGCTGGGGCGAATCTCTTCGCCTTTTCAGGAATTATTACGGCAAGGCCTTTGTTCACTAACGAATGTAGCGTATCGTAAATACGGCCATAGGGGACGCCTGACTCTCTGGCTAGCTGGGATGCGCCGGCCTTGCCTAACAACACGAGCGCTTCATAAGCAAGCGCCTCGTACTTATTCAAACCCAACAGCTCAAATTCCTCTGCTTCCATTGCAACAACTATAGTTGTGGCATACGTTTTTAAGGCTTTGTTCTATATTGAAATATGAGTATGACTGCAATGAAACCTCAACAACCAACTAAATTAACTGACAGCGAATTGCTGAGCTTAGTTGACAGAGTTGAAAAGTGGGAATATGTGCCTAAATCCCGTAGTGATCCGGAACGATTTACCGGCAGGCTCGGAGATATTGAAATCATAATCTCTAATACTGTCCAGAGGCGTAGCGCTGAGCCAGATAATGATAACTATAAGTTAATTTTGAATTATAAGGCTATTGAACTGGGGCGCATCTACGAAAAACACTACGAAGTACTTGAGGTAGGCATGCCTCCATACCACGGTCAGCTAAAAGACAGATACGAAAAAATTTGCAAAATATGGCAGGCACAGTTGACACGCGAAGAAGAACAACAACATATGAAAGGTCTCACAACGGCTCAGGCTCTTCTGACAGGCAACAGCAAGTTGAGGGGGTAAAATAACTATGGCTGATGAAGCGAGGCACTTAATAACGCATGGCGATGCAGATGGATTAACTGCGGCATACCAGGTAATAATGCGCCGCTGTCCTTACGAGGTGCATACTGCTGGAAAAAGGCAAGTTGACCTTGTAAACATAGTTGCCAGCGAAATACCAAAAGGCGCGGATGTTGTTATTTTAGACCTATCTTCTAAAACTAATGCGCATGGGCTTGAAACTTTGCTAGCAAACGGAGCGAAAGTAGAATGGATAGACCATCACACACAAGTAACTAACTTAGAAACAAAAGTTAATGCCTTGGGAATAAAAGTTAATGCAAGAATAAATGAAGACAAAGATTATTGTACTTCGCTTATTGTCAATGAACTAACAAAAGAAAAATATGTTGATTGGGCTATTGCCGGCGCTTTCGGCGACAACAAAAGAAAAAAAGCAAAGGAATTAGCAAAAAAGCATGGAATTTCTGCGTATTATTTGGCGCAGTTGCAGGAAGTTGGCAGGCTTTTGAATTACAACGGCTTTGCGATAGCAGTTAATCCAAACGAGGTTCTTGCAGAGATGTTAAAACACAAATCTCCGAAAACCTTTGCCTACTCTGAAGTTTTCAAAAAAATAGAACAGCAATACGCTGTTGACAGGACAGCACTTGCTAACGTAAAGCCAGTTTACGATTCCGAAAGAATTGTTATTTACCAACTCCCCGATATTCCATCGTCTACTGCAATGCTCGGAGACATTGCAAACGAAAAGCAAGCTGGTGATAAAAGCAAAATGTATTTTGTAATAGCGCCTGACGGCGAAGTGCCTGGAAAATTTGTAATGAGCATAAGAACTTCTGGCAATCCACTGGCGAGCGACATTGCAAAACTTTTCGAAAATGGTGGTGGCCGGGCAGACGCTGCTGGCGCAAACATAACCGGTCAGGCAAATTCATCAAATTATATTTTACGGAGGTTAAAAGATGGTGGATTTGGAAATTAAATCTAAAATAGAAACAATAGTGCGGGAAATTTTTCCTAATTCCGCTATTGTGCAGATAGAAAAAATTCCAAAAGGATTCATGAACACAAAATATTTAATAAGAATTTCAAATCCTGATAAAGATTTAGTCTTAAAGATTGCAGATGGCAAAAGATATCAGAAGCCTTATGTGTTAAAAGAAGCTGCAGTCTTAAAATTAGTAAAAAATAAATTACCAGATCTTCCAGTGCCAGAAATTTTTCTGGCAAAAGAAGCGCACCCTATGTTTAGTGCGGATTTGGTTTTAATGTCAAAATTACCAGGAATAGATTTAGCGGACCTTTGGGGCAACTTATCGCGCGAAGAAAAAGCAGATATAGTATATCAAATGGGTTGCTTGCTGGCAAAATTGCACACTATAAAGTCCGATAAGTTCGGCGGAATTGCAAATGATGGTTCGCTAAAAGATGGTTCGGATAGCTGGGCCAAAGCAACAATTCCAAATCTTTTTGAAGAGCTTGGCAAGCAGGAAGTCCTTGGCGTGCATGCTCCAGAATTCAGAGATGAAATAATAAGGTATTTCCGCAGCAACCTGCCAATATTCGCAGCGCAGCAAGAGCCAACTCTCGTGCATATAGATTGGCATAAAGATCACTTCCGGGTCGAAAAAATAAACGGTAAATGGAAAGTAGTTGGTGTTTTGGATTTTGAATTTGCTGAATATGCACCAAAATTATATGATTTTGTAAAATCAGAAAGATGGCTGTTCAGAGATGAGCCTGCCACAAGAGAGCCATTCATGCGAGGCTACAAAGAAGCTGGCGGAAGCCTGCCTGACAACCACGGCGAAGCGCTAAACGTCTTTAGAGCGCATCACAAAGTATTCTTTGTGCGCAGACTATTTGAAGGCAACGGCAGAGATGCAACGTTTGATGAATATGTCAAACGGCTGGGAGAGCTAATAAGTGAGCGCCGGGACTGAGATTTGATTCTGCGCCCAAAACCATTTCTGTTTCTGGGCTACTCAGAAATCCCTTGCGGGAAAAAGGATTAGCAATCCTTCGCCTTTTCCTGTAGGGAAATCCGCGAAATTGCTTCGCGATTTCGCGTTATACCAGGTTGGGCCATCCCGGCTCAAACCTATTTGCTGTTGGGTGTTTTAAAAGTCTTTGGAGGCGATTTTCTCACCAACAAACAAAATTACGTTACTGCTGAATATATATGGCGGATTTGCATCTAGATAAACTTCTTCTGGCACTTTTGATTCTAAAATACTAAATTTATAATTTTTAAATAAACTATTTATTGTTTCTTTCGCGCTTTTTGAATTATATTGCGGCTCGCCCGGTATTCTTGGGTAAGGCAAGCCATCCAAACGCACCCTCTTGATATCTGTTGCAAAATCAAAAATAACTCTGCCATTTGGTTTTAAAACCCGGTTGATTTCTTTAACTATTTTTGTGAGTATTTTTTTCGGTACAACATAAAGCGCAGCAGTGCAAAACACGCCATCAAAAGAATTATTAGCGAATGGAAATCTTTTTGTTATGTCAAAAACTGCATTCTCAAGTTTTTCCCGGCATTCTGGCGGTGTTGCATGCCAGAGCTTGCTTAATGCACTTTCATCTATGTCTGCTGCCACAACAGCATCAGCTTTTTGCAGAAGCTGCAAGTTATACCTGCCATCTCCAGCAGCCAAATTAAGCCACTTGCCTTGTATTTTTGCTTTTTCAAGAAAATCTAAAGTAAATTTGTCACCTGCACCAAAAATTGATTCTTTGCCAGTTTTAAAATAATTTATTCCCTCTGTAAAAATATAATGTCTTTCGTCAGGCAGATGCGGCTTTGTTATTTTTCTCATCGCGTATGAATTATTATTCGGATGCTTTAAAAAATAATGGGCATGCCTCATGGTTGTCAGAACCAAACACCTGATGTTCCCCTGCAGGCCAGCTCCACACTGTATCCCTTTAGCACACCACAGCTAAGTTACCGTTGCTCGCTTCCGCGCCTGGCGGGGTTTCCTAATTGTAGCGCCCGAAGAGGCAATGCTTTTCGGCATAAATCGCATGCGACCAATCGCTCCGCGATTCCGCTTTCGACGCCAACTAGCAGGACAGCAAATCTTTGGACTGCCGTCCACAAGGCTTCAGCTCGGACATAAAGACCATTTTCCGATGTAGGCAAGGCCTAGCTGCCCCGACTTAGCCCATGATTAAAATGCATAAAGGGATTTAAAAGGTTTCGAAGAGAAGTCATAACTCCAAGCCAAGAGTCTCGGCAATCCCCTCAGCATACTTCGGATTTTTCTCGCTAATAAACTCAAAATACTTCCAGAACGCCT
>Ga0209542_10017732_pt1 | contig 11620 bp, 10 predicted proteins | sample RifCSPhighO2_01_FD_184028 | JGI IMG/M metagenome (GOLD analysis project Ga0209542, IMG submission 184028) | Soil microbial communities from Rifle, Colorado - Rifle CSP2_plank highO2_0.1 (SPAdes) (version 2) | ecosystem: Environmental > Terrestrial > Deep subsurface > Rock core/Sediment ...
CGTAGTGCGCTTTTATTTTCGCCTGCGTGTGGCGGGAGTTGGTGAGAATAAGGTCGGGTTTCTGGCCGGTTTTGCGGTCCCACCATTTTAGATAGCCAGCTATGGGCAGGATAAGTTTAACGACCGCCGCGGGGAAATATGTTTTCAAATGCGCGTCTGCATCCCAAGCATAGCGCAAAAGCGCGTGCACATAAGACAGGTGCTTGCCGTGCCCATATCTGACTCCCTTAGCGAAGCTTGCGGAGCTGGTGATAATGAGATCGTACCGATCGCCAAGGTTTATGCTCGCCGCGGCGAGGGCCATAAAGGGTATGAAAAGGCGGTGATATCGGCGCACAACGGGATTATCAAGAAAGCTGGTTTTTATTTCCCGCCCGGAGAAAAATCCGCCGAAAATTTCCTTGTCGTAAAAAAGGGTATATATCGGAGCATCGTGGAATATCTCCGCGAGAGCAAGCAGTACCCGTTCTGCGCCGCCGAATTGGTTTAGGCCGTCGTGCACCAGCGCCACGCGGAGAGGTTTTTTAAGTGGAGCATGTGCATCAGAATATCTCTTTTTATCCATTTGACCATATAATACTATGCGCGAATCAATGAACAAAACTTATCCAACTTGGAAACGCTTTGAAGATATCGTAGGCGCTATTGCTGGCATGTTGTTTTTTCTGCCTTTTGCGCCTTTTGTGGCGTTAGCGGTGAAGCTGGAGCATCCCAAGAGTCCGGTTTTAGTGAGGCTTCCTAGGATAAGCGGCGGGGAAATTATAATGATTTATAAGTTCCGCAACATGGTGCCGGACGCGGACAAGATGAAGCCCGGGCTCGCGCATTTGAATGAGCGCGCCGACGGACCGTTTTTCAAGATACGAAAAGATCCGCGGGTAACGCGCGTCGGGCGGGTCTTGCGAAAATTCCGCATTGACGAATTTCCCCAGCTCTTGAACGTCTTGAAGGGGGAGCTGTCGCTGGTCGGGCCCAGGCCGCATGAACCTGGCGAAGTCGATAAGTATCCTCCCGAATACCGCCATGTGCCGATGGCCCGCGCGGGCGCAACTGGATTGTCCCAGGTAAGCGGCGCTTCCAGTCTGCCTTTTGAAAAAGAGCTTGAACTCGACAGTCTTTATTTGGCCCGCCAGTCGCTTTTTATCGATACGAAGATAATATTAAAGACGGTGTTGATACTTTTTTCAGACCCAACAGCCGTATGAAAGTAATCGCGAACAACGCGAATAAAATTAATAATGCGAATGAATAGGCAAAAGTCGTACAATACAGATAACTAATTAGCACTATTTGCTTAAATTCGTATTATTAGTGAATACTCTTGTGAAAATCTTCAGGAAAAACAATTCAAAAGGTTCGAATCATGTCATGGCCGACATACGGCAGTCTTCGTTTCGCAATGATTCTAAAACAACGGAACGCCGTGGATATTTTTCGCGCGCCGGATGGCGGCCTAAAGAGCAGATCATAATTCGAAACCGTTTCCGCTGGCTTAAAAGAACAGTTTTTGGGATCATCGCCGTTTTATTTTTATTAGTTGGGGGTTATTCGGCTTATCTCTGGGTTCACCGGTATGAAGTGGTAGATTCAATATCTGAAATCTTCGGCGGGCTAAGATCAGCTGGAAGCGAACTGACCAAACTGGAGACCGATGGAGTGTCGGAATCTTTGGCTAAAATTAATTCGAACATCGAAATCCTTAGAGGACTTACGAAATATTTGACCGGCACGCCGTTCTTGAAGCAGGTTCCCGACGCTTTCTCTAAAGTTAAGGAATTAGTCGCGAGAGTTGATTCTATTAACAAAGGCTTAGTGGAGGTCAAAGACAATGGAGTGAAATTATTCTTCAAGGACAGCGGTGGCCGCTTACTGGAAATACTACGGACTACGGAGGGCGATCTGGTCGCGATTCGTTCGATCGCTGCCGATCTGTATGAGACCATCTCTAGGCTGAACAAAGGTTCCATACTCGAGGGCATAGGTCCAGAATATCTTTCCTTCAGCGCCTCGATCGACCGGGTGAATGCCGGGCTTACGGCCTTGATAGCGCTCTTGGAACGGCCGGGCGAAGTCCATTTCGCCGTTGCTTTTGAGAATCCGTCGGAGATAAGGCCGTCGGGCGGTTTTAACGGAAGCTACGCTGATTTAGTCTTGGAAAATGGGGAGATCTCGAAGATAGGCGTGGACGATATTTATCATCCCGATCTTTTCACGAAAGTTAAGGTTGTTCCGCCCATTCAGCTCCAGACAATTACGCCTGGCTGGGGAGCGCGTGACGCCAATTGGTTTTTCGATTTTCGCACGTCAGCCATGCAATTGATGGATTTTTTGGAGAGCTCGGACATCTATCGCGGCCAGGGCGTTAGATTTGACGGCGTAGTCGTCTGCCTCAATACAAACTTGTTCTTAATAGCTCCAACTTCTTGCGCGAGGTGCAAGAAGAAGTCGAGGCGGGCCAGGATAAAAAGCCGGGCCAGAATCCGAAAAAGATACTTTCGGTCATAACCCCAATCATTATTGAGCGTTTGCAGAATCTAACCGATATCCAGAAAGAAGAGGTTCTGGGCTTGCTTGGAAAGCGATTGGCGAACAAAGACATAAAATTATATTTCCACGACAATACTTTGGAGTCGATCGTATTACAGTATGGCGTGACAGGCGATGTTTTCCAGCCTCCCGCCGGATGGAATGGTGACTATCTAGCCGTGGTGAACGCGAACATCGCAGGCGGCAAAAGTGATGCTTTCATATCCCAGTCCATTGAGCTTATCTCGGTCATTGGCTTGTCCGGTGAGGTTAAGAATACTCTGGCTGTGAAACGGACTCATGGCGGCGGAAAACAAAAGGAGTCTTGGTATCGCGCAACGAACCAGAATTATTTGAAAGTTTTCACACTCCCGAATGTCCGCCTGGCAGATGCGAAAGGCGGGGGCACGAAGGTGATAACGCCGAAAGTTGATTACAAAAAGGGCGGTTATGCGGTTGATGCAGACCTTGATGCCGTTGAAAAGACGCTTCAGGAAATTCCCGAGTTTAAATTGCAAAGATACGAGGAATCAGGCAAGTCCGTTTTTGCAACCTGGATCAATGTTGCCGCCGGGCAATCAAAAACTTTGGAACTCAACTACCAAAACCCGCGTAAACTTGTCCTTTCGGACGGATTAAAGTACTCTTTCGTTCTCGACAAGCAATCTGGGGTTGAATCAGCCTTCAAGTACAGCATCGAAGCGCCCGACGGGTTTATCTGGATCGAATCCGAATCGGCGGTTTTCACTTATTATTCCGCTTCTCTCCCGTCCCGATTAGTATTGGAACTCACACTGCGCTCCGCTGATATTTAAAGATTTAAACATTTAAATATGAAAAGTAATATAAGAAATTTCGTTATTATCGCCCACATAGACCACGGCAAGAGCACTCTGGCTGACAGGCTATTGGAGATAACCGGTACTGTCTCCGCCCACAAGATGCAAGCGCAGTATTTGGATTCCAACGAGCTCGAGCGTGAGAGGGGAATTACGATCAAAATGGCTCCTGTCAGGATGATCTACCGACCATCTGACATTGAAAAATCCCTGGCCGGGCAGGCAAAAATCCCTGGCCGGGCAGGCAAAAATCAAAATGATGGAACCGGATCAATTTTAAATTTTGATTCTTACATTTTGAATTTAATAGATACGCCAGGACACAGCGATTTCGGCTACGAAGTTTCCAGGTCTTTGAAGGCGGTTGAAGGCGCGATACTCTTGGTCGATGTTACCCAGGGTATACAGGCGCAGACTTTGGCGAACTTTGAGCTCGCCAAAAAAGCGGGTTTGAAAATTATCGGCGCGTTGAACAAAGTTGACGTGAATCCGGCTGGTATGGACGAGATGGCGATACAGCTCTCCGAGCTTATTGGGTGTCAGCCATCAGAAATACACCGCGTTTCAGGACGGACCGGACAGGGGGTTCCAGAATTGTTGAAGGCGGTCATTGAAGATGTTCCTCCACCTAAGGACACCGGGAAATTATCCGCTCTCATATTCAGCTCGAAGTACGACAATCACAAAGGCGTGGTGGCTTTTGTGCGCATTTTTGGCGGCCAATTTAAGGCGCAGGACACTACTAGGCTGATGGCTACCAATCACGAGTTCAAAATAAAAGAAGTGGGCTATTTTTCGCCCGAGCTTTCGCCCTCGCCCGCGTTATTGCCCGGAGATATAGGTTATATCGCGACCGGCATAAAGGACCCGGATTTCATTAAGATAGGCGATACCGCAGGCGTTGAGCTTATGCCGGGCTTTAAGATACCCGACCCCGTGGTTTTCGTTTCTATCTATCCGAACGACAGCAGTAATTATGACGATCTAAAGAGTGCGATGGGCAAGCTCCGCCTTAGCGATTCGGCGCTTGTTTTCACTGCCGATTTCAGCGAAGTGCTTGGCCGCGGGTTCCGCTGCGGTTTCTTAGGCCGGCTCCATTTCGAAATCACCATGCAGCGCTTGGAGCGTGAATTTAGCCTTGATGTTGTCAACAGCTTTCCGTCCGTTTCGTACAGAGTCTATCCCGCCCCTAACGCAAAAAACATACCGAAAGAAAAGATTGTGAGCGACCCGCCTGCCGGCGAGGCAGGCGGGTATTTCGTTGTCGAGAGCCCCAAAGACCTGCCCGCCGATTATTTGGAAGTGAAGGAGCCGATGACCAGGATCGAAGTTCTTATGCCCGCGATTTATCTTGGCCCATTCCTGGGGATGAAAAATGCTTTCAGAATATCCGATGTTGAGACAGAATCTTACGGCACCGACCGGGTGCTCGTACGCGCCAAGCTGCCGCTATCAGATCTGATATTGGATTTTGATGATCGCCTTAAATCTCTGTCATCGGGATTCGCATCCTTCAATTATGAGATAGTCGGTTTTGAGAAAACCAAAGTTAAGCGTTTGGATATCCATGTGGCCGAGGAGCCTGTGATGGGCCTGAGCCGGATAATCTACGAGGAAGATGTCGAGAGCGAAGGAAGAAAAATGATCTTGAGGTTGAAAGACTTGTTGCCGCAGCAGCAGTTTGCACAGGCATTACAGGCCGTTATCGGCGGAAAGATTATCGCTCGCGAAACAATTCCCGCTGCGCACAAAGAGCTCGGCGACTTTGGCAAGAACGGGGGAGACCGGACTCGCAAAATGAAACTTTGGAAGAAGCAGAAAGAAGGCAAGGTGCGCCTTAAAGAAAGAGGCCGGGGACAGGTTGAAGTTTCGGCGGATATCTTTAAAGAATTATTGAAGAAATAGTTTTTTCAATAATTCTTTGAAATTCAAATGACCAAGCTCAAATGTCAAAAGACAATTGAGTCTGTTGGACATTGGAATTTGGACATTGGAATTTGCTATCATGGGAACATGAAAGCGCTGGTCTACATCGTTTTTGGCCTACTGATGTCCGGCCTGGGGTATCACCTCTATGGGGCGGAGATGGAGCGGCGGGTGGCGGCGGCAGAGTTGGCCAAGGCGGCTTCCGAGCTGGAGGCTTTGGAAAAGGAGAACCAAAGGTTCGCCGACGACATCGACTACTACTCCGATCCGCACAATCTTGAAAAAGAACTCCGCTCGCGCTTTAATTATCGCGCTCCCAATGAAAAGTTGATAATTGTTGTTCCCGAAGATAACCATTAACATTTAACTATTGACTGTTAACGGCGAGCCTTTAGTAGTTAATTGTTATAAGTTAAAAGTTAGCGTGCGGGTATGGTATAGTGGCATTACGTGACCTTCCCAAGGTTAAGACACGGGTTCAATTCCCGTTACCCGCTCATATATTACAATGGACCGGGCAGTGAAAATTGGATATGGATTTTAAAGTTTTCGTTGCCCCGCATTGATAATATGATGTCGTCTATCCCAAGGAAAATGTATAATTGAACCATGCAAAATCCAGTCGAAAGCAAATCCAATTTCTATTAGCCCGGTGGACCAAAACATACGAAATTTTTTTGACAGCATATTGAACGATGGCGCAACGTCCGTAAGTTCCGAGTTACCGAAAAAGAGCGGTAGTACGATTGAGTCAATGTCGCGCCGTTTTCGAAAAATCACCGCCCGGTTTCATAAGGCCGAACCGAGCCAAACCCCAATAGCGCCGCCGGAAAGCAATCAGGCTCCAGCAGAGGTCGCGCCTCAACCAAAAGAAACTTTGTCTGCCAAGACTGAACCGCAAACGGTAGTTAGTTCTACAGAAACTAAGGCTTAGGCTCTATCAGATTCAGCCTCTCAGATGCGATCTTGTAGTTTTCCAGATCAACCTTGATGAGGTTGGCTTCTATTTTCATATTATCCACGTCGAATATTTCCGCCATTTTCTTGGAGACAAATCCTACTGATTGCACAAAAAGCAGCGCGCTCAGGCCTATGACCAGAATTGTTATGGCCGGGTAAATGATTTTCTTAATTTGTTTATTTAGACGTGGGTTCATTAGTTTTTTGCTTCTTTTGTGTACAAGATTCCTCTCATTGATGCCGATGAAACCGATTCCCAGCCGGAAGCGGGTGCAGTTATGCTTATCTCGGAAATGGAACTCAAATAGGGCATTTTTTCCAGGTCCTTAAGATATTTGATCAAAGCCGATATTCCGGATGTCACATTCGTTCCATAAGTGATGGAGGCGATTGATATAGCGGTGGCGCCGTCGCCTTTTTTGAAGAACGGGGTTGGAGTGCCGAAATTCATGGTTTGTTTGACGGTATTTTTGGCGGCGATATTGTCTAGGGATACGATGAAATCAATTATGTTGTCCGATAGTGGGAAGGCATCTTCGAGCTTCTTGATGTTTGTGTCGCCGGCCAGGTTGATATCTGCCTTTATCTTATCCACCGTCTCGGTGCGCCTTTGCAATATCGCATAGAGCGTCCGGCGTTCCTTCGCGGATTCGGTTATGCCGTTAATCTGCTGGCTGATAAATAAAATTGCGATAACCGCTACCGTGATAGCCGCCGCCGGGCGGGCGAGTAAGACGAGTATTTGTATTGTTTGTTTTCGGTTAAGCATCGTGTAGTTTAGTTAATATAAAGAAAATCTAGTTTCTCAAGGCGCATGGACATCGAGAATGGGATGTCTGTTCTCTTGTCGAGGTTTGATATCGGGAGTTTAACGTCGCTGAAGACCGGCGAATCCTCAAGTGTTTTTCTGAAAGCGTTCATCTGGTCTCTGGTTTTGCCGATGCCGTTTATGCTGATATTTGCGCTGGGCGAACTTATGCTCACGCTGGATATGGTTATTCCAGTTACGGTCGATTTGCGGAGCTCTTCAAACAGCTTGCTCCAGCGCGGCGAGACCTTGGTTATATCCGCCACTGCGGCGGAGAGGTTGTTTAATCGCAGGGCTTTTTCTTCCATCGCGATCGCGTCTTTGGCGAGCGGCAGAGAAGCTAGGCCGGAGACCTGGTTTTCGAGGTTGTTCCCGATCGAGGCGATCAAGAGCCATGATCCGAGGAATGCAATTATGAAGAAAGCCGAAATGCCGATAACAACATCCGATATGAATCGGGTGAAGATCATGCCTTTCTGGAACTCGTACGCTTTTTCGGTGCCGACAGGCAGAAGACTCACCAGCGTGTCGCTCCCGCGGGGCAGAAGCCCCCTCATTGCTGCGCCGGCGGAAGCCATCCAGGCTTGGCTTTTCTTTTTTATCTCCGGGTGTTCGGCAAATTTTGTGGCGATGCGGGCTTTATCCATGTCGATTGTTTCCGCGATAGCCGAGTCGTCGGACTCGTAGAAGTCCGATATCTTTTTTATTTCCAGCGCCAGTTCGGCTTCGCCCAGTTTCTTGGGAACATTTCTGGCAAATCTTATGATGCCGTTCTTAAGTATCGCGAACGCCGTTGATTTTTCGCTCTTATCCACGAGGAGGACAGGGGACTTTGTTTTGATGTCGATCACTCTTGTGAGGCTTGCGAGATGCGATTCGAGCGCCACTGTTCTTATGCCCGCCGCTTCCAGCGCCGTTGTATACGAGTCGGCCACGGGCTTCATTATCGTTGCGAGAAAGAGCTCGTTCCTTTCGGTATCGAGCTTTTCCCAGTCGAGATAAACGTCCTCCGGCTTCACCGGCAGGTTGAAGCCGATCGTGACCATCATCGTTTCTTCCAGCTTTTCTCCGGTTATCGCCTTTGGGAAATAGAATATCTTGGAATATGTAAGCTCGCTAGGCAGTGAGAGCACCACGTAGGTTGGCGTATAGCCTGTTTTTTCGGTCAGCTTTTGGAGCGAGGCCGCAAGTCCGGCCGGATTCTTTAATAGTCCGCGTTCCACCACTCCCTCGGGCAGAGATTCCTCGGCGGCTATTTTAATCACAGTCTTGGTCTCGTCAGTCTCGTCTGGCCCCAAAAGCATCAAGCGCAGACTGCGCTCGTCTATGGCTAGCCCAGCTATCGGTTCCTCTCTCATAAAAAGCTTTACCAGATTCTTCATTAAAGATTAGCTTAATAATAACATAAGCATTGCCGAAAGTTAGCCATGTATTTGCTACACACATCGGCTGTGATATACTTACCGAGTATCATCATTCGGCACAGAAAATGAAAAGGATTTCACTTCAGAGTTCCACTAAAGAGCTATCGAGCTATCGAGCTACGTCGCTATCCCGCGGTTTTACGCTGTTAGAGCTTTTAATAGTTATCACCATCATCTCCGTTTTGTCGGTTATTTTAATAGTTGCCCTCAACCCCGCAGAAACTCTAAGAAAAGCTAGGGATACACAGAGAATGTCGGATATGGCGAGTGTTAAGACTGCGATTGGAATTTATGTAACTACTAAGACAACTCCGCAACTTGATGGAATAAGCGGAACTGTGAATGACCTTTGCCAGGCAACAACTGGTACTTGGGCCTCTGGTGATAAGATCTGGTACAGTGTTTCTTCAATCAGCGACACTCTTGTTGATGGCAGTACAGCTGCTCCAGTTGTTACGACTGCCGCAGATCTGGGAAACGTCGATGGGACCGGATGGGTCAAAGTTAATTTAGGCAGTATAACGGGAGGTTCTCCTATTTCCAATTTGCCAATTGATCCAATAAATGACATAGGTTTTGGCGGTAGCGATACGGCTACGGTTACCTATGAAGCGCTGGTTTATAGGTATGCCTGTGCAGCTGATAATGTTACCTTTGAATTAAATGCCAGATTGGAGAGCGTTGCGTTCTTGACCGATGATGATAGAGATGGGAAGGACGGAGGCAATGACGCCAATTATTATGAAGTGGGGACTGCGCTAAATATCATGGGTAGTGGTTCAGATGCCCACTAATATACAAGAATCCGCCAATCCCGACTTCATATCGAGGATCCTCGATTCCAAATCAAATCTAGTATTTGAATGGAATCGGGATTGGCGGATTCTTGGTTTCCTAATATAATCGCCAGAAAATGATTGATTTTTTCATTGGTCCATTTCTGGTTTGGTTCCCGCGGGTCGCGGTCTATGCTTTTTTTGTCGGGGCTGTTTTGGCCCATTTGAATAGGTATGGATCAAAGACCGACTGGCTTAAAGTTATTAGTTACAAGTCATTAGTTATCAGCGCGGTTGCTTTCAGGCTTCTCAACGTGTTGATGTTATCTGCAGCGCAGTATTACGTGTGGGCCCAGTCTAAGTTCACGCAGATACTGCTCGATTCGCCGATTGACACGACCGTGCCGCAGGAGGGGATAGTCGGACTTTTCCCCGGCTTATTCCAAACCAAGCTCGGTTATTTCTTTCTTTATTCGTGGGGCAGGTTCTGGATTAATTTGATATTAATTTTTCTTGTCGCTTACGGTTTCTGGGCTTTTCTCAAGCTCCTTAAAAAGCACAAAGAGCGGTTTTTCGACACAGGCGAGGTCGAGCTTGGCTTTTTGATGTCGCTTCTCGTCGGTTGGCCGAATTTCGTGATCTTCATTCCCGCAGTTTTTCTCTCGGTTATACTGGTTTCCATCTTCCGCGGGATATTTCTAAAAGAGCCATACACCACGCTTGGCTGGCCGTTTATTGTGGCGGGGGCGATAGCCATCGTTTTCGGAAATTATTTTATAACCGCGCTTAATTTAGGAGTGTTAAGAATTTAAAAGTTGAAAGTTTAAATTTGAAAGTTTGTCATTCAAATGCAGAGCAATTCGGAATTTAAGATTGCATTTAAGAAGAGGTTATATCAATGGGTTCTGCGGTTGGTCAAATTTGTTGATAGCCTGCGGAAAGAGGATACTCATGGCGTGATCGGGAAGCAGTTGCTAAGAAGCGGAACAAGCATCCTTGCTAATTACATTGAAGCCCAATCGGCAAGCTCGCGAAAGGATTTCATCAATTTCCTGAATCATTCCTTGAAATCGGCTAATGAGTCCAAGGTATGGTTAATGCTTTTGAAGGATACTAACAAGGGTGACCAGAAAGAGGTACAATGGTTATTGGAAGAATTGATAGAGATGGCTAACATGATCGGTAAAAGCCTTTTGACACTGAAGCAAAGATAATTTTCAATTTTGAAATTTAAATTTTAAACTTATTACCGTGCATTTAACCCAAGAAAAACTTCGTTTTATCCTTAAAGAATCAGGCGTTGTTAACGATCGGGTCTTCGACTCGGCGGTAGGTGAATCGGATGCTGACAACTCCGTTGAGGATGTGCTGGTGAGGCGCGGGGACATACCTGAGCACTATTTTGCCGAGCTTATCGCCAAATATGCGAACATACCGATAGTTGATCTGCCTGGTATGAGTATATCCAAAGATGTGCTCGACCTTGTGCCCGAGAGCTTCGCCCAATCCAGGCATCTGGTCATATTCGAGCACAAGCCAGGGGAGTTGGCCAAGGTGGCCATGCTCGACCCGCTTGATTACGAGACCATCGAGTTCTTGCGTGTGAAACTGGGCGTTTGGGTAGAGCCGTATATCACGACCAAGTCCGGGCTCATAAGCGCGCTGAAACAGTACAAAGAGGTCATCAGCACGGAGTTTACGAAGGCGATTAAGGAGAACGTGGAGAAGTCGCTTTCTTTGACCGGCGAGGCGGATCTTTCGAAGATGGCCGAAGCCGTTTCGATAGTCGCTATTTTAAAGAGCATCATCGAGTATGCCATAACCCTGAATGCGTCCGATATACACTTCGAGCCGTTTTCGAAAAACCTGGTCGTGCGTTTCCGCGTCGACGGCGTTCTGCGCGAGGTTTTCGATCTGCCCAAGCAGGTCGAGTCGAACCTTGTCGCCCGCGTGAAGATCCTGGCCAATCTCCAGATCGACGAGCACCGCCTGCCTCAGGACGGGCGCTTTAAATTCGACGTAAGCGACAAAGAGAGCGTCGATGTCCGCGTTAACATTACCCCGGTTCTCTACGGCGAGAAGGCCGAAATGCGTTTACTAAAAAGCTCGGCTCGCCCGCTGACCCTCGAGGACATCGGATTGTCGAAAGAGGCCATCGCCATAACGCTTGAAGAGATACGGAAGCCGCACGGCATGATCTTGGTTACGGGTCCGACCGGCTCCGGAAAAACGACGACGCTTTACGTAATATTGCATATCTTAAACACGCCGGCCGTAAACATTACGACCATCGAAGATCCGATCGAATATGAGGTCTCGGGTATCAACCAGGTTCAGGTGAATGCCAAAGCCGGCGTCACA
>Ga0209542_10017733_pt1 | contig 11619 bp, 9 predicted proteins | sample RifCSPhighO2_01_FD_184028 | JGI IMG/M metagenome (GOLD analysis project Ga0209542, IMG submission 184028) | Soil microbial communities from Rifle, Colorado - Rifle CSP2_plank highO2_0.1 (SPAdes) (version 2) | ecosystem: Environmental > Terrestrial > Deep subsurface > Rock core/Sediment ...
AGGATTTAGCCGTTTCAGCCCGGAATTGCTCCCGGGACACTCCACTGGGGAGTACCTATCCTTTCGGAATCGGTCGTTTCTGTTCGCACCTCGCAAATCGCTCTGGACGGGCGTTACCCGCTACCTTACTGCCTCATATGAGGCCGGTGTTCGGACTTTCCTCTGAGCTAGAGCTCAGCGACCGTCTGGGCCGGTCCGAGAGGAATATACCACATAAGAGAAAGAATTATAGGGTTCGAAACTTAGTCTGCCAGCAATTTGACATACTCAGCACACGGCTCTATTACTAGTACAGAAGAGCCTGGTTCTTTGGCATCGGGGAGTTCACCTATGATGATTAATTTCAAGATCCAAAAGACCGTATACTTCGTGCGCCATGGAGAGAGCGCTGATAACGTCGCTCCTGTTTTCCAGTCGCCTGACTCTCCGCTGAATGAGAAAGGGAGAGGTCAGGCTGAGCGTATAGCGGAGCGCGCGTCCAAACTCCCGTTCGATGCGCTCATCGCCAGTCCGTTCCGGAGGGCAGGCGAAACTGCACAGGCGGTTGCCGCAGCAACTGGAAAATCTGTCGAATATTCAGAACTCTTCGTGGAGCGGGTAAAGCCAACAAGCATTAACGGCAAGCCCTACACCGACGAGCATGCCAATACGCTTTGGCGCAGCTGGGAGGAAAGCCTTTTCACGTCAGGAATGAGGGTCGAAGACGGTGAAAACTTCGATGACTTGGTTGCTCGAGCGGACAAAGCGCTAGATTTCCTGCTCAATCGGCCTGAACAATCGCTTCTTGTGGTTACTCATGGGTATTTCTTGAGAACGATTGTCTCGCGTGTTCTGCTGGGCGACCTTCTTTCTGGAGAAGCTTCTCGAAGATTCCAGATGAAGGTAGCTACGCAGAATACGGGAATCACCGTGCTGCGCTATAACGCCGCGTTTGAAGAAGACCCGGCATGGCGCCTATGGATCTTTAACGACCACGCACACCTTGGTTGATCCACTAAACTTATATTTGTATTTGACCTTTTCAGGCCCCGATGAATACCGGGGCCTGATTACTAGAAGTTCCAACATCGTCCCAGACAGCCAGCAATACTGTCCCCACGCCCCAAAGCCCCCCATTTTAAGCACGATATACTAAATACGTTATCAACTGTGCAGGGTTAATCCCGTAATTACGGAGTAAAAACAATATGGAACCAGTATCTTCCGCATCGGCGGCGCCTCACCCAAGGCGTATGTCGTTCGATGCGTTGGCCTTGTGGACTCTGACTATCACTGCGGCGCTCGCAGCTCTGGTCTTTGTTCCCTCGGCAAACATCCCGTTCATCTACACCAAGGTGTCAGTCTTGGCTCTCGGTGCACTTATCACCCTCGGCCTCTATATCCTTGCGCGTCTTACACGCGGCAACATCATCGTGCCGCCGTTTGCGCTCGTGGGGACATTCTGGCTCGTACCGCTTGCGTATGCGCTCTCGACCCTCTTTTCGGGAGTTGGACTGCATGCGGGGCTCTTCGGCACGTCGCTTGAGACCGATACGTTCGGCTTCATGATCATGCTTGCGTCGTTTGCGACGCTTGCTTCGGTCACGTTCCGCCGTTCAAGCCAGTACCGTGTGTTCTTCAAGGTAGGGTTTATTGCGTTCGTCGTTACACTTGCCGCGCAGATCGTCTTCCTTATCCTCGGCAATACCAGCGAGTCCATAGCGCCGACTGCAAACCTGATCGGTTCCTTCACGGACTTCGGAATGCTTCTCGGTCTTGGAGTCGCACTCATCCTACTTGCGTTCCGTTTCCTCGCTCTTTCAGGCAGGCTCGTGAAGGTGCTCTGGGCGGTTGAAGTGGTGAGTCTCTTCATGCTCGCGCTCGTTAACGCGCGTGTTGTGTGGGTGCTTGTATCGCTTGTCGCGCTCGGCCTCTTCATCGAGGCCATCATGAGGCGACAGGGGAGTACCAACGACGAGGACTTTGAGGGAGTCTCGATGATCGGAGACAGTACTCGCGAGGGAGCGTCAGGTGCAGAACATGGACTTGCTGCACCTCTCGTAACGCTCATAGCAGCACTCTTCTTTGTTATCGGTGGGAACACGCTCGGCGCAAGCCTTGCAAACGCCTTCAACACTAGCTATCTCGACGTGCGCCCCTCGTGGCAGTCGACGTTCGATGTGGGAAGCCATACGTACGCCTCATCACCCCTTTTCGGGTCGGGACCAGGTACGTTCTCCCAGGAGTGGCTCAAGTTCAAGGATTTGCAGCTTAACAACACCGTCTTCTGGAACGTGGACTTCGCATCGGGCATAGGGTTCATTCCGACGTCCTTCATCACGACCGGTATAGTGGGTGCTCTTGCCTGGCTAGCCCTCATCGCTCTGTTCCTCTATATCGGTATCAGATCCCTTCTTTTTAGGGCACCTGAGGAGCCATACGCTCGATTTGTCTCAATCGCGAGCTTCGTGGGAACCATATACGTCCTCGCACTTGCGGTCTTCGCAGTTCCGGGTCCCGTGCTTCTCACTGTCGGCTTCCTGCTTGCCGGCCTCTTCGTATCGAGCTTGAGATACGGAGGAACCCGAAAGGAGTGGGGGATCATCTTCTCCAGAAATCCGCGCATAGGATTCATCATCGTCTTTGCGCTCACCCTTATGCTCCTTGCGGCAGTGGTGACGGCGTATGTCGTGACCGAGCGTTATCTTGCAGACGTGTCGTACCAGAGGGCGGCAACGCTTCTCTCAGCAGGCGATCTTACCGGTGCTGCAGCAGCTGCAGAGAATTCGCTTGTGTTCGCAAAAAGCGACCGCGCATACCAGCTCATGGCCGCTGTCGGTATCGCGCGCATGAATCAGATAGCTGCAGACACAACACTGTCACCTTCGGAAGCGCAACAGCAGTTCCAGGCTGCTCTGTCGGGAAGCATTGAGGCTGCTCTTGCGGCAACACAGTTGCGTCCCGACAACTATCAGAACTGGATAGCACTCGGGAACGTATACCAGACCGTCGTACCGCTCCGCATTGAAGGTGCGTATGACAATGCGAAAGCCGCGTACGAGCATGCGGCAGTCTTGAACCCATCCAGTCCGACACTGCCATACGTCATGGCGCAACTTGAAATTGCGCAGGGGAACGGTGCTGCAGCCGAGGAACAACTCGTTAAGGCAATAGGATTGAAACGCGACTTCACCCAAGCCATCTTCCTCCTTTCCCAGCTTGAAGTGCAGCTCGGGAAGTCTCGCGAAGCGCTTGAGGCTGCCGAAGCAGCTGCGTACTTCGCACCCAACGACCCGGTCGTCCTCTTCCAGGTGGGCATACTTCGTGCAAGCACTGGCAACATCGACGGAGCCATACAGGCTCTCTCCCGCGCGGTCGAAGTGAATCCGCAGTACGCAAATGCACGATTCTTCCTTGCCGTACAGCTTGCGACAAAGGGTCAATATCAAGAGGCGATAACAGAATTGAACGCCGTTGCCGCTCTCTCACCTGAGAACGCAGAGGCTGTTAAAGGGTACATCACCTCCCTTACGCAGGGACGCAATCCGTTCCCGCGCACAGGCACGGACTCAGGTGGCTTTCCGCCGCAAGTTTCTGACGGAGGAGGAAACCCCTAGAACGACATGGTGCGCAGGATATTTACCAGACTATCCGCTCCGGTACGCGGCCTTCATCAGGCCGCGTACCTGCTCGCAGGCCTAACCCTCGCATCGCAGCTTCTGGCGCTTCTACGCGACCGTTTGTTCGCGCACCTCTTCGGGGCAGGCGAGATCCTCGACCTCTACTACGCTGCCTTCAAGGTGCCGGACCTCGTGTTCACGCTCGTAGTATCGCTGGTGTCGGCGTATGTGCTTATTCCACGTCTTGCTGGACTCGTTGAGGAAGGGGATAAGAGGAAGGCTCGTGAACTCGTCTCACAGACGGCCTCCTTCCTTCTCTTTGGTGCCGGGGCGATAGCGCTTGTTGCGGCATTTGTAGCACCGCACGTGCTCTTCGTGCTCTTCCCGGCATTCGAAGGATCGTCCCATCAAGAAGAATTCATATTCTTGTCGCGGCTTCTTCTGCTGCAACCGATCTTGCTCGGACTCTCGAGTATCTTCTCGAGCGTGACGCAGCTTCACCGCCGCTTCTTTCTCTTCGCATTATCTCCAGTCTTGTACAACCTGGGAATCATTCTCGGCACGATTATCTTCTATCCGAAGTACGGACTTCCAGGAATCGGTATTGGAGTGATTGTGGGAGCGGTTGCGCATCTTCTGGTCCACGTGCCGGTGGTAAAGCGCGCGAAACTCGCGCCGCAGTTTGTGGTGCCTGACTTCAGACTCATTTGGAGCGTTGCAAGAGATTCTGTGCCGCGCTCCCTTGCACTCGGTCTCGGCTCGCTCTCGACCCTTCTCCTGGTTGCGCTTGCATCCCGTACCGGAGAGGGAGGGGTCGCCGTGTTCACACTCGCTTCAAATCTTGAGGCCGTGCCGTTATCGCTCATTGGAGCGGCGTATGCGACTGCAGCGTTTCCAGTTCTGGCCGAGCAGATGGGAGGGAAGCGGATGGAGGCGTTCCGCACAACCCTTACAGTCGCCTTCAGGCATATTATCTTCTGGTCATCCGTTATCACCGTCCTTGCAATCGTGCTTCGGGCGCACATCGTCCGTATCCTTTACGGCACCGGTGCCTTCGACTGGGAAGATACGCGTCTCACTGCCGCTATCTTCGCCGTCCTAGTGGTCGGACTTCTTGCCCAGAGCATCGTTCTCCTCTCGTCCCGCGCCTTCTATGCCTCCGGCCGCTCCTGGAACCCGCTTCTCGTGCAGCTCTCAGGCCTTCTGGTCTCTGTCACGGCCGCGTACGGCATGCTTAGACTTGCCTGGGAAGTACCCACCGTCCGGTACTTCTTTGAGGCGATGCTCCGTATCTCAGACGTATCGGGCTCAAGCATCCTTATGATCGCCATCGGTGCCACTCTGGGACAGCTCCTCATGGCGTGCATAGCGCTTATGTCGTTGCGAGAAGTGGCTTCGGGCGTTGCCGGTTCGCTTGTCCGTCCTCTGTTCGAAGGTCTCGGAGCCGCTATTCTTGGGGGAGCCTCCGCGTATGTCTCCCTCTATGTGATGGGAGCGATTGCGCCCCTGACGAAAGTTGTCTTCGTGGTTGCGGAAGGGACCGCAGCTGGTATCGTAGGCCTAACCGTATCCGGCCTAGTGCTTGCCTTCCTCGAGAATCAGGAGTTCCGCGATCTGCGGAGTTCCCTTAAAAAACTCACAACGACTGAAGCACTGCCGCCGCACGGCACTATCATCAATGACCGAGCGAATTCGTAACTTCAGCATCATCGCACACGTGGATCACGGAAAGTCGACACTGGCTGACCGGATGCTTGAGCGTACAGGAACGATTGAAGCCCGGAATATGCGCGATCAGGTGCTGGACTCGATGGACCTGGAAAGGGAGCGCGGCATCACCATAAAGATGCAGCCGGCTCGCATGAAGTTCCATGCTGCCGACGGGGAGGAATACGTTCTGAATCTGATTGATACGCCCGGACACATCGACTTCGCATACGAGGTATCACGTGCACTCTCCGCAGTCGAAGGGGTCATTCTCCTTGTCGACTCCACACAAGGAGTTCAAGCACAGACTCTGACGACGCTCGGCATGGCCCGCAAGGCCGGCTGTGTGATCATCCCCGTCCTATCGAAGGTCGACTCGCAATATGCGCGCATTGATGACGTGCGCTTCGAGCTTGCCGAACTTCTCGGCGTGCCCGAAGAGACAGTGCTAAAGGTATCGGGGCGCACGGGCGAAGGGGTTGCGGACTTGCTTCAGAAGGTAGTGGAGATTGTTCCTCCTCCCCGGAAGAGCGAAGGGGGAGTGGCGCGCGCTCTCATCTTTGACTTCTCCTATTCTACCCACCGCGGCGTTACCGTCTATGCGCGCGTCTTTGACGGCTCGCTCAAGAAAGGGGATTCTCTCGAATTCAAGGCGGCGGGAAAGCGCTTCGCAGCCCTTGAGACGGGCGTATTCGTGCCTGACGAGACTCCGACTGAAAAGCTTGAGACAGGTGAGATTGGGTATATCGTAACGGGCATCAAGGAGCCCGGTGTGGTGGCTGTGGGAGACACCATTGCCACAGACAGGGCAGGAGCAGAGCCGCTTGCAGGTTTTGAGCGCCCTAGGCCGGTCGTGTGGGCTTCTGTATACCCAGAGAGCCAGGACGACCTTCCTAACCTGCGACAGGCACTTGAGCGCCTTCGCCTCACGGACTCCTCGCTCTCATTTGAGGAAGAGTCCTCAGGAGTGCTTGGGCGGGGCTTCAGATGCGGTTTCCTCGGCATGCTTCACCTCGAGATTGTCACCGAGCGACTCCGTCGCGAGTTTGATCTTACCCTTATCGTCACCATCCCGACTATCGCGTACACGGTGACAACGAAGGCAGGAGGGCGGGAAGTTGTATACACGCCAACGAAGTTCCCCGCGTACGGTGAGACCGCAAGCATCGAAGAACCGTGGGTGAAGGTCATCCTCATTACGCCTGCCGACACACTCTCCGGCATGATCCAGCTATTCCAGGACCACGAGGGAGCGATTGAAAAGACCGAGACGTTGATTGATGGTCGCATCGAGCTCATTGCAGAAATGCCACTTCGGGAACTCATGCGCGGCTTTTTCGATAGAGTGAAGAACGTTTCATCGGGATACGCGTCCCTTTCATACGAATTCCTTGATGAGCGTCCTGCAGATGTGGTGAAGCTTGAAATATTCGTAGCTGACGAGCCGGTGCCGGCCTTCGCTCGTGTGGTTTCCCGCAGACGTGTTGAGGAGGAAGGGGAGCGCATGGTGGAGAAGCTCCACGACATACTTCCGCGCCAGCAGTTTGTGACGAAGATACAGGCTCACGCACTTGGTCGTATTCTTGCCTCAAAGACCCTCTCGGCCTTCCGCAAGGATGTCACTGGATACCTCTATGGAGGAGACATCACCCGCAAGATGAAGCTTCTTGAGAAGCAGAAGAAAGGAAAGAAGAAGCGTGGAGTGCACGCGAAGATGGACATACCTCAGGAGGTCTTTATGAAGATGGTGCAGGACAGCGAGCGGTAGTTGGTATACTGGGCAGGATGCGACGGACGACCCGGAACCGTGTGCGTGAGTATGCTGTTGCGGCGCTCCTCGTCCTTGTCATTATCTGGCTCCTTTCCCTCATCTGGAGTATTGCCAGAAAGGAGGAGATCGCACGAAGCACGGTCAAGGAAACACAGGCCGAGCTTGAGCAGATACGGGAGCGGGAAGAGATACTTGAAGCTAACCTAGCCGAGTTAAATACCGATCGAGGTCAGGAGGCGAGCCTTCGTCAGACCTTCGGAGTTGCGAAACCAGGCGAGGAAGTTATCATCGTGGTTCCGAAGAAGGAACTGGTTCCTCCGCCGCCCGTGTCATGGTGGCAGAAGGTTCTCAGTTTCTTCGGGCTCTAAAGCGGGATTCGTTTAGTGGCAGGACGCGACCTTCCCAAGGTTGAGACACGAGTTCGATTCTCGTATCCCGCACCGATATGCACGGGGGACTATGGTGACCCTATTTTCTCGAACGTCCTCCACCACCACCTCATTGGCAATTCACGGGCCTGTGGTAGGATAGGGAAGTGCCTGTGGGGCGTCAGCCCTATTCTGGCTAATACATAAGCCGAAGGCAGGCACTCGAAAGCCACCGCTCACCTGGGCGGTGTTTTTCGTTTAGTCTTCCTCGGGATTGCCTTTCATGGTGCTCACGAACTTGGCATCGCGGTGCTTGTTGGTCGTCCAGGCAGGAACGATGCTCCAGAAGTGCACCTGACCATCCCCGATCTTGCGGAGAATGACCTTGATCTTGCGGCCTTCGAAGATGGCGATGATGCCCCAATACCGAACCGACTTACTCTTCCGCACCCGCTTCTTGCGCGCTTTGACCTCGAATTCCTTGATGGTCTCCTCGAACTCCTGAAACGTGTTGGCGTGGGCGATGAGCCGCACGGCTCGCGGCAGGAGCTTGAACCGCATCACTTGGGACGGCCGCTCCCGTTCGCTGCGGGAACCTTTGAAGATGATGTGGTTGAAGCCTTCGGCGGTGAAGTGCACTCGGTCGTTAAGCGCAGGCGAATGTACCGGCCTCGTCTCGCCGTACAGGCTGCGCGCATCCTCGCGAATTTTTTCGTAGTTAGAAATGTCCTCCATGCAGCGCATGAATGATATCATGACTGTTAGGGACTTAGGGACTTAGGGATTTGAGGGACTCAATCTGGGACGTTTGGCCCCGATGGCACCACGACCGCGTTCACCGACCGCTACCGCAAACCGGAGATGCAGCATCTTGAGCGTTTTCAGAAGGTCAATTCCTTCCGAAGACGTTGCGACTTCCTTGAGGTCGTCGCATAGTGCCCGCCCAAGCTTCACCACTGCAGTTTTCGTGAGAACTTCCTCCCCTACTCCGCACATTTCTATACCCATGAAAGTACTACTAGTTGGCAGCGGAGGAAGAGAACACGCTTTAGCGTGGAAGTTAAAACAGTCAAAAAGAGTAACGGATATCTATATTGCTCCAGGGAATCCGGGAACTGAAGAATTGGGAGAAAATATCCCTGCGGAGACCAGTCAAGAAATCTTAGAATGGTTGAAAAGCAACAGAGTTGACCTTGTGGTTATAGGACCGGATCAGTACCTGGCCGAAGGACTCACTGACTCCATTCAGGAACTCGGTATCAAAGTGTTTGGACCGACAAAGCTTGCGGCAGAGATCGAATGGTCGAAGTCGTACGCAAAGCAGTTCATGGAAGAGGAATGCATTCCAACCGCCCGTCACAAAGTATTTAACTCATCTGACGAAGCAAAGAAGTACGTCTCCACGCAGAGCTTCCCGTTAGTTATCAAGGCCGATGGGCTGGCTGCAGGGAAGGGAGTAGTTATCGCACAAGACCTAGCTGAGGCAGTTGAGGCGATAGAAGGCATGCTCGATAAGAAGACGTTTGGTGAATCAGGAGCTCGCATTGTAATCGAGGAGTACTTAGAGGGCAGGGAAATATCAGTGCACGCATTCTGCGACGGAAACATTGCAGTCCTATTCCCAGCTTCTAAGGACCATAAAAGGATCTTTGAAGGAGATACTGGTCCGAATACCGGCGGTATGGGAACTGTTGCGCCAGTGCCTGTTTCGCAGGAGGAAATGGATTTAATAAGGGATTTGGTGATACTGCCGACCCTGACTGGTTTAAAGAAGAGAGGGCAACCTTTCAATGGCCTGTTATTCCCGGGCATCATGCTTACCAGCGAGGGTCCAAAGGTCATTGAATTCAACGCAAGGTTTGGGGACCCTGAAACACAGTCCTACATGCTCCTCTTGGAAACGGACTTGTTTGAGATCCTGGATGCATGCGCGTCAGGTACGTTGGAAGAAATAGACATTAGGTGGAGCAACCAATTCGCCTGCTATATCATTCTTGCAGCAAAAGGCTATCCTGCCCGTCCTGAAAAGGGTGCACCAATTACGATACTTCCATTCAAGTCAGAGAATACCGTAATCTTCCATGCCGGCACTACTTTAAGCAACGGAGAATTGCGTGTTTCCGGAGGAAGGGTTCTTGGAGTATCAGCGAGAGGAGAAACGCTAAAAGAGGCTTTAGATAAAGCGTATAAAAAGATTGACCAGATTGATTTTCAGGGAAAGCAATTTAGGGAGGATATTGGGGAGTCACTACTAACGTAAGGCCGAGTGCGGACGAACGACTTAATTAAAGCACTTGTTATACTTCCTCCATGACACAAAAACACCGAACGATTGGCGCACTCGCACTCCTATTCCTCATCGCAGGAACCTCGTACGCATTTCTTGAATGGCAGGCAGCTCGTCCGGTGCCTGATTTTGTAGGAAAGGTTGCGACTACGACCCAACCAACTAAGATGGAACCAGTTGAAGAGCCAGTGCCGGAACCGATCGCTTCCGAGCATGGATTCGGTACAGCCACCCTCAGATTAAACGAAGTCGCTTCGTTCCCGAACGGACTCTCTATTCGCGTTGCATCTATACTCGAGGACAGTCGCTGCCCGGAGGATGTTCAGTGTATTCAGGCAGGAACCGTGCGTCTCTCAGTGCGTATCCGCTCGGCCATGGGAGTAAGTACGAATGAGTTCACTCTTGGCACCAGCGTCACGACAGAGGCGGAAGAAATAACGCTGAGTAGTGTTGCACCTGGAAAGCTTGCCGGTCAGAGCGTCAAAGACGATGACTACCGCTTCACCTTCGAGGTAAAGCAGCGGAAGCTACCCAACGGACAATGCTTTGTAGGAGGATGCTCGGCACAGCTCTGTACGGATGATCCGGATGCCGTATCGACCTGCGAATATCGAGCTGAGTACGCTTGCTACAAAACAGCGAAGTGCAAGCGCCAGGATAACGGGGAATGCGGCTGGACCGAAACCTCCGAACTTAGGTCCTGTCTCAGGAATCCTCCTGAGCTCTAGTACATAAAAAGAGGCCGGGAAGACACCCATTTTGTGGGCGTCCTCCCGGCCGATTAAGCTCGTATCATACCTTTGGTCTCTAATTAGGCTGGCAATGCTATGTAGTTCCGCACCAAGCATTACAGTCATGCAGAAACTCCGCTATTCATTATCGTACAGGCGGAGGTTATCGAGGCCGCAACGCGTACCTTCGAAGTACCTCGCGAAAACTATATAGACCTCACGATGAACTCCCTATGAATTAGGATCTATACCCTCTTCGAGATCCCCATCCTTTTCTTGACGCGTTTCGTGGAATCTCGGGAATGTCACTTCAATAGTGGTACCTCTGTTGAGGCTGCTCCTTACAAAGATCTTCCCCTGATGAGCCTTCACGATCTCGTTCACGATAGCAAGTCCGAGGCCCGACATACCTTTACCCACGCCCCGTGCTCTCGACGTATCCGCCCGATAAAAGGGCTGGAAGATATAGAAAAGGTCTTTTTTAGCGATGCCGATCCCTGTGTCAGTCACGGAAACTGTTACAGTTTCGTCATCCCCTCTGAGCGCAACGGTCACTGAGCCGCCTGCGTGTTGCGGAGTATAGTTGAGAGCGTTCTTGATCAGATTCGTAAGCACCTGGTCGATGCCTGTCGAGTTTCCGAAGATCAGGCATGGGCCGCCAGCAGAAAAATCAAGGGAAATACCGCGAGAGCGTGCAAATGAATCGTGTCGTTCGACCACAGTCCTCGCACACTCCGTAAGGTCGATCTCATCGAGGGATACGGAGCTCGGACGGAACATCGTGTTGAACGAAAGCAGATTGTTGATAATCTCCGATATGCGGTCGAGTTCGCCGCTAGTGGTCAGAAGTGTTTCCTTCATGGAGTCCGGAAGAGTGAGATCCATGAGCGCCACCTCCGTATTGGTCTTTATAATGGCAAGCGGCGTGCGTATCTCATGCGCCATGTTCCCAATGAATCGTTTCTGGGATTCAAGGGAACTGCGCGTAGGGCGTAGCGCATATTTTGCGGTCAGGTACCCGAAGAAGAGAGTGATGAGCACTATGCCGAGGAAGACGTACCGGATCATCGTATTGCGCGCGTCTTCCAGAGACTCCTCAAGCAGGGGAGTTCCTACGGCACGGCCTTCGAGAACTGCCTGTGTGGCATTTCCCACC
>Ga0209542_10017734_pt1 | contig 11619 bp, 9 predicted proteins | sample RifCSPhighO2_01_FD_184028 | JGI IMG/M metagenome (GOLD analysis project Ga0209542, IMG submission 184028) | Soil microbial communities from Rifle, Colorado - Rifle CSP2_plank highO2_0.1 (SPAdes) (version 2) | ecosystem: Environmental > Terrestrial > Deep subsurface > Rock core/Sediment ...
ATGCTGCCGAACCTGCTCGGGCGTCATCCGTATGCGCCGGAATCCACCGGTCAGGGATTTCTCGCCTGCATGTACGAATTGCAGGAGATGCTGAAGGACGTCACCGGCATGAAAGCGGTATCGCTCACGCCGCTGGCCGGCGCGCAGGGCGAGTTCGCCGGGGTGGCCATGATCCGCGCTTATCATGAATCGCGCGGCGACAAGGCGCGTACCGAGATTCTTGTTCCGGATGCCGCGCACGGCACCAATCCGGCGACGGCGGTGATGTGCGGTTACACGGTGCGCGAGATTCCGACGGACGTGAACGGCGACGTGGAGCTTGAGGCCCTCAAGGCGGCGGTCGGGCCGCAGACCGCGGGGCTGATGCTGACGAATCCCTCCACGCTCGGTGTGTTCGAACGCAAGATCACCGAGATCGCCAAGATCGTGCACGAGGCCGGCGGGCTGCTGTATTACGACGGCGCCAACCTCAACGCCATCCTCGGGCGCGTGAAGCCGGGCGACATGGGCTTCGACGTGATCCACATGAATCTGCACAAGACCTTCTCCACGCCGCATGGCGGCGGCGGACCGGGCGCGGGCCCGGTGGCGGCGAATGCACGCCTGGAGCCGTTCCTGCCGGTGCCCATCGTGGGCAAAGTGCAGAATAAATATCTCTGGGAAACGGAAAAAACCCGTCCGCAGACGATCGGAAGATTGTCCGCCAACATGGGCAATGCCGGCGTGCTGCTGCGCGCCTACGTGTACGCGCGGTTGCTGGGACGCGAGGGCATGCATCGCGTTGCCGAGTTCTCAACGCTGAATGCCAACTACATCATGGCCGAGCTGGCGAAACGCGGCTTCGACATGGCGTATCCGATGCGGCGCGCCACGCACGAGTTCGTGCTGACCTTCAAGAAGCTCAAGGACGAGGCCGGCGTGAGCGCGATGGACGTCGCCAAGCGCCTGCTCGACAAGGGCTTCCACGCGCCGACGACTTATTTCCCGCTGCTCGTGCCGGAGTGCTTCCTGATCGAACCGACCGAGACCGAGGCCAAGGAAGAACTCGATGGTTTCATTGCCGCGATGGAGGAAATCGTGAAGGAAGCGCGTTCCAATCCCGAGGTCGTCAAGGGTGCCCCGCATACGCTGCCCGTGAAACGCCTCGACGACGTGCGCGCCGCGCGCGAACTTAATCTCACCTGGAAGCAGGCCGGCTAACCGATGGCGCCGCCGAGAGACCTGTTTGATTTGCGGCGCGTGTGGCGCGCGGCGGGTTATTCGTTCAATGGCCTCAAAACCGCGCTGAAATACGAGGCGGCCTTCCGTCAGGAGATGGCGTTGTTTGTGGTCCTCGCCCCGTTCGGACTATGGCTGGGGCACGATAATGTCGAACGCTCGCTGCTGGTCGGAAGCCTGATGCTGGTGCTGATTGTCGAACTGCTGAATTCGGCGATTGAGACGGCGGTGAACCGCATCGGGAACGAGCCGCATGAACTCTCCGGCCGGGCCAAGGACATCGCTTCGGCGGCGGTGTTTCTCTCGCTGCTGCTCGTGGTGCTGGTATGGGTGTTGGTACTTTTCGACCGCTTTAGCTGATGCGCTGATGTCGTTTACGCCGTGGTTCACGGCTGACCCGCGGCTACCAGCGCAGGAACGGGAAGAACCACGCCCAGAAGACGTTACATTGCGGCGAGACGGAATAATCAGGCATGGACGACGCGCGGTTAAAAAATAACGGCGCGCATTGTATATTTTCCCGCGTGTTTTTTTCATGTTTCCCGCGCCGGTGTGAAAATTCAACGTCGTGACGCTTGCAAACGGATGCATGCCGCCTCAATAATCACGCCCTTCCCAATCCGGTTCAGGCACGACTGCATGCTTCAGGCCATCCACGACATATTCAATCACCCCGGCGCACGCAAGGTTTTTCTCAAGCTGCGCTATGTGCTGTTCCTGGTGTTCCTGGCGGTTCTCGCGCGTTACACCGATGCCGCGCGGTTGCCGGGCGGATTTCTCGTGTCGCTGTTCGGCGAGGCAATCCAGCTCTGGTCGTTCGCCTCGCTGGTGAAGAACGAACAGCTCACGGCGCGCGGGCCCTATGTGCTGGTGCGCAATCCGATGTACCTCGGCCGGTTCTTTCTTATCCTGGGTCTGGTGCTGTTGCTCGGCAACGTTTATCTCACCGTGGCCTATGTCGTCCTCTACTATTTTTACATGGTCAACCGCGTGCAGCGCGAGGAACAGCACCTGACGGAAATTTTAGGCCAGCCCTACCGCGATTATGGCGCGCGTGTGAATCGCTTTCTGCCCGCTTTCGGCAAACTGACCGATCCGGCGGTGCGGTTTTTCAACTGGCAGGTATTATTCCGCAACAACGGCCACTGGAATCTTCTGGCCATGCTGCTGTTTTACGGCGCGCTGTACTTCTACGTGGCGTATTTCCGCTGAGACGCGGAATCAGGACGTCATGCTGCCGGACGGATCGCTTTCACGCCGGCGCTGACGCCGGTCCAGCCACCAGGCCAGCAACGGCAACGTCAAACTGGTGCCGGGGATCGCCGCGGTCATCAGATACAGTCCCAGTCGCGAAAGCCGGCGCAATTGGGCGCGCAGTTCGGCGCGTTCCGCCCGGGTCCATTTCTGTCCATTACGCGGTTTCATTAGAAGCGCCATCAGTCCCGGCACCTGCGCGATCTCGCCGCGGATGCGGGATTTCACGCGCTCCTGGAGTGTCCGCGCGGCCTTGAACAGGCGGCAAAGGCCCGAAAGGATTCCGGTGGGCGCGGGTGAAACCGTGGACGCGATGGCCTGCGCGGAGACGCGTGGCAGCTGAATGTCAGAGTCGGGCAAGGGCTGGGTTCCTGGCAGGTCTTGATTTACTTGTAAGGAAATTCTGCATATTCCATGCCACGAATTCCCGCGAGAGGCCAAAACTGCTGCAATGGCCGGCTAAATCAAGCAGCTGACAAAATGCGCGCCTGGCCTCAATCCCTCTGGCCAGCGCCAAACCTTCTGCCTCCCAGCGGTCAATTCCGTCGACGAGAAGGCAGGCTTTTTGAAAGCCCATCTGCTGCAAGGTATCGGCCGTGAGCGCGCGGCGCGCGTTTTCTGGCTGCAGCGGCGCGAATGTTCGGCGAACATTCGCGAGAACTACGCCTCACCCTTTGCGTCTTTGCGGTGAACAATCATTAATTCAGAGATCCTTAGTTTAATGCAGATTTGAATTCCGCCAAGTCGGTGATCGGCGCCGAACAGGCGTGACCCGCACAGACATAGGCCGTAACACCATCCCTCGTCGCGCGTTCCGCGAGCATGCCGGGAAGGTTCCGATCGCCGGATGGGATCGCAAAGAGCAGCCGGTGCGGGCGGTAGTGGCGGCCGGCCAGTGCCTGCCAGGACTGCATCGCCTCGGTCGTTCCGCGCAACACCACTGTCTGCGGCGGATCGAGTTGCTCTTCGAGCGCCAGCAGCAGCGCCCCGTGAGTGGAGGGCTGGCTTCGCAGGCTCGAGTACAGCGCTTCCAGTGTGCGCTCCGCCGTATGCAAATAATTGAGATCCCCGAGCACATGGCCGAGTCGCAAGAGCACGAGTGCCGCCACGCCGTTGCCCGAGGGAATGGCGTCGTCCGCGACGGGCTTGGGACGGTAAACCAGCTTCTCGTGATCGTCGCCGGTGAAATAAAAGCCGCCGCGGCTTTCGTCCTCGAAATGCTCGAGCACGGTGTCGGCGAGCGCGCGCGTGAAATCGAATTCCTCCCCGCGCCAGCGCGCCTGCAGCAATTCGAGCGCCCCTTCCATCAGGAACACGTGGTCGTCGAGGTAGGCATTCAGATGCGACTTGCCGTCCTTGTGCGTGGCCAGCAGCCGGTTGTCGCGCCAGAGATGCGCGTGGATGAAATCCAGTGCGCGCGCGGCCGAGGCGATGAAATCGGGCCGGCCCAGCACCCGCCCGGCGCGCGCCATGCCCTTGATCATGAGCCCGTTCCAGGCGGTCAGGATTTTTTCATCCCGTCCCGGATATATGCGCTTTTCGCGCGCCATAAAAAGTTTGCGGCGCGCCGACTCCAGCAACGCCACGATATCGGTTTCGCCGCACTGACGCTCGAGAGCCAGGGTCGCGTAATCGGCGCGCACATTGAGATGCCACCGGCCTTCGAAATTGGGCGTGCCCTTCAGGCCGAAACGCCGCTCGACGGTTTCCCATTCATCGGACGTCAGGAGCCTGCGCATCTCGTCCGTGGTCCAGACGTAGAATTTTCCCTCGTGACCCTCGGAGTCGGCATCGAGCGCCGAGTAATAGCCCCCGTCGGGCGACTGCATTTCCCGCATCACCCACTCGGCGGTTTCGATGACGATGCGCCGGAACAGCGAGTCGCCGGTCGCGAGCCAGGCGTCGGTGTAGAGCGACAGCAGTTGGGCGTTGTCGTACAGCATCTTTTCGAAATGCGGGATCTCCCAGCGCTCGTCCACCGAGTAGCGGCAGAAGCCGCCGCCGACCTGGTCGTAGAGGCCGCCGTGGGCCATGGCCGTGAGCGTGTCGCGCGCCATGCGCAGCGCCTGCTGATCCTCGGTGCCCTGGCGCAGGTTCCGTTCCCAGCGATGCAGGCACAGCTCGATCGAGGTGGGGTGAGGGAATTTCGGTGCGCCCCCGAAGCCGCCCCAACGCATGTCGAACTGGCGCTGCAATTCGGCATGTGCCTGGTCGAGCGCCTCCGGTCCGGGACGCACACCCGGCGCCGGACCCGGTGGCTGCAGACGCGTGAAAATATCTCGCAGCGAGTCGTTCTGTTCGCGGATGGCATCGCGTTTCTGGGAATAGATCTGGGCCACGTGGCGCAGCAGCTCGGTGAATCCCGGCATGCCATATTTCGGCGTCCGGGGGAAATACGTCCCGCCGAAGAACGGCATTTGGTCAGCGGGCGTGAGAAACATGTTGAGCGGCCAGCCGCCGGGGCGTTGCGCCAGGACCTGGTGCGAAGTCTGGTAGATCTTGTCGAGATCGGGACGCTCCTCGCGGTCCACCTTGATGCACACGAACAGCTCGTTCATCACGCGCGCGACGTCTTCATCCTCGAACGATTCGTGCTCCATCACGTGGCACCAGTGACAAGCCGAGTAGCCGATCGAGACCAGGATCGGCTTGTCCTCGCGCCGCGCCTTCTCCAGCGCTTCCGCGCCCCACGGATACCAGTCCACCGGGTTGTGCGCGTGCTGCTGGAGGTAGGGGCTGGTTTCGTGGATGAGGCGATTGGTGTGCGCGGTCTGGCTCATATTTATATCCCGACAGATCCGGTCAACTATAACGGCTTGCCTCGCGGGATGCTACTTTTGCTCGGTTCCGCGGGGGATTTCTGGAATAATCCGCCCTCGCGCAAGGACCGAATCATTCGCTCCGGTACACGGAACCGTCACCCGAAATGTTCGCCTCTCAACCCCGCACATCCACGGCGTCTGTCCCGGCAGAGCCGGCGTGGTGGCGCGACATGCTTTTATTGACGCTGATACTCGGCCTGCTGTTCGGGTGGGGGCTCGGCCAACGCGCGCTGTGGCATCCGGACGAGGGACGTTACGTCGAGATTCCGCGCGAGATGACGGTGTCCGGCGATTACGTCACGCCGCGTTTGAACGGCGTGAAGTATTTCGAGAAGCCGGTGCTGTTCTACTGGCTGCAGGCGGGCGCGATCAGGACGTTCGGACTGAAAGAATGGGCCATGCGTCTGTGGCCGGCGGCGTTCGCCCTCATCGGCTGTCTCGCGGTGTATGTCGCGGGGCGCAAGCTTTACGACCGGCGCACCGGTTTGATCGCGACGGCCGTGCTTGCCACCGCGCCGCTCTATTATTTTCTCGGGCGCGCCATCACGCTCGACATGGCGTTATCGGCGCTGCTCACGGTGGCGCTGCTCGCCTTCCTGCTCGGCACGCGCGAACCGCTTGGCCGCGCGCGCCGCAATTATTTCTGGACCTTCTACGCTTGCGCCGCGCTCGCCACCCTGACCAAGGGACTCATCGGCGTGGTGATTCCGGCAATGGTGATTGGTGCGTGGATCCTGATCCTGAACGAGTGGCGGCTGCTCAAGTCGATTTATCTTCCGTCCGGGCTGGTGTTGTTCCTGCTCGTCGCCGCGCCGTGGCATATCGCGGCGGCGCGCGCCAATCCCGAGTTCGCGCAGTTTTATTTCATCCATGAGCATTTCCAGCGCTACCTGACTAAGGTACACGACCGCTACCAGCCCGCCTGGTTTTTCATTCCGGTGCTGCTCGCGGGTTTCTACCCGTGGACTGCCTATCTGACGCAGGCCGCGGTGAAGAACTGGCCGGTTTCGTGGCGCGCGCGTCACGAAAACCGCGAGGGTCTGTTTCTCCTGTTGTGGGCAGGACTGGTGTTTGCTTTCTTCTCGTTTTCGGATTCCAAGCTCATTCCCTACATTCTTCCGATTCTGCCGCCGTTGGCGCTGCTGGTGGCGCGCTATCTGGCGCTGCATTGGGATACGCCTTCGTCCGCGAGTCTGCGCGCCGGAACCTGGGTGTTGCTCGCGCTCGGGTTCATGCTGGCGCTGGCATTGACCTTCGTTCCGGAGAGTGCGCCCGACCGCCCGCGCGTGGCCGAGTACGCCAGGGTGTTCGGCGGCTATGCCTGGGTAATCCTGGGGAGCCTGCTGGCCACGGCCCTGGTGCCGTTTGGCATCGGGTTCCTGCGGCGCCCGCTCTGGACCGTCGTGGCGCTGGCGTTCACTTCGGCGGTGTTTCTGGGCGTGGTCGACCGGAGCTTCAGCTATCTGGATCACAAGCGCTCGGTCAAGGAACTGGCCCTGGCGTTGAAACCGCTTCTGCAGGCCGGCGACGAGGTCATGACCTACCGCGAGTATTACCAGGACCTGCCGGTGTATCTCGAGCGGCGCATTACCATCGTCGACTGGAAAGGGGAACTGCGCTTCGGCACCGAGGTCGAGGACGTGAGCGGCTGGATGATCGACGAGGCCTCTTTCCGGCGCCGCTGGGACGGGCCGCGCCGGGCCTACCTGCTGACCGGGCACGGCAACTATGACAAACTGCGGGCTGAAGGGCGCGGACAATTTCACCTGATCGCGCAGACCGGATCGAACGTGCTGGTGACCAACAGGCTGGGGCAACCGTGAACTATCTCCCGCTGATTCTGCTGGGCGTGCTGCTCAACGCCGGCGCGCAGCTGCTGCTCAAGGCAGGCATGCGCCGTGTCGGCTATTTCGAGTTCGCCTGGGCGAATTTCGTCCCCATCGGCCTGCAGGTGGCGGCCAACCCGTTCGTGCTCGCCGGCCTCTTCGCCTACGTGGTGAGCGTCGCGGTATGGTTGCTGGTGCTGTCACGCGTGGAGGTGGGTTTCGCCTACCCGATGCTCTCCGTGGGCTACATTGTCAACGCCGTGGCCGGCTACTACCTGTTCCAGGAAAATCTTTCGCTGACGCGCATCACCGGCATTCTCATCATCATCGCCGGGGTTTATCTGGTCACCCGCAGCTAGTACCGTTCCAACTATTCATGTTTACTTTATATATTTTGTATGCCGGTTCTCAAGCGAATGGCAAGTTGTTCAAGCGGGAAAAAGGTTGGAACGGCACTAGGATGCCGCCATGACGGATGAATTTCTGCCGTTTTCGCGGCCCTCGATCAGCCGCGAGGCGATCGACGAAGTGGTGGCCTGTCTGGAATCCGGCTGGATCACCACCGGCCCGCGGGTCAAGAAATTCGAGGAAGAACTCAAGCGCTACTTCAATGCACCGCACGCACTTGCATTGTCCTCCGCCACCGCCGGGCTGCACTTGGCGCTGCTCGCGCTCGAACTCAAGCCCGGCGACGAGGTGATCACCACGCCGATGACCTTCGCCGCCACGCTCAACACCATCGTACTTGCGGGTGGCAAGCCGGTGCTGGTGGACGTGGAGCCCGATACCTACAACATGGATGTATCGAAGCTCGCCGGAGCGATCACCAAACAGACACGCGCGATCATGCCGGTGCATTTTGCCGGGCTGCCAGTGGATCTGGATCCGCTGTACGAACTGGCGGACAAGCACGGCCTGCGCGTGATCGAAGACGCCGCGCATGCCATCGGCACGGAATACAAAGGCAAGCGCATCGGGGCTTTCGGTGACACCCAGGTATTCAGCTTCCATCCGAACAAGAACATGACCACGGGCGAGGGCGGCTGCGTGGTGACGCGCGATGATAAGCTGGCCGAGAAAATCGCGCTGTTGCGCTTTCACGGCATGGACCGCGAAGCCTGGAACCGCTTCGGCAAGAGCGGTTCGCAGCATTACGAGATCGTTCTGCCCGGGTTCAAGTACAACATGATGGACATCCAGGCCGCGCTCGGCCTGCATCAACTGCCGGCGCTCGACGGTTTCATAAAACGCCGCATGGAACTGGCGCTGCGGTATCAGAAGATTTTCGCCGACTGGCCGCAGTGGACCCGGCCCGGCACGCCGAAATTCGTCCATCGCCACGCCTGGCACCTGTACACGCCGCTGATCAATCCCGCGGCCGCGGGCATGGACCGCGACGCCTTCATGCAGGGCATGAAGCAGCGTAACATCGGCACTGGACTGCATTACCGCGCGGCGCACCTGTATCCTTATTACCGCGAGCACTACGGTTTCAAACCCGGTGATTTTCCGAATGCCGAAAGCATCTCCGACCGCATCGTGAGCCTGCCGCTGTTCCCCGGCATGCGCGATGCCGACCAGGACCGGGCGATCGCCGCCATGGCCGATTTGTTCGAGAGGAAGTGACATGAGCCGATCTCAAAAATACCTCGAACCGATCTCAAAAATGTCGGCCGAAATGTCGGCCCCGGCGCTTTACACTGGCTATTCGATAATAGAACTCCGTAGGCGGGTATTTTTGAGATCGGCTCTTGTTAATGACGCGCTCTTTTACCGCATACCCCGTGTAAAATGCTGGGGCATGTGTTGCGATAAACATTTTTGAGATCGGTTCGTGACCAAGCCTTATTTGAGCGTCGTGATTCCGGTATACAACGAGCAGGAAAACCTGCCGGCGTTGTTCCTGCGTCTGACGGCGGCGCTCGACAAGCTCGGGAAACCCTTCGAAATTCTTTTCACCAATGACGGCAGCCGCGACAACTCGCTCGTACTGTTGCGGGATTTTCACAAGCAACGGCCGAAACAGGTGCGCGTGATCGACTTCAACGGCAATTTCGGCCAGCACATGGCGATCATGGCGGCGTTCGAACGCGCCCGCGGCGAGGTGATCGTGACGCTCGACGCCGACTTGCAGAACCCACCGGAGGAGATCCCCAAGCTGCTGGCGGAAATCGAGAAAGGGCACGACGTCGTCGGCGGCTACCGCCGGGACCGACACGATTCCTGGTTCCGCCGCAAAGCGTCGCGCCTGCTCAACGCGGTGCGCGAGCGCACCACGCGCATCCGCATGCGCGACCAGGGCTGCATGCTGCGCGCTTACCGCAGAAATATCGTCGAACACATCACCGCCAGCGGCGAGACCTCGACCTTCATTCCGGCGCTGGCCATGAGTTAAGCGGCCAATCCCGCTGAAGTCGAGGTCGAACACGCGGCACGCGCCGCCGGCACCTCGAAGTACCGGCTCTACGACCTGATTCGTCTCAACTTCGATCTCATGACGGGCTTTTCTGTCGTGCCGCTGCAGATTTTCACGCTGTTCGGCATGGTTATCGCCGCCGGCAGTCTGTTATTTGTGGTTTATCTGTTCATTCGGCGCCTGATGATCGGACCCGAGGCCGAGGGCGTGTTCACGCTGTTCGCGATCCTGTATTTCCTGGTCGGCGTCGGCATCATGGGGCTCGGCGTCATCGGCGAGTATGTCGGCCGTATCTATCAGGAAGTGCGCCGCCGCCCGCGCTTCATGATTCGCGATATCTACGAGCAACTCGATACCCCGAAGGCGGGCACAGGTGACTGAGCCCGGCATCGTTGTCTTCGGTTACCACGACGTCGGTGTCGAATGCCTCGATGCGCTGGTCTCCCGCGGCAGCCGCGTCATCGCGGTATTCACGCATCGCGACAATCCCGAGGAGAAAATCTGGTTCAAGTCGGTGGCGCAGCTCGCGCGCCAGCACGGCATCCCGGTCCATACACCCGATTCCGTGAACACGCCGGAATGGATCGCCCGGTTGCGCGAGATGCAGCCGGATATCGTTTTTTCGTTCTACTACCGCAACCTGATTTGCCAGGAAATCCTGGCCATCCCGCGCCTCGGCGCTTTCAACCTGCACGGCTCGTTGCTGCCGAAATACCGCGGGCGGGTGCCGATAAACTGGGCGGTGCTAAACGGTGAAATCCGGACCGGCGCGACGCTGCACCATATGGTCAAGCGCCCGGATGCCGGCGACATCGTGGATCAGGAAGCCGTGCCCATCAGCCCGCGCGACACGGCGCAGGATGTTTTTATTAAAGTGACGGCGGCCGCGCGCCAGGTCCTGGAACGCAGCCTGGAGGCGATCAAACAGGGTCGCGCGCCGCGCCGGCCGCAGGACGAAGCGCAGGCGAGCTACTTCGGCGGGCGCAAACCGGACGACGGGCGCATCGACTGGCACGCCGACGCCCAGCGAATTTTCAACCTCATTCGCGCGCTGACCCATCCCTATCCCGGGGCCTTCACGGACGTGGAGGGCCGCCGATTTTTTGTCTGGTGGGCCGAGCCGCGGCCGGATGGCGCCGGCCAGCCGGGCCAGGTGGTGTCGGTCTCACCGCTGCGCGTCGCGGCGGGGAAGGGCTCCGTGGAAATCGTGAAATGGCAGTGGCACGACGGCTCTGAGCAGCAGAGCGATGTGCACGGCCTGCGACCCGGTCAGATGCTGGGCGAAGCGACACCGCGGGCGGCCACGGTTTAAGGACGTTCTGGATAATTCGCCTATGCCATTTACGCGAAGCCCTGAACTTCTGAATACTCTGGAGAGTCCGTTATTCCGTTGCCGGTAAACGCAATTAATCAGAACGTCCTTAACATACTCGTTTAATAAACGGAGTCAGCATGAGCCTCAAAGTCTTGATCCTCGGCGTGAACGGTTTCATCGGCAACAGTCTGACCGAGCGCATCCTGCGCGACACCGACTGGGAGGTCTACGGCATGGACATGGGCCGGGACAAGCTCGACCGGTGTCTCGGCCACGAGCGCTTCCACTACGTCGAGGGCGACATCACCATCAACAAGGAGTGGATCGAGTACCACGTCAAGAAATGCGACGTGGTGCTGCCGCTCGTGGCCATCGCCACGCCCGCGACCTACGTGCTCGATCCGCTGCGCGTGTTCGAGCTCGACTTCGAGGCCAACCTGGCGGTGGTGCGCCAGTGCGTGCGCTACCGGAAGCGCGTGTTGTTCCCCTCGACCTCTGAGGTGTATGGCATGAGCACGGACACCGAGTTCGACGAGGAGACGTCGAACCTCGTGCTCGGGCCGATCAACAAACCGCGCTGGATTTATTCGTGCAGCAAGCAGCTGCTCGACCGCGTGATCGCCGCCTACGGCCAGCAGCAAGGCTTCAAATACACCCTGTTCCGGCCGTTCAACTGGATCGGCCCCAAGCTCGACAATATCCTGGAGCCCAAGGAAGGCAGCTCGCGCGTGCTCACGCAGTTCATCGGTAACATCCTGCGCGGCAAGG
>Ga0209542_10017735_pt1 | contig 11619 bp, 7 predicted proteins | sample RifCSPhighO2_01_FD_184028 | JGI IMG/M metagenome (GOLD analysis project Ga0209542, IMG submission 184028) | Soil microbial communities from Rifle, Colorado - Rifle CSP2_plank highO2_0.1 (SPAdes) (version 2) | ecosystem: Environmental > Terrestrial > Deep subsurface > Rock core/Sediment ...
GAGCCGGCGATGCGCGTGAGCGCGGGGTCATTTCGAGCCTCCTGGTGAGTTGGCGGCCGAGGCCGCTGAATGGAACGTGTAATTTATAGTATACTCTTAAATTCAGTATTTGTCAAGGCCTATTCAAACCCAATAAAAATAGCCCTTTTAGGGCTTCTTAACTTTAAAAAATAACAATTAAAAAACTAAAACAAAAGGGTGATTAAAATTAAAGCAATAAAAATCATGCCAAAAACAGTAGCAATGACAAAGATTATTGGCATGAAATATGGTCCGGGGTTCGGCATATGAGTTAGTAAGTAGTGAGTAGTAAGTAGTAAGTAGTAAGTAGTGAGTAGTAAGTAGTGAGTAGAACGAAGTTATAATCATTCTAACATAAAAAAAGCCCCTAAAATATCCCAACCCCGGTGGGAGCAGGGACTTGTGAGAAAAATGTCGCGCAGGCCGACGGGCCGAGCGAAAAGAAAGATTAAAGCATTAATCTATTCTGTTTTTTCGAATAAGTCCCTGCGACCCCCATCACAAAACGAAAAGATCTGCCCTCTTCTCTAAAGGCAGACCTTTCCGGTGTTTTTGTTTTTCCAAAGCTTGTGCCTTGGTGCGACCGATCTTGGCTTTGAGTGCCAAAAACCAGTCTTTCCGATCCGCCGTTCGCCAACTGGCGGCGGTGGCCGGCTCTCTCCCTATTAACGGATAGTAAGTTGACTCAAAGGGGGACACCCTTATCGCTTCGCTTCAGGGGTTTCCCCCTTCCGACACTTCTCGGCTTCGCCTGCGAGGCTACCTCCCCCTTCCATAGTTGTCCTTGATCGGAAATAAATTCCGATCTGCGGACTAGACAATGGATTTACTAAGCGCGGACTGCATCCTTCAAGCCTTTGCCGGCCTTGAACTTAGGAGCGCGGGAAGCGGCAATCTGAATCTTCTCACCGGGTCTCTGCGGATTAACACCCATGCGGGCGGCGCGCTGAACAACGGTGAAAGCGCCAAAACCAGTGATGTTTACCTCGTCGCCTCTCTTCAAAACATCAGTAACAACGTCAATAAAAGAGTTGAGCATTTTTTCTGCTTCGCCCCGGGCAATGCCCATGTGTCCTGCGAGAGTGTCTATAAACTCTGACTTATTCATCCTGTATAGTTACCTCGATAATCTTGGGTTTTTGTGTTCAACCCAAGGTTAATGAAGTTTTTATTTATCCTTTCTTGTATCCTGTATTAATTTACTTAGTCCCAAGATTGATCAAGAGAACAATCGAGGAACTTATACAGGATTCATATTATTCCTTTTTATCGCCTTCCGCCGACTGGCGGAGGCCATGAAAAATTATTTATTAAATCATCTTTTACATTTTACCAAAAAATGCAACGTTCCGCAAAGAAAACCCTTCATTCTGTGGAAAAATCCATTTTTGGCGGCTGATTCTATAATTATAGGCAATTCCCGTTCTTCCGCAATCACGCCTGTGGATTGCGAACCCGTGGCCTGCGAATCACCCGCCACCACTCCGCTCACAATCTCGGCCTGCTCAACTCTTGTCGTACGCGCCGCGGAAACGGCAGGCACGGACGCCAAAGGAGCTGCCAAATATATGTTCACAGCTTCAGCCTGCACAACACCTTCCGGTCTGACCAACTTCAAATTTTGCCAACTAGACCTTCGGACAGCCAAGCCGGTCGCTTCTTGGCTTAAAATAAGTTCTGATTTTGGCGCAAGGCTTGCGCCATTGGGAAAAGAATAAACCGAGGCATTAAGCTCCAAACGCCAAAATGACAAGTTTAGCCAGTTTTCCTCGTTATTGCGAAGCCTTATAGACGAAGAAATATCTTCACTCGCCAGTTCAACCCCGCTTATAACAATATCGCGCGCCTGGCTGGCTGTCGTATTTTCCGCGCCAAAGGTAGGAAGATTGTTTATTTGCCATTCGTCAGCGAAGCGCGAAAACGATTTGTTGTCGGAAAGGGCCGGCACGACCACCTTCGCCCGTTCTATTTCATCTGGAGAAAGCAGGCGTATTTCATCACCGGTATTGGTAATGGTGAACGAGCCTTCCGGAAGTTTTACGGCGAGCAGTCCGCCGGCGGCAATTTTATGACCGCTTGGCAACTTGTAAGCATTGGCGCTTTTTGTTTTACCGGCATCATCCAAAAACCAGCCGGCCAAATCAACCTCAACCGTGCCGATATTTTTCAGCTCGACCCACTCCTCGCCTTCGTCTGATCCCTTAGGGTTGCCGAATACTTCGTTAAAAATTATTTTTACATCTTTATAAGCATCATCCGGCTCTTCTTGTTCATTGCCGTCGCCTTCTTCAACTTGATCAATACTAAACTGGTTAGCCAAATCCGGAGTAACAATATCTGTCCACCGCCAAGTGCCTGAAGAATCTTTGGCATAAGTCGCGCCTTCTGCGCTCTTTCCTGAAAAACTTATAATATCCTGAAGCGCCTTGTCGGCGTCGAATAAACGCAGGGTTTCGCCTGTGTTGTTGATGGCCAGCTTGCCTCTGGGAATGATGAAAGCTTTATAGCCGCGCGCCGGAATAGCCGTGCCGGCCGGAATTACAAAGGCGCGGCTGCTAGGCGTGAAATTATCGCCGTCATCTACAATATAGCCGCCAATGTTGGCCTGAAAGTCGCTGGCATTAAACAGCTCAAACCATTCGAAACCACTGTCCGTGCCTTTGGGATCAGGCAATATTTCGGAAAAATAAACTTCCGGTTCAAGCTCAACTTCGGGCACTTCAACCGGTGGCGGATGTCCGCCAGCTGGCGGAGGCGGATTAACTAAAGGCGGATCAACTATCGGCGGAGTGGCGGGCGGCGGCTCCTCGCTTGGCGGAGGTACTGCAACAATTGCGCCAGCCGATAGCCCTCTCGGGCTTGGCGTATTGTTGACCGTAAAATCGGTTTGATTGTTGTCTGTATCGGCCAGTCGCTCCAGGCTGGCGTTGTCCGGAATGTTTTCCGAAAAAACAGCACCCTCGCCTAAACCGGAAATATTTTCACCCCAGGCCACGGCATCAATCAGGTCACCCGTATCTTCCGCGCCAAAACGTAAGGCCACGGCGTTATTGTCGGCAATGGTTTGAGTGGTGGTCGCATCAGCCGAGCCGGCTAAGTCGGCATATGAACTGTTCGCCCAAAGATAATATGTTTTTCCCGGTATAACAACGCTTGCCGTCCAAGATTTTATAGTCGTATCACTTGTGCTTGTTTTGGCGCGTTTAACCAAACGATAACCTTGCAGGTCAATGTCAGCATCGGTCGGATTGAATATTTCGATAAAATCGTTTTGGGTAAGCCCCGGTCCGCCCGAAGTCTGCAGTTCGGTTATGATTAGGTGGTCAGTGACGATATTATCTGAAAGCTCGTTTGCCAAAGCTACTGGTATCAATCCTCCTTCGCACAAGGCTACGGAGGATTCGCCTCTGTAACAAGAAAATGTGGAGGCGAAAAATAAAACCGCGGCAGTCGCGGCAACAATAACTACGCCCCCAAAAAATGTACTAAGCCTAAATGGAAACATACTGGCTTTGCCCCCACAAATTTTAACTTGTAAAATTTCGGCGGGTAAATTAATTTTTATTCTTTTTTCTCGGTTTCGGGTTCGTTCTTCTTAAAAAGCGTACCCAGTACGCCATTAACAAACTTGCCGGATGCAGTTCCGCCGAAGGTCTTGCCTAATTCCACCGCTTCGTTAATGGCAACCTTGGGCGGCACCTCGCGGCTTATCTCAAGTTCATACACGCCCATGCGCAAAATATTTCGGTCTACCGGACTAATCTGATTGATTGGCCATTCTGTAGCGGTTTGGGCAATTATTTCATCAATCTTATCAATATTCTTTTCCACACCAAGCACCAAATCGTTAATAAACTTAGTATCGTCAATTCCTGGGGCAAATTGCACGATATTGTGTTCGACAATATCTATAAGCGGGCGCTTCTTTTCATAAAAGTCCCACTCATACAAGCTCTGCATTGCGACTGTTCGGGATAAGTGCCTGCTACCCATAATTTTCTCCTGGGGTGGAAAACTCCCGTTGTCCCCTCCCAACTCCCCCTTTCCTCCATACACTCGCGGTGGCAAAGCCACACGCTCGTTGGGGACAAAAAATACTGCGTTACTATCTAACCTTTCGTCCGCGATAGTAGCCGCAGTTTGCGCAAACTTCGTGAGGTTTAACTGGCTGCTTGCAGTTTGAACATTTGGCCAAGGATATTGCCTTTAGGGCATGATGCGAGCGTCGTTGATGCGTAGATGAAGGAGTCTTTCTTTTTTTAGGAACACCCATATAGGTATGCTAACAAATTAATATTATGTTTCGCAGTATAACTTAAATAAACAACTACCGCAACCTCCCTTGCCCCAAAATTTCCAATCCGCAATTTTCAATTTCCAAATCGTAACTAATTTTCCACCCGGCCGGGGGCGCGGGCAGGCCCTACCGGCGTTTCGTCAAAAACCTGCTGGTTCACAAAATTATCAAAGGCTTGAAAAGAAATTTCGTTAGCCAAGGTCGGCGCTGTTCCCACATCGGAGACTGATGGCGTATAACTGATTATAAAATAAGCTAAGGCCGTACTGTGCGGCTCGACCGTACCAACATTCCAGACAACTTCATAGGCGGTGGCTTGAAAAGAAATATTTCCGAATGAGGTTTCGCCGCGCACAAAACTTTCGGCGCCCAAAGGCAAATTAGCCTTTACTCTGGCATCGGTTACGGTATTGCTGGTATTGGTCAACCGCCAAGTAACACGAAAGTTCGTTTCCTGTCCGGGACGCATCGGCAGACTGCCCGACTCGTAAGCCACTTCCTGAATATGGTCGGTCTGCGTTTTAATTTTTAAGGTCAAATCCGAGCCAATTATCGGTTCCTTTATTTCAAAGGAGGTGACCTGCGGCCGGCTGTTCACGCTCATAGATTTTTCGCGTGTAATGGTTGCCGGGCTGGCAATTTCGACGCTAAAACTGACCTCAACCGTGCCCCCCGGCCGAAGAGCCTTGAGCGCATTGATGCCGCCGGGAGTCCAGGTGACGGTGCGATCAGTGAGAATGCCACCCTGCGTTTTAACCGTTGACAACCGGTAGGCGCTGCCTTCAAGGCGGGTTGAGACTACCAAATTGGTCAAGGTTGCACTGCCGGTATTTTCAACTGCTACTTTATAGTTCACGTTTTCACCCGGCAAGACAACATCATCCCCGCCGTCGCTAAGCCTTTGCGTTATAAGCAGAGGGGCATTATCTACCTGGGTAATGACAAAAGCCCGGCTAATAACAGTTCCGTCGGCGCCCTGCAGGGCAGCTACCACTTCAATAACCCGCTCAATGGCCGAAGCCTGACCAAAAACTCCTTTTACCCTAAAAGCCGATTCTCGTCCCGGGGCAATGTCACCTAAAAACCATAAACGGTTGCCGGCGAGCGGCGGCGTGCTTTCGGTAATTTGAAATTCAGTCGGTGCCACCAAATTGAGATCCACGTTCCGCAGAACTTCATCGCTTATATTTTTTGACGAAATGTTATAAATTACTTCTTGGCCGGTTACCGCTTCGGTCGGTCCGATAATTGATAAGGTCAGGTTCGGCGAACCGATTTCCCATTGGTAGGTCTTTTCCGTTTGGTAAACTGTCCGGTGGCCTTTTATTTTATAATTTAAGCCGACGTATAATTCACGCCTATCTCCCACCTGGCCGTCCAGCAGGCCGGTAATAACAACCTCGTCAGTCTGCCCGGCCGACAAGTCGGATAGCATAAAGACTCGCCCACTGTCGTTTGCCGAGGTGGGGTTGCTTTTACGGAAAGTAAAACCTTGCGGATAAACTAAACTTAATTCCAAATCTTCCAGGGTCGAGCCTGAACGGTTTGAAAAATTGATCTCAAAATCGAACGGTTCCGAAGGCACGATGCGCGAAGGGCTTTCAATATTCATTTGCAAATCCGGCGGGGGTGGGCTGGTTTTTCGACCGAAAATAAAATAGGAAATTAGAATAACGGCCAGAATCACAAAGCCAACGACTCCGAGTGTGGAATAGAATAATTTCTTGTCGTGCATAAACGCCCGCCAAAAACCGATTTTTAGTTGTTCTTGAGGAATTGGCGATTTTAAATTTTCCGCTTCAATTAGTTGATCGTCTGGGATATAGTCATTCATAAAATTAAAAATAAAATATCAAAAAATCAAAATTATAATTCAAAATTCATAAAATTTTTGATTTTTTTATTATCATTTTCCCGCGCCCGACTTCGCCTTTGACAAGGACTTATTAATAAAATAATTTCTGATTTCATTGAGAGTATTATTAGTCATTAAGGCTGGGGCGAAGTCAATGGCGGGCGGGCATTTTGATTTTTACATTTTCCATTATTAACTACTCCTGCCTCATCTTCTCCATAAACCTTTCTGATTGCACGTCCCGCTCCAGCAAAAATACGACGAAGTCGGAAATACACCTATGGCCTTCTTCGCCGACCGTTAAATCAGCGACATCTTCGAGGGCCTGTTGGTCGAGTATGGCCAGCTGCCCGGCGGTAATTTCACTAACCAGCCGGGTGTCGGGGAAATGCTTTCCACAATCGGTGTGCACTACCCCGCCGGCAAAGGAAGAAAAGGCCGTGGCCTCGCCGGCGGCAATTTTTACGCCGCAATGGGCGCAAAATCGGGTGGTTACGCCGTGGCCTACAATGCGCAGTAAATCCAATCTGAACTTCTCAAGAATCGGCGGCCAGGTTCTGTCTTTTTCGGAAAATTCTATGTTTTTGCTCTGGCTGTTAAGCTCGGAATAAAACCTGTCAAGCAATTCGTAAATTCGGGCATTGATTTCGGCATCAGGCGTAAGCTTAGTTACAAGCTCGGCGGCGTAAAAAGCAATGGCCAGGGCCGAAAGGGACTGCCGGATTTTCGGATACTTATTTATAATGCTGACGCTGGTTACGGTCGGCCAAAGCGAGCTTCCGGCCAAATAAATCTCAACATTATAAAGCTGTTGCAAGCGCCCGGCCAGTTTGGCGTTGGCTTTTCTCACGCCTCGGGCCAACACCCGAATTTTACCCTGCTCGCGCGAGAACACGGTCAAAAGAAAATCGGCCTCCCGCAAAGGTTTTCGGGATAAAATCAGGCAATGAGCTTTCTGGTATTTCGGATTGCGGGCCATTACTTTTTTATTTTCGCACAAAACACGGCTTTTTTCAATTTATGCTTTACAACGCCTCGCGCGAATGCCCCACGGTCTTGCCGCGGGGAGGGGTTTACAACACCTCGCGCGAATGCCCCGTGCCGAGAGCACGGGGATGAGCGCGCCGGAAATGAGCGGCGGAGCCGCAACTAATGGTTGCAAACCCGCCCTGATGCCCCGCGGTCTTGCCGCGGGGAGGGGTTTACTTTTTAGCCAGGGCAAAATATAATTAAAATAAGCCATATGAGAGAAATACCAACAAATCCAGAAGACTTCCATATTGATACTTCAGAATATGAAGAACCTCGCAAATTAGAAGGCCTCCAGACGCCGGCTGATATGCTTGCCCGGGAAGCGGCGGAAGCAAATAAAGTCATACCGCGCTTAAAACAATGGCGAGATAATTTTCAAAACCGGGCAGAAGCAGTCTTCACGTCTTATAATTATCCGCCTGATGAAGTCAGAGCCTTGACCAAGTATGCTGTTTCATTATTAGACGAGGGACTAAATGTATTGCGCGAAGCGCGATCCGCGGCAGACCTTGCAAGGAGTAAGGACGAAAAATCGCCCGATGATATGCTAGATATTCGCATCAGCGACTTTCTCGAAACACAAAGGCCCCTAGCAGACATTTACGCGGAAGCGCAAAGATTGTTAAAAGAAGGTCAGGCTACAAGAGCTATGCAAATAATCGAGGCAAACGCCAAAAAATACTTGTTTTAATAAGACCTCAATTTTAAAAAACTGCCTTTCGGCAGTTTTTTAATTTAGGCTTTTGCCAGGCCAAGCCAAACATCTCCAGAACTGATAGTAACTTCTAGGCTGGTCGTGATTGTCTCTTGCCGCAGGCTGGCAAGCTCGGAAATCGACAAACGCGCTTTATCTAATTTCGCGACCAGGTTATCTGCGCCTTTATAAAAAAGTTTGGCCGGTTCGCCCACTTTCAACCCGGCTTCCTTGCGCAAGGCCTGCACCGCCCTTTCCAATTCCCGCAAATCTCCTTCCTTCTGGAGTTCTGGATTTACCGCCAAGTCCAGACCCAACTTCAAACCGCCGTCTTCGTTCCAAGCCATATCGCCGCTTTGTTCAATTTTTTTCACATTTAATTCATCAAGCAAAACTTGCTTAAGTTCCTCGCTCCAAGAAATTTTATCATTACCCTTTTTCTCAACAATAACCGCCGCCAAAGGCTGGCGCAGCTTAATACCCTTTTGTTTGCGGATGGAGTTGCCAAGTTCGGCCGCAGCTCTGACTTCCTCCATCTCCGAAAGAAGCCTTGTCTCTTCATTCGATAATTTGCGGCTTTTCGGCCAATCGGTCAGATGAACCGATTCAGGATAATTTTTATCGCCGCTGTTTAAATTGCGATAGATTTCATCGGCCAAAAATGGCATAACCGGCGCAAGCAGTCTGACAAACCAGATAAGATTGCGAAAGAGGGTGGCAAAAAAATGGTTGTCCTCGCGGCCGCGGCTGCGGCGCAAATACCAGGTGGATAAATCGTCAATGTATCTTTGAAGTTCTCGCGTGGCTTTAACCGTATCGTATTTATCCAAAAAATCCGTAGTCTTATTAATGACTTCCTGCAAACGCGTATTTATCCATTGATCCAAAACATTGGGAGAATTTTTTGCATCGTTCGGGGATTTATCATCTTCATATACCCACGACTTGGCGTTAGCGTAAGTTACAAAATAATTGTAGACATTCCACAAAATCCTGATGACTTTGCGGTGTATAATCGCTAAATCCTTTTCGCTGAAATTCAAATTATCCGCCTGCATCACCACCGAGTTCATCAAATAAAAACGAAGTGTATCAACGCCGTACTCATTTATTATCTTCCAAGGGTCTGGAAAATTGGCCTTAGACTTGCTCATCTTGCTGCCGTCTTCGGCAAGAATCGTGCCAGTTGTCACTATGTTTTCGAAGGGCGCTTTCTTGAACAAAATTTGGGAAATAACGTGCATTACGTAAAACCAAGCGCGCGTTTGAGCAATGTACTCTGCGACAAATTGAGCCGGAAAACGGCTTTCAAAAATTTCCTTTTGCTCAAAAGGATAATGATATTCGGCAAAAGGCATGGAGCCAGCTTCGACCCAAGAGTCAAAAATCTCGGTGATGCGGTGAGACTCTCCCCCACATTTATCACACTTCAAAACCACCTTATCGATGTAAGGACGGTGCAAATCTAACTCATCAGAATAACCCGACACGGCTTTTTCTTTTAATTCGGCCAGGCTGCCGACAACTGTGTTCTCTTTGCATGCTTCGCATTTCCAAACCGGAATGGCATTGCCCCAATAGCGGTTGCGGGAAATGTTCCAATCCGGCGCGGCCTCAACGCTTTTTTGATAGCGACCGGTTTTTAAATGCTCTGGATACCAATCTATCTGCTTGGTATTAGTTTTAAGCAAATCTTTTTTTATTTTTTGGACGTTTATAAACCAAGCCGGAATGGCATTATAGAAAAGTTCGTTTTCACAGCGCCAGCAGTGCGGATAAGAATGCTTATGCATTTTGCGCTGTAAAAGCAAACCGCGCGCTTCTAAATTGTCTTTAATAAACTTTTCAGATTTTTTAAAATACTGGCCTTGCAATTCCTTGGGTGCTTTTTCGTTAAACTCGCCTTTTTCATCAAGCAAGGGAATAACAGGCAGTCTTTCTTTCAAACCTAATTGATAATCATCCTCACCGTAAACTACGGCTGTGTGCACAATACCAGTACCTTCTTCGGTATTAACAAAATCAGCGGCGTAAACTTTATGGGCTTTTGGATTGTCACTGATTCCAGCAACCTCAAAAAGCGGGTCATAAGCCAAACCAATTAAATCCTTGCCTTTAAATTCGCCAATTATGGTGGGTTTCGATACCCGCGATCCGCGTGACTTAAAAACTTCATCAATTCGATCTTTGGCGAGGATATAATATTGTATATGTTTCCTTGGGACATTTTGAGTCCCCATTTTTTTTACATCGGTAGGCACAAAGACGCTGTCAAATTCAACATAGCTAACCTTAACATAATCAATATCTCCACCAACAGCCAAAGCCACGTTCCCGGGTAGGGTCCACGGCGTGGTCGTCCAAGCAAGCAAATAAGTATTGTCTTGATCGCGAACTTTAAATTTTACAGTAACCGATTCTTCAGTAACCTCTTTGTAACTATTGTCCATTGCTACTTCAAAATTCGAGACCGGCGTTTCGCAGCGCGGGCAGTAAAGCAGTACCTTGCGGCCTTCGTAAACTAAATCTTTATCGTAAATTTCCTTAAACGCCCACCAGACCGACTCCATATAGTCGCGGTCCATGGTTTTATAGGAATTATCAAAATCCACCCAGCGGGCAATTCGCCTAATCATTTTGCGCCACTCCGCCACATAGGTCAGCACCATACTGCGGCAGGTTTCGTTGAACTTTTCTATACCCAGTTCCTCAATTTGCTTTTTGCCGGAAATTTTTAAATGCCGCTCCACAATTTCTTCAATCGGCAGGCCGTGGCAGTCCCAGCCCCAGCGACGGCGGACAAACCGGCCTTTCATTGTTTGATAGCGCGGAATTACATCTTTGATGGTCGAAGCCAAGATATGGCCATAGTGTGGTAGCCCTGTGGCAAAAGGCGGGCCGTCGTAAAAAGTATACGGTTCGCCGTCTTTGGTTTTTTCCAAGCTTTTTTCAAAAGTCTTGTTTTGTTCCCAAAACTCCAGTATCTCCTCTTCGAGTTTTGGAAAATCGGGTTGAGGATCTAATATTTTATACATACTCAAGGAAAACGAAGTCCCGTAGTGAAGCGAAGCTTTTACCCCGCCTTGGGGCTCCGGAGGCGAGCGAAGCGAGAACCCATCGGCGCAAGCTCTGCTTACTACTGGGATCTGGTTGGGTAGGTAGTGGCTTATAAGGCATACATCTATTATAACCAAAAACAAAACGAACTCACAATTAGTAATTCTGTAAAGTGAGTTCGTTCACCGAAGCAACAAATCCTCCTACGCTTAAAAAGCTTCAAAGGATTCACGTCTATTTTACAGCCGCAATAGCTTGCGGCAACAAAGCGGAGGTGAAAAAGCACCTGAAAGGTACTGCTGCGGAGCCGCGCGTGCGCGGCCCCGCAATAAGGGCTAGTCAACCGGAACAGCATAATACTCGATCGGCTCCATCCTGAAGCGGAGCCAGTAGATCTTGTAGGTATCATCATACGGATCATCACTCTGATCGTCCGCATAACTGAACACCTTAACGTAGCCCTGGTGGAACTGCACGGCTCGCCCGAACTTATCGCCCGATTCCTCGGTAAGGACATCGTAGACCCGATTATCCGACGCGAGCACCTTAGGGTCGGCCTTGGCGACCACTGCGCGGACGAAATCAATTACATCCTCCGCGAAGTCACGATGACCCTCGGTGAACCGAGCTCGCGGCGGGTGAAGGAACTCCCTTACCCCCGGC